>WNFL01370182.1_pt2 | contig 15439 bp, 14 predicted proteins | sample 5400361 | NCBI WGS metagenome assembly WNFL01 (sample SAMN13153351, study PRJNA577476) | soil metagenome | isolation source: 40 cm soil on Douglas fir-dominated hillslope | place: USA:California | collected 2013-09-17
CGCCAGCGGATCCAGGCCGCGCTCACGAAGCTCAGCGAGTGCCAGGTGTGCGCCACTTCGCCCTGCACCCAGAACAACCACTGCGAGCCCTGCTCGACCAGCGGCGAGCAGCTGCCCGAGCACCTGAGCGCGCTCTACCAGTGACGGAAGCTGCGCCGATCACGATCTACCGCACCCGCGCGCGCGGATTCCCGCGCTCTGCGCACGAGATCGAGGGCCCCGAGGGCCGGCTGGGCGTCCTGCACGTCGAGCGCAACGCGGCGGGCCTGATCGTGCGCGGGCGCTTCGTCCCCGAGCAGGGCGAGCGGCTCACGATCCGGCGCGAGCCCGGGATCCTGCGCAGCCAGTATTCGCTCTGGACCGACGGACGCGAGTGGCTGGGCTCCTCGCTTCGCCCGGGCTTCGTGCAGCGCGAGATCGCGCTCTCCAGCGGTGCCAAGTCCTACCGCCTGCTGCCGACGGCGAGCTTCGGCCGCGGCTGGCGCATGCTGGCGCCGAAGACCGGCGAGATGGCGCGGATCCTGCCCGACGGCTTCGGCCGCTCGCGGATCGAGGTCTACCGGCGTGTGGACACCGAGCTCCTGTTGTTCGCGTTCTTCCTCGCGGCGCAGGTGCGCTGCGAGAGCTGGTGGCCCGCCCGAGCCGACGAGGGCGAATCGGAGACCATTTCCAGCCCCTCGAAGGCCTGACCCCGCCCCGGGGCCGAGCTGCACGGCGCTCGCCCGGGGCAGGAATCGGGGCTAACCTGTAGCTAACATGCCGCCTTCCCGGGAAGGCCCGCGCGCCGGCCTCGTCCAAGCCGCGGAACCCAGCGCCCCCTCCAGACCGTCTTCGCCTCCAGCGAGCCGAGGCCCCTCGAACACCCCATGAAACCGATCGCTGTCCTGCTCCTCGTATTGGTCGCCGTCGGCGCCCTGATCTTCGGCCTGGTGACGCTCGGCGGGCGGCAATCCGGCAACAACGCCAACCCCGTCAACCCCGACCCGACGGCCGCGACCCAGCATCCGGTCAAGCCGGACGAGGTCGAGAAGCCCGCCGAGCCCACGGGTCGCCACGAGGACCCGGTCAAGCCCGAGGAGGCCCGCGCTCAGCAGGGCGAGTTCGTCTACTCGAACGAGTTGCGCGTCCAGGTCGTCGACTCGCAGAAGAAGCCCATCCCCGGTGTCGAGGTGACGCTGACCTCGCTCAGCTCGAACGACATCTTCTTCATCGACAGCGCGCGCCCGGCCTACCAGGTCGGCCCGCTGCGCACGGGCCCGGACGGGCGCGTGAGCTTCCTCGGGATCCAGCCCAACCACTCGAGCTACACGCTGGTCTGCATGCACGAAGACTACGCCCGCCTGGAGCGTCCGACGCTCCCGATCGAGCAGGAAGGCGTGTTCGAGGAACCGCCGATCGTGCTCGTCACGGGCGCCACGTTGCAAGGCACGGTCAAGGACGAGCAGGGTGGCCCGATCCCGGACGCGCAGCTCGTGCTCGAGGGTCCGCTGGCGCAGGTGCCGGAGGCGCGCGCTCCCGACCGGCTCGAGAAAAAGACCGACGCCGCGGGCATGTACAAGTTCACGAACATCCCGCGTGGCGCGGCGCGCACGCTGAGCGTCAGCGCCCCGGGCTTCGGACGCACGATGGCCCCCGGCCTGAACTTCCCCGACAACCGCGCCAAGACGCAGGACTTCGTGCTGCGCACGGCCGAGATGATCACCGGCCGCGTCGTCGGGACCGGCAACGAGCCGCTGGCCAGGGTCAAGCTCCTGGCGCTGGGCGTCAACGGCGCGCTGCAGACCGCGCGCGAGGACGGGGTGACGAACGAGCGCGGCGAGTTCCAGCTCCAGAGCCTCGCCCCGGGCGACTACAACATCATCGCCACGCTCAAGGGCTGGCGCTTCCTGCCCCAGAACCGGATCCACACCCAAACGGCGGGCCTGGTGATCGAGGGCTCGCGCATGGCCAGCGCCTGCGGCCAGGTCGTGGACGCCAGCGGCGCGCCGGTCACGCAGTTCAACGCCCAGCTGCGCAGCTTCACCGACAACGTCAACCCGACCACGCCGATGCCCGAGACGAAGACGAGCTTCAGCGACGCCGGCGGCAACTTCTGCCTGGAGGGCGTCGAGCACGGCAGCTACGTGGTCGAGGCCTGGGCCAACGGCCTCGCACCGACGCGCTCGCAGAGCTTCGCGATCGCCAACGACCGCAGCGTCGAGCACATCGTCGTGCGGCTGACGCAGGGCGGCTCGCTCGTCGATGCCGGCAAGCACCCGATCGACAAGGCCCTGGTGCAGACCAAGCCCAACGACTGGGGCGACGACGACTTCACCAAGATGCTCGACGACATCTACCCCTCGAACGTGACCCGGGCCGAGGTGCGCACCGGCCCGGACGGCAGCTTCGTGATCAAGAACCTCTCGCCCGACCAGTACCAGCTCATCTTCGAGGGCTCGACCGTCACCAGCACGTCGAGAAAGGACGTCTCGGTCACCGAGGGCACCAACAACAACCTCGGCGACGTGATCCTCTCGCGCGGCGGGACGCTGGTCGGGACGGTGCTCGACGCGAGCGGCAAGCCCGTGCCCGGCGCGGGCGTGCAGATGTACTCCGCGGACAGCAACGAGCCGCGCATGTACCAGACCAAGACGGACGGCGAGGGCAAGTACGCGGTGCGCCGCGTGGCGCAAGGCCGTTACAAGGTGCGCCCGAGCCAGCCCGCCGGCGCGGCCCCGAGCCCGCTCGAGGACCTGCGCATCGGCGCCGACGCCGAACGCCAGACCACGATCGTGGACGACCAGGAGTCCCAGCTCGACCTGACGCTGCCGGTCAGCCGGCCGCAGGCCAATCCCCTGCCGGGCGAGGATCCCGCGGGCAGGCCGCCGCCGCCCGGTGGCAAGAGACCGGCGCCGACCAAGCGGCCCTGATCGTTCGCCAGGGAGCGCAGCTGCGCCCGTTCGCCACCCGCCGCGCGCGGGCGGCGCTCGTTCCGAAGCCGTTGACGCGCGCGCTCGGCGACTTGCAGACTGCCTGCATGCCCGCAGCCGGCCCCGCGCACGCTCACTTCCCGGCCTCGCGCGCGGCCTGGAAGGGCGCGCTCGAGTCGCGGCTCGGCTGCGAGGTGCGCCTCGTCCCGACGCGCTCGCGCCGCCGGCCGCTGCAGCTGCGCGTCCTGCGCCGCGCCCGGCCCGAGCACGGGATCGCCGAACTGGTCGAGCTGCGGCTGCACGCGCTCTTCGACGGGGCGCCGCCGGAGCTGCACGGCGCGGTCGCCAGCTGGGTGCGCTCGGGCGCGCGCGCGCGGCGCGCCTGCGCCGCGATCGACCTGTGGATCCGCGACGGACTGGAGCGCCTGCCGGCAGCGCCCGCGAAGCCCGGGCGCCTGCGCGCTTGCGGCGCCGCCCACGACCTCGGCGCGCTGGCCGAGGAATTGCGCCGCGAGCACTTCGCCAGCGAATTCGAGACTCCCGGGCGGCTCCCGCCGATCACCTGGGGCCGCGGCTCGCGGGGCCGCGCGCGCCGCTCGCTGCGCCTGGGCAGCTGCGATCCCGACGGCCGGCTGGTGCGCGTCCACCCGGTGCTCGACCAGCCCGGCGTGCCGCGCTTCTTCGTGCGTTTCGTCCTGCACCACGAGCTCTTGCACGCGCTCATCCCGCCGCGCCAGTCCGGCGACGGCCGCTGGATCCACCACGGCCGGGAGTTCCGCGCCCGCGAGCGCGCCTATCCCGACTACGAGCGCGCGCTGCGCTGGGAGCGCGAGCACATGAACCGGCTGCTGCGCTCGGCACGCCGCGGGCTGCCGCTGGCGCGGCCGCCCGGCGCGCGCAAGGGCGCGCTCCGGCGCGCGGCGCGCTTCGTGCAGCGCGTGCTCTTCGCCGGCTGAGCCTGCTCAGCGCTCGGCGTAGTCGCGCGTTTCGTCCGTCACGGGGCCGCCGGTCAGGCAGGTGCCGAGCACGTTGCCGCCCATCGTCTCGAGCATGTTGTAGGTCTGCTCGACCAGATGGCGCGGCGTCGAGCCCAGGCGCACCACCAGCAGCGCACCGTCGCAGAGCGAGCCGAGCAGCGCCGCGTCGCTGATCTTCAGCGCCTCGGGCGTGTCGAGCAGGATGTAGCTGAAGCGCTGCTTGCAGGCGCCCAGCAGCGTGCGCATGCGGTCGGAGCCCAGGAGCTCGGTCGGGTTGACCGGCAACTCGCCCGCCGCCAGCAACGAGACGTTGGGCACGCAGGTCGAGCGGATCGCGCGGTCCATGCCGACCAGCCCGCCGAGCAGCTCCGAGAGGCCCGCGCGGTGGGGCAAGCCGAGGTAGTCCTCCAGCGCGGGCGCGTGCATGTCGGCGTCGATCATCAGGACGTGCGTGCCGGGGACCTCCGCCAGCGCCAGCGCCAGGTTGATCGTCGCGACGCTCTTGCCTTCGCCGCGCACCGCGCTGGTGACCACGATCGAGCGCGGCGCGCCGTCGGGGTTGAGCGCCTGGATCGAGTTGCGCAGCGCGCGGAACTGCTCCGCGATGCGCGAGCGCGGCGCGAGCGCCATGGCCAGCTCCTCGCGCCGGATCGGGATCCGGCGGGCCTCGTCGGGATCGGCCGGTTGCAGCGGTCCGGGTGCGGGGAGCTCGGGGGCAGGGGACGTCATCGGCGCAGAGGTCTACCTTTTCGGCGCGGCGAAGACCAACGCCCAAGCGGAAAGGCGCGCGGCGCGGGGCTTCACCAGCGCTCGAGCTCGCGTTCGTCCCGTCCGAGGTCGCGGACCGGCCCGCGCAGCGGCTCTGGCCAGCGCCCGGGGCGCAGGCGCGCGCGCAGCTCGGCCTGCGCGAGGCCCCGCGCGCGCCCGCGCGCCGCGGTCGCGAAGCTCTCGAGCTCGGCCCCGGCGCCCTGCTCCTCCAGTTCGCGCGCCGCGCGGTCGAGCGCGCTCACGCGCTCCTCGAGCGTGAAGGCCGAGCCGAGCAGCTCGACCAGCTTCGCGCGCACTTCCGCGCCGCGGCCCGCGGCGGCCTGCGAGGCGAGCGCCAGAAGCTCCTCGCCGGTCTGCGGACCCGCGGAGAGCCAGCGCGCTATGCGCGCCTCGTCCGCGGCCGAGGGCGCCAGGCCGGAGAGCAGCGCTGCCGCGCAAGCGTGCGAGGCCTCGGGCTCGGTCCCGGACGGGAGCGCGTCGGCCAGTGCGCGGGCGCCGAGATCCGCCAGCGCCGCGCAGAGCGCATCGAAGGCGCGGCTGGAGCGGTCGGCGAAGAGCTCGCGCGCATAGGCCAGCGCCGGCTCGCGCGCGTTGGACTGCCAGGCGAGCACGAGCAGCAGTCCGCGCGTTTCCGAGGGCAGCGCCGAGCCGCGGCCCTGCATGCTGTTCCACTGCGCCGGCCAGCCGAGCGCGAGGCCGCTCCAGAGCGCGCGCAATTCGGCCCGGCGACGCGCATCGCCGGCCCAGTCGAGCAGTGCCTGCGGATCGGCGGGCGCGTGCGGTAGCGCGGCAGCGCCGGCCAGCGTGGCGCGCAGGCGCAGCGCCTCGACGACGAGCGGCGCCGGACTCGCGGGTGCGGCCAGCACGGCGTCGGCGGCAGCCAAGGCCTCGGGGAAGGCCCGCCCTTGTCCTTCGAGCGCGGCCAGGCGCAACCAGCGCTCGCGCGGCCCGGCGCGATCGAAGCCTTCGAGCGCCAACGGCCCGAGCGGCTCGCCCGTGCGCGAGAGCGGGCCGGCGGCCGCGAGCGCGCGCGCGAGCGTGGAACCGTCGAGCTCCGCGGCCGCGAGTCGGGCGTAGAGCGCACCCTGGCGCTGCGGTTCCTGCAGCGCCTCGTCGCCCGCGATCCAGCGCCGCTCGAGGAACGCGAGCGCGGCGGGCCAGCCGGTCGCGGCCAGCGCGCGGGCGTCCGCCGCGCGCTCGGCCGGAGCGATCGCGGGGTTCGCCGCGCCGAGGATCCAGGATCCGAGCAGCTCGGCCGCGTTCGAGCCGGCGGCCTGCGCGGGTCCGAGCAGGATCCACTGCCGGCCATCCTCGCCGGGCCCGAACCCGAAGCCACGGACGTGCAGCTCGCGCTCGGCCGCGCACTGCAGCAGGAGCTCGGGCAGCTTGCCCGCGAACTCGGTCGCGGCCGCCGGGCTGCGCACGTCGCGCACGCGCGGATCGAGCACGAGCGGCGGCGCCTCGGGGAGCTCGCGCGCGAGCAGATCGAGCAGCCTTCCGGGCGGCCCCGCGCGCAGCTCGGCCGGGAGGCCCAGGCGCTCGGGCGCGCGCAAGCGCAACTCGCCGAGCCAGTCCAGCGCTTCGCCCTGCGCGGCCTCGGCGCCGGGATCGAAGGCCAGGATCTGTTCGCGCAGCGCCTCGCGCCCGACTTCCGCCGCGCCTGGCTCGGGGCGCAGCGCGAGGCTGGCCGCGAGCTCGACCAGGCGCGGCTCTCCGCCGATCGAGCGCGCGATGCGTGCGCGCAGCTCCGCATCCGGGCTCGCGACGCGCGCGGCCACCGCGGCGGCGTCGCCGGCCTCGAGGTGCGTCGCCAGCCAGCGCTGCGCGCGCGCGCGCTCGGTCCAGTCGCTCGCGCCCGCGCGCTCGAGCCAGGTCGCGAGCTCGCCGTCGAAGGCGGCGAGGCACAGGCAGAGCAGCGCGGCGGGCGTCACGCGCAGAGCCTAGCGCGCCGCCCGCGCGCGTCCATGGTCCCGCGCGCGCGCGGCTGCTACGCTCTGCCGCGCCATGTTCCGCAAGCTGCTCATCGCCAACCGCGGCGAGGTCGCGCTGCGCATCGCGCGCACCGCGCGGGCCCTCGGGATCCGCACCGTCGGGGTGCACTCGAGCGCCGAGCGCGGGGCCTCCTGGCTGAAGCACTTCGACGAGCTCGTCTGCCTCGGCGGTCCGGCGCCGCGCGAGAGCTACCTGCGCCTGGACGCGATCGTGCAGGCGGCGCTGCAGACCGGCGCATCCGCGGTGCACCCGGGCTGGGGCTTCCTGGCCGAGAACGCGCGCTTCGCGGCGCTCTGCGAGCAGCACGGCATCACGTTCGTCGGCCCGTCGGCGGCCGTGATGCTCAAAATGGGGCTCAAGGCGCCGGCGAAGGCCGCGATGCGCGCGGCGGGCCTGCCGGTGATCCCCGGCTCCGACGGGCTTCTCGGCTCGCTCGAGGAAGCGCGCAAGCTCGCGGACGCGATCGGCTACCCGGTGATCCTCAAGGCCGACGCCGGCGGCGGCGGGCGCGGCATGCGTCTCGTGCGCGAGTCGGGCGCGCTGGCGGAGGCCTACTCGGCGGCGCAGGCCGAGGCGCTCGCGGCCTTCGGCAACGGCGCGCTCTACCTCGAGAAGTACCTCTCGGGCGGGCGGCACGTCGAGGTGCAGATCCTGGCCGACCGCTACGGCCGCGCGCTGCACCTCTTCGAGCGCGAGTGCTCGATCCAGCGCAATCACCAGAAGCTGATCGAGGAGAGCCCGAGCCCCGCGCTCACGCCGAAGGAGCGCGAGGAGCTGGGCCTGCTGAGCGCGCGCGCCGCAGCTGCGATCGGCTACACCAACGCCGGCACGATCGAGTACCTGAAGAGCGCCGAGGGTCCGCTCTGCTTCATGGAGATGAACACACGCCTGCAGGTCGAGCACCCCGTGACGGAGATGCTGACAGGCCTCGACATCGTGAAGCTGCAGCTCGAGATCGCCGCCAACCGGCCGCTGGCGCTGGCGCAGAACGACGTGAGGGCGGGCGGGCACGCGATCGAGTGCCGCGTCAACGCCGAGGATCCCTCGAACGAGTTCCGCCCCGCGCCGGGCAAGTTGACGCAGTTCGCGATCCCGACCGATCGCGGCCCGGGCAAGGTGCGCCTCGAGACGTACCTGCAGGCGGGCGACGAGATCCCGCCCTACTACGATTCCCTGATCGCCAAGGTGATCGCGCACGGCAAGTCGCGCGAGGAGGCGATCGCGACCATGCTGCGCACGCTGGCCGAATCGAGGGTCGAGGGCGTGCCGACGACGATCCCGCTGCACCTCGCCGTGCTCGACAGCGCGGAGTTCCGCGCCGGGAGGTACGACACGCGCACGATTCCGGGCTGGAAGGTCCACCTCGCAGACTGAGTTGCAATGCTGGCTGCAACCTCCAAGACTCGTCCGTCGACCGGCCTCACATCGCGGTAGGCTGGCACCCAACCACACTATGAGCCCCACTCATGACTGAGTCCGACACGAACGTAGAGTTCGAAGACGACTTCTCGGACTCGGACGCAGGGTTGGTCGATGCGTCCAGCGTCGGGGAGGCGGTGATGTTCTCCGCAGACTGGACGACGGAGACTGTCCTGAGCCAGCTTCGGCGCAAGAACATCGGAATCAATCCTAGATTCCAGCGCAGGGATGCGTGGCCCGTCGCCAAGAAGAGCAAGCTCATTGAGTCGCTCATCCTCGGATTGCCAGTCCCCCCCATCGTGCTTGCAGAAGATCGCCATCAGCGTGGCCGCTACGTAGTCCTCGATGGCAAGCAACGATTGCTCGCACTGCTCCAGTTCTGGGGTCTTGGCGAGGGATCCAAGAACGCGTACCGGCTATCAGCCCTCGACATCAGGCCAGACCTGGCCGGCAAGTCGATTGTAGATCTGGAGCAGGATCCGGCACTGGCCCCGACGCTCACCGCGCTCCTGAACCAGACCATTCGTACCGTGGTTATTCGCAATTGGCCAAGCGACGAGTTCCTGAACCTCGTGTTCCTACGACTGAACACAGGCAGCACGCCCTTGTCCCCTCAGGAACTCAGGCACGCGATCAGTCCCGGTCCGTTCACCGACCACATCGATGACTTTGCGAGCAACAGCCAATCCCTGCGCAGACTTCTACGAATCAGTGAGCCAGACTTCCGAATGCGTGATATCGAACTGGCGGCCAGGCACGTCGCCTACCTGAACTTCCTTGAGAAGTACCCGGGAAGAATGAAGCCTTTCCTCGACACAACGTACATCGTGCTGAACCGAGACTGGCAGACTTGGCAACCGAGGGTCACGGCACAACTCCCCGAACTTGAACGTGCCATCGACTCTTTGATCGAGATCCTCGGCGATGGCCTCGTCGCCCGGAAGCCGAACTCACACTCACTGAATCGGGCAGTGTTCGACCCGTTGGCCTACTACTTCCAAGACTCCGCGGTCAGGTCGCGGTGCGTGCCCAGAGCGCCAAGATTCAAAGAAGCCTACAACTCGCTCTTCGAGCCTGGCAGTGGGTTCTTGGCGTCCATCGAACGAGATACGGCTGGCCTCCTGAGCACGAGCACACGATTCGGAGACATTGGAAGAGCAATCGAGCGGGTTACGAACACCACCTTGCCGATCCCTCGTCTTGTGGAGGGCAAACTGGTGGTGGATCGGGCTGGCCACTAAGTGGACCTTCATGGCTTCCTCGCCTCGCTACCGGCTCCTGCAGAAGCACACGAGGACCCTTCGGGGCCTGCTGTTGCCTCGGAGATTTGACCCGACCGGCCAATACCGAAATCGCGATGCGGTCGGCATGAGAACAGTCGCCTACAGGCTGCTCGCGCATGCGGAGATCGAGACCTATCTTGAGGATCGCGTCTTGGAGATCGGACGACGAGCCCGAGATACGTGGAAGCATTTCCGGCGCCCGTCAGAGAGCTTGGTAGCGATGACGGCCTATTCTGGCAATCAGATGGCCAGTCCACCATCGACTCTGAGCGATCTCACGAATCAGGGAAGCTCGCTACAGAACCTCGACCAAGCTCTCGACCAGGCGTTTACGCATCTGAACCATGCCCTTTCGAAGAACCACGGCATCAAGGAAGACTCGGTTGTGGGGTTGTTGAGCATGATCGGTGTGAAGCCCAACGACTTTGATCCGACGCTCCTTGCAATGTTGGACTCGTTTGGAGCGGATCGCGGACGCTTCGCACATACCTCATCCGTCAAGGTGATGCAGACGCTCCCTGACCCCGCAGCCTCCGTGGGTGAGGTGCAGCAACTCATCTCGATGCTCGTGCCGCTCGACGCGTGCATGAACGCTCTCTTGAGAAGCGCAGGATGATCTCTTGACTCCGTCGGACACCTTCACGAGGTGAGTGTGGACGACCAAGGCCACAGCGATCTATCCTCACACTAGAGATGGCCAAAGTCCCCCTCGCCCCCATCGGCCGGCCGCGCGACTCCTTCCTCGACGCGGCGAGCTACGAGCGCAACGTCGCCGCCTTGCGCGCGAAGGAGGACGAGCTCGCCACGCGGCGCGCCAAGGTCGCGCTGGGCTGGGGCGCCGAGTACGTCGAGCGCGTGCACCAGAAGTCGAAGCTCACCTCGCGCGAGCGCGTCGAGAAGCTGAAGGACCCCGGCACGCCGATCCGCGAGTTCGGCACGTTCGTCAACCACGGCCGGCTGTTCGGCAAGCAGGAGTCCCCCGCCGCGGGCGTGATCACCGCCTTCGTGCGCGTCGAGCAGCGCTGGACGATGGTGATCGCCAACGACAACGCGGTCGCCTCGGGCGCCTGGTGGCCGCGCACGCCGGAGAAGATCGAGCGTGCGCAGGAGATGGCGCTGCGGCTGCGCCTGCCGGTGATCTACCTGGTCGACTGCAGCGGCCTGTACCTGCCCGAGCAGTCGACATCGTTCCCCGGCCGCACGGGCGCCGGCCATATCTTCCAGAAGAACTCGCTGCTCTCGGCCGCGGGCGTGCCCCAGATCGCGGGCGTCTTCGGCGATTGCATCGCGGGCGGCGGCTACATGCCGATCATCTCCGACCGCGTCTACATGACCGAGACTGCCTACATGGTCATCGCCGGCGCGGCGCTGATCAAAGGCGCGAAGAGCCAGCACCTCTCGAGCCTCGACATCGGCGGGCCCGAGGTTCACGTGGCGCAGTCGGGCTGCGCCGACGTGCGCGTGCCCGACGACGCCAGCGCGCTGCTCATGATCCGGCGCGAGATCGCGCGCCTGCCGAGCGGCGGAGAGGACTTCTACCGCCACGGCGCGGACGCGGCCGAGCCGCACCAGCCCGCGCGCGAGCTCTCGGGCCTGTTCCCCGCCGACCCGCGCCTGGGCTACGAGGCCGAGGAGGTGCTCGCCCGGCTCGTGGACCCCTCGCTCTTCTGGGAGATCTTCCCGGAGCGCGGGCGCGAGCTCGTCACCGGCGTCGGGCGCGTCAGCGGGCTCTACATGGGCTTCGTGATCAACCGCCAGGGCCTGATGGACGACCCCGAGCACCGCGGCCAGAAGAAGCCGCTCGGGATCCTCTACAAGGAGGGCATCGCGAAGTGCGCGGCCTTCTCGCGCGCCTGCAACGACGACGGCATCCCGATCGTCTGGATGCAGGACATCTCGGGCTTCGACATCGGCGTCGAGGCCGAGCGCCTGGGCCTGCTCGGCTACGGCTCGAGCCTGATCTACACCAACAGCACCAACACGACGCCGATGTTCACGGTGCTCTTGCGCAAGGCCTCGGGTGCCGGCTACTACGCGATGGCCGGGCATCCCTACGAGCCGGTGGTGCAGCTCTCGAGCGTGCTCGCGCGCCAGTCGGTGATGGAGGGCCGCACGCTGGCGATCGCCGCCTTCAACACCAAGCTCGACGACGAGTTCGAGATCGCCACCAAGGACCCGGCCGAGCGCGCCAAGGTCGCGCAGGGCATGCAGGAGACCGAGGCGCGCATCGAGAGCGACATGGATCCGTACAAGGCCGCGAGCCAGATGGACACCGACGAGATCGTGGCCTTCGGCGAGCTGCGCGGCTGGCTGGAGTGCTTCGCCGAGGCGAGCTACCAGGCGAACGGCTACCGGCGCGTCAAGAACCCGCGCATCTGGTCGCTGCACGACCTCGCGGCGCTGACGGAGCCGCGCGCATGAGCACGCTCGAGCTCGGCCTCGCGCTCGAGGGCAGCCGCCAGCGCCTCCTCTCGCCCGCGGTCGGCCTGCTGACGCGCGCGCGCGCGCAGGGCGAGCTGCTCGCCGAGGGCCAGGAGTGCGGAGTGCTGCTGGTGCTCGGCCGCGCCGCGCGGTTGCTCGTGCCGCAGGGCGCCTGCGGGCGCATCGCCAACGCCCCGCCCGAGCGCCTGCACGCGCCGCTCGGGTCCGGTGACCTGGTCTACGAGCTCGAGCCGCTCGGCGCGGCACTCGCGCGGCCGGCGACGGCGCAGGTGCTGGCGCAGAGCGCCAGCGGCCTGGTGTTCCGCGCACCGCAGACCGGCCGTTTCTACCAGCGCCCGAGCCCGGCCGACGCGCCCTTCGCGAAGGCCGGCGACGTCCTCTCCGAGGGCAGTCCGGTCGGGCTGATCGAGGTGATGAAGACCTTCACGCAGGTCGTGCACCGCGCCGCGGGCGGGCTGCCTGCGAGCGTGCGCGTGCTGCGCTACCTCGTCGCCGACGGCGCCGACGTCAAGCAGGGGCAGCCGCTGCTCGAACTCGAGCGGGCCTGATCCGATGGAGCGGCCGGCGAAGCGCATCATGCGGCGGCGCGCGCTCGTGCTGCTCTCCAGCGCACTGGCCGGCTGCGCACTGGCCGAGGGCGGCCTGCGGCTGCTGCTGTTCCACGACGTGTCCGGGTTCGAGAAGCTGTCGCGTTCGCTGCGCGAGCCGGGGCTCTACGCCGACCTGCACCGCGAGGACCTCTACTGGAAGCTGCGCCGTCTCTGGCTCGCTCCCGCCGAGCGCCCCGTGGCCGTCGAACCCCTGCCCGCGACCGGCTGGACCAGCCTGGCGATCGACCCGCGCACGCTGGTGCAGGCCGACGAGGGCGCGATCGGGGACCGCCGGCCCGTGCTGCTCTACGGCGACTCGTACGCCCTGTGCCTCACCGACGACGAGTTCACCTGGCAGAGCCTGCTCGAGCGCTCGCCCGAGGGGCGCACGCACGCCTTGATCAACTTCGGCACCTCGGCCTTCGGGATCGACCAGACGCTGATCATGCTCGAGTCGACGATCGGCCGCTTCGCCGGCCGCCATCCGCTGGTCGTCTTCGCGATCTTCCTCGAAGAGGGCCCGGACCGCGCGCTGCTCGGCTGCCGCACCCTTCCCAAGCCCCGCTCCGAACTCGTCGACGGCGAGCTCGTCATCCATCCGCTCGAGGAGCGGGACGCCGAGAGCTGGTGGGAGCACCACCCCCCGGGCGTCGCGAGCTACCTCTGGCGCATGCTGCGCCGCGGGAGCGGGTCGGCCGACGACGCGAAGGTGATCGAGCTCGCGCGCGCGATCCTGGCCCGCCTCCACCGCGAGCTCGAGGCCCAGGGGATCGAGCACTTCGTGCTCGGTTTCCACAGCCGCGCGATGATGGAGAACCCGCGCGAGTTCCTCTGGCGCGAGCAGGCCGTGCGCCAGGCCTGCGCGGACCTCGGGATGCACTACCTCTGCTCGCGTCCGTATCTGCTCGCCGCGGTCGACGGGCAGGAAGAGCGCGCGGGTCAGAGCCTGTTCGCCGAGCAGGGCCCGAGCGAGGGCCACTACAACGCGCGCGGGAACGTCGCCGCCCTCGGGGCCTTCCTCCAGGCGCTGCACGGTCGCTATGCGTCCGAGGACACCTCGGGCGTGAGGGACACGCTGCTGCGCTTCCAGGTCGACCCGCACGACGAGCAGCTGCGCGAGCTGTACGTGGTGGGCGCGCTGGCTCGGCTCACGTTCCGCGGCGACGGTCCCTGGCGTTGCATGCAGGAGGTCGCCATGCCGGACGGGAAGAGCACGCACATGCTCGGGCTGCATCCCGAGTACGAGCTGCCGGCGCGGCTGGAGTGGACGATCGAGCACCCCGCGCGCTTCGTCGCGACGCTGGACGGGTGGCGCTCGAAGCCCGGCGACGAGCGCCACGAGGCCGTGCGCCTGCGCGCCTCGATCGACGGGCAGGAGCTGCGCGCGCTCGAGCTGCGGCCCGGGGAGCCGGCGCAGCCGCTCGAGCTCGAGCTGCCCGCGGGCTCGCGCTTCGCGCTGGCGGTCGAGCCGGTCGCGGGCAGCGCGCGCTCCGTCAGCGCTCCTGGAAATGCAGCGCGACGAGCACGCAGGGCCCGCCGGCGATGACCTCGAGGCCGAGCGCCTTGGCGCGCGCGATCGCCGCCGGACTCTCCGCGCCGGGCTGCATCCACAGGCGCTGGATGCCGAGCGCCGCGGCTTCCTCGACGAGCTTCTCGGTCACCGCCGGCGGCGTGACGATCGAGAGGCCGTCGATCTTCTCGGGCAGCTCGGCGAGCGTCGCGAAAGTCGGCGCGCCCTCGACCAGCGTCTCGCGCGGGTGGATCCCGTAGACCTTGCGCCCGGCCTGCTGGTAGCTGCGCAGGACCTTGTTGCCGTACTTCGATCGGTCGGTCGATGCGCCCGCGACCGCGAACACCTTGCCGGAGAGGAACTGCTCGATGCGTGCGTCCATCGCGCCAGTATAGAATCCGCGCGTGAAGTCGGCCCGCACGGCGCAGCAGAAGATCGGGCGCATCCTGGCGATCCTCGACGAGCTCTACCCCGACGCGCCGATCCCGCTCGCGCACGGGGACCCGTTCACGCTGCTCGTGGCGGTGCTGCTCTCGGCCCAGACCACCGACGCGCGGGTCAACCTGGTCACGCCGGCGCTCTTCGCGCGCGCCGACACGCCGGCGAAGATGGCGCGCCTCTCCGTGGCCGAGGTCCACGAGCTGATCCGCAGCTGCGGTCTTGCGCCGGCCAAGGCCAAGAACATCCAGGCACTCTCGAAGATCCTGGTCGAGCAGCACGGCGGGCAGGTGCCGCAGACCTTCGAGGCGCTCGAGGCGCTGCCCGGCGTCGGTCACAAGACCGCCAGCGTGGTGCTGGCGCAGGCCTTCGGCATCCCGGCCTTTCCCGTCGACACGCACATCCACCGGCTCGCCTCGCGCTGGGGTCTCTCCGACGGCACGAGCGTCGAGCGCACGGAGCGCGACCTCAAGGCGCTCGTGCCGCGCGAGCGCTGGATCCGCGCGCACCTGCAGATCATCCTCTTCGGTCGCGAGCATTGCCCGGCGCTGCGCCACGACCCGAGCGGCTGCCCGATCTGCTCCTGGGCAGCCGCGCCTGCCAGCCCGCGCCGCACGCAGCGCAAGTCCTGAGCCGAGCGGGGCGAAACGCGGCCGGCACTGGCCCCTCGCGCCCGACCCTGGTTCAATTCGTGGCGTGGATCACTACCAGCACGACGAACACTCCCCCGCCGAGGCGGCCTGGGAGGACCAGGATTCGGAGCCCGGTCCCGAGGACGAACTGCTCGACGAGGCCTGGCAGGCGCTCGACGCGGGCGACGCCAAGCGTGCGCTCGCGAAGCTCCAGCAGCTCGACGAGGACTGGCCCGAGCGCTGGATCCCCGAGGCCCTGGCGCGCCTGGAGCTGGGCGAGCTGCGCCGGGCGCGCACGGTGCTCGAGCAGGCCGAGGAGTTCGAGGACCTGGGCACGCAGCCGGACTACCTCTGGGCCAAGGCGCAGCTGCTCCTGGGCGAGTGGCGCTTCGCGGAAGCGCGCGAACTGCTCGAGCGCCTGCTCGAGATCGAGCGCAGCGCCGCCACGCTCGAGCGGCTCTCGCTGGTGCGCGACCTGG
>WNFL01137363.1_pt1 | contig 15437 bp, 15 predicted proteins | sample 5400361 | NCBI WGS metagenome assembly WNFL01 (sample SAMN13153351, study PRJNA577476) | soil metagenome | isolation source: 40 cm soil on Douglas fir-dominated hillslope | place: USA:California | collected 2013-09-17
CATGTTGTAGATTGGCGCGGTTTCCGTAATTTGGCAGCGAGAATCTGCTGATTTTCGGCACCAGATATATCCTACATTGCTGATCAGGCGAGTCGCGGCATCGTGGCGCGCTGCGCAGTGGGTTGCGCGAGCGCGCCCGGCATCGCGCGATGCCGGTCCCGGGAGCGTTAGCCGGCTTTGCCGGTCCTACGAATCGGACGTGGCGATGTTTTCTTTCTGGGTCGTGCGCCTTGGACGCCCGCGAGCCCGGCAAGCAGCGTATCCATCACTCGCAGGAATCCGCCATTGCTCGGGGTCAAGCGAGTCGCGCGCCGACCGGCGGCGTTCAAGTAGGCGAATGTCGCGTGCATATGGAGTTCCTCATTGATTGTCGGCGGTGCAGCCCGCCCGCTCGATTAAAGTGAACATGGCAACGCGGTGGGCGTTTGACATGCAGCGAGCCTCCTTTGGCTCGACGGTTATCGCATCTTAATCGCTCGAACGAAGGCACTCTGTCGGTTCGACGCACAAAACACCGGTAGGCATTTGCTGACGGTTTTTGCTCGTCAGCACAATCCTACTTGAATGCCTCGCATTGGCGACTACCGCCTGCGATGGGGTCATTGTTGCATAGTCATCTATGGACGCCTCCGATCGTCGACGCGTTTACCCCAGATCCACATTGATCAGTCTGGCAGGACGCTCAATCCGTGCATGGTTGTCTCACGATGCCGCGAGCATGGGAGCCGCACTGTCGTTCTACACCTTGTTCTCAATTGCGCCGATATTGCTCGTCGCCACTTGGGTTGCAGGCAGCGCGCTCGAGAAGGACGCCGTACGCCAACACGTATTGGCGCAGATGCAGGCATTGATGGGCGATGCGGGTGCCGCCGCCGTCGGTGCCCTGCTCGCCGGATCGGCGCATGGCGGCGGCGGTCTGGTGGCGACCATCGCCGGCGTCACGTCGTTGCTGATTGGCGCCACCAGCGTATTCGGCGAACTGCAGCGGGATCTTGATCGCATCTGGGAAACGCCCCGGACGGCTGCCACCACCACCGGCGGCATTTGGCAGGTGGTGCACACCAGAATCTTGTCATTCGGCCTGATCCTCGGCGTCGGCTTTCTTTTGCTGGTGTCGCTCGTTGTGAGTGCGGCGCTCGCGGCTCTATCCGGCTGGATGCAAACGTTCATGACAGAGTGGAAAGCGCTCCTATTTGTCGTGGACATCATCCTTGGTCTGGGTACGGCGACAGTGCTATTTGCGATGATCTACAAGTTTCTGCCGCATCAATCGATTGCTTGGGGCGACGTGTGGACCGGTGCGTTAGTGACTGCCGTGTTGTTCGCCGCGGGAAAGGCATTGATCAGCATCTACTTGAGCAAGAGCGCGTTCTTGTCGGGGTATGGCGCCGCCGGCTCTTTGCTGGTGTTGCTGCTGTGGATCTACTACTCCGCGCAAATATTCCTATTGGGCGCCGAGTTCACTCGCCTATTTGCCTACGCGCATGGCTCGCGCCTGCACAACCCTAGCAATGTTCCTCGCGCGGCCGTCCGCCAGGGGCAGTCGACGCCTCGCCAGAGGGCGTCATCTTAGAGATTTCTTTCAACCTGGAGTGGACCGTCATGCAAAAGACAACTATCGCGATCGTCGGAATGCTAACCCTTGCAATGATTGGCGGCTGCCACAAGGCGAAATCGCCGGACGCCGTGGCCAATGATGTGACCAATGCCGAACAGAAGGCAGCGAACAATGTCGCGGATGCGGAGAAGGATGCATCCAAAGACGTAGCGAAGGAGGCCGGCAAAGTCGACGACAAGGCCAAGGATCTCAACAACGCGGAAGTCAAGGGTGCTTATGAAGTCGAGATGGCCAAAGCCGAAGGCGACCGGAAAATCGCCCTGAACCAGTGCGAAGCGTTGAGCGGCGATGCGCAGAAAGACTGCAAGAACGTCGCAAATGCCGATTACCAGTCCGTAAAATCGCGTCTGAATGCAATGCGCAATTCGGAAAAACAATAGGTCAGACACAAGAGCCGGCAGATCTCTGCTGGCTCGCTTATATCAAGCGCTGGCAGCCATCGCCTGCGTATCCGTGTCAGTCGTGCTTTGAAAAATCGACTTCTCGAGATCGAGCGCGTCACTCTGTCGATTGACCGTCCCAGACGACCCGGTGCTCAGGTGCGGGCGGACCAAGCCACTCGTGTGGCCTTGTAGGAACTTACCCCACACCAATTGTCAAAAAACGGGACGTTGTGCTTGCACGCCTGTGAGCTATGCTCAGGCTCAATGAGACAGCACAGGAGCGTTTTATGATCAATGCAAAACCCATTGTCAATGGCGGCTTCTTATTGGGATTGATTGCGCTTGCATCTGCGCTCGCATCTGGCTGCGTCGTTGAGCCGCGCGAAGGTTATTACCGCGAAGGCTACTATGATCGCGATCATCACCGGTATTATCACGAACGTGGATGGCACGAGTGCATTGAACACGACGAGCACTGTCGCTGATCCCTGCTTGCTAGGGTTCCCCTGCGCAAGACGTCATCGAGCCAACACCACGGCCGCATCCTGCATGACATAGGGCACGTAGCGGAAATCGCGGATGGTCTTGATCTTCCCCCGCTCGAACCCGAGTTCGATGAAATAGGCCGGCCGCGCATCGCCTGGGGCGCGGAACACCGCGATCACCTCGCGGCCCTCCAGCCAGGCCGGCACCAGGTGCCAGTCGCGGTAGCGGTCGTAATTGGACGTGTAGTTGCCGACCGCGCGGCCGGCGCGCTGCGCGCGCGACACCAAGTCGAGCTGCACGTCCTCGGCCAGCAGGGCGCGCACTCCGTCCCAGTCGCGGGCGTTGAACAGGGCGACATAGCGGGCCACAGCGGGCGAGGTCAACCGTCGCGGCGGCTCGCGCAGCTGTGTCATCGCGAGTTCGCGCAGCCGCACCCGCCCGCGATACAGAGCGGCCTTCACCGCGGGCGGGCTCAGCTCCAGCAGGCCGCCGATTTCCTCCAACGAATGGCCGAGCACATCTTTGAGGATCACGCAGCTGCGCTGCGCCGGCGCCAGCTCGACGAAGCGCGACACCGCGAGTTGCACCGCCTGCTCGTGGGCCAGCGCATCGCCGGGATCGGGCGCCGGATCGACGGCGCTGTCCTGCGCCGCTTCCAACGGCTCGCCCATGCGCGCCTCGTATCGCCGCAGGTGGTCGAGCGCGCGATTGTGGGCGATGCGGAACAGCCAGGGCCGGAACGCCGGCACCTCGTCCATCTCGGGCAGCAGGTAGTAGGCGCGGGCCAGGGTCTCCTGCACGATGTCCTCACCGTCGGCCACCGAGCCGGTCATGCGCGCGCAGTAGCGGTGCAGCTCCGGCCGCAGATCCGCCACCAACTCGAGGAAGCGGCGGCGGCCCTCGTGCTGGCTGGCCAACAGCGCCGCGTCGGCCACCGGATCAGGCCTCCAGCGCCACGATGCCGTGGTCGCCCTTGATACCGAAAGCCGGGGCCGTCTCGTATTGCGGCTCGGTGAGGATGCTGACCACGTACTCGCCGAAATCGCGCGCCGACAGCGGCTTGCCGAAGCCGGCGAGGAACTGTTCCGGCGTGATGCCCTTGCGCCGCGCATAGAATTCCGCTCCGGCGCGTCCCACGGCGCCCGCCCCCGTCATCTGCTGCGGCACCAGGGCCTGGAAGCGCATGTCCAGGTTCAACTCGGCGGAAACCACATTGGCGTAGCTGGCCATGAGCCACAGCATACGCTTGGCGCCGGCATAGCCGCCGGACATGGGCGAGCCCGAGACCGCCGCGCCGCTGGAGCCGATCAGCACGCGGCTGCCGCGCGGCAGCGGCAGGCGGATCGCCTCCTGTATCCAGTGGAAACCGGCCTTCACGTCGCTGTTCCAGTTGGCGCTGAAGCTCTCCCAGCTCTGCTCGTGCAGGGGCCCCGTCGGCGGCGTGGCGCCGGCGTTCAGCACCAGCACCGTGGGCCGGTACTCCTGCAGCAGAGAGACGGCCAGCGCCCGGTCGGCCACGTCGCCGGCCGCGCCGACCACGCCGAAACGGTTCTCGACCTCGGCCAGCCGTTGGGCATCGCGGGCCACCACCATGACCTTCGCCTGGCGCGCCACCAGAGCCTCGACCACGCCCAGGCCCAGTCCGCTGCTGCCGCCGGTGACGATGACGCGTTGATCCTTGAGGGTTTGCATTGAAATCGCTCCTTGGACAGGCGGCCCCGAATGGAAGCCGATACCCAACAACGATTCAGCCCGGGCAAAGGATGCGGCGCCCGCGACTGCGCGCTACCGTTCACTCATCGTTACAGCCGTAATCGGAATTCCGATTTCCGGAATCCATGAGTAACTCGGCGGACTTACATTGGACACCATACAGACCCTAAATGATTGCGAGGAAAATTCATGAACAAATTCCATTATGCTCTCGCTGCCGTTGTCGCCGGCGTTTGCTTGACGACGGCCGCTCCCAAAGTACAGGCCCAGGTCAGTATCGACATCGGAGCCGAACCCGGATGTCCTTACGGCTACTATGACTACGAGCCATACGCCTGCGCTCCGTACGGCTACTACGGCCCCGAATGGTTCATTGGTGGTGCCTTCGTCGGTGCTGGCCCGTGGTTTCACGGCCCTGCAGGCTTTCATGGCCATATCGATAGCCGTTTCGATGTTCGACGTGGCTATACGGGCCGGATCCCGAATCGTGGCGATCGACCTGAGCCATCGAATCGTCTCGATCACATCGACAATTTCAGAGGAAGTGAAATGCACGATGGGCACGGGAACATCGGCGGACACGAAGGCGGACACGAAGGTGGGCACGAAGGTGGCGGAGGCAGACGCTAGGAGGCTCCAAAACCAGAGATCACGGCTGCACGCAACGGGGTATCCGGCAGATCCGGCCAGGGCAGGCGCGAAATCCGTCGCGCCTCGATTTCCTTAAGACCGAAAGCGCGCAGCAATAGTAGACCGGCGGCGTCGACCTCCTTGGCGTCGATTCCACCCTGCAGCGCGCGTCTGATCATCACCGCGGCAAGGCCATAGCCTAGATCGAGCGCAACTCCGGCCGACGGCACATTGATGAGCTTGCGCCTGGCGGACTGACGTATATCCCGTTCTGCGGCCCGCCGCATGTGGTCGTTCAGCGGTCCGAGCAAAGGCGTGACTCGAATGAGGATTTCGCTGCAGGAGCGATCCGAGGCGGCGCGCAGAACGAAGTATCGCGCGTTGCTCCACATGCGCTCGACCTGGTTCCCCATTGCGTCGAATCGCTCCGTTTGCTCGATGTTGATTTGCCGGCTTATTTCGGCAGCCATTTCCTTCAGCATGTGTTCGTACGTCAGGAAATAGTTGTAAAAGGATCCGCGCGCGAGTCCGGCGGACGCACGCACATCCTCGACGGTCACTTGATCGACACTGCGTTCGTCGAAGAGCGCAAAGGCGGTCGACAAAATCTTGGCGCGGGTTCGCGCCCGCCGCATTTGACCCGTGCGGGTGCGAAAATTGACTGTGGCCGCATTGTCCATCGATTCCCCGCCCTATTGCCCCGCGCGAATTGACACTCTGTCAGTTACCCAAATCGTGGCTCGGAGTCAATATCTTTTGGTCATTATGAGATATCGTCATCTTGACAGATAGTTCTGTTGGAACATACTGACTTTGAGCGGTCCGAGAGCCGCGCAACGATGCTGAGGGGGTGAAGTCAGATGGCGAAAGCGGCTGTTTTAGGGTTTCTGTGCGCCCTGGCGGCGCCCGCCGCCGCGCTGGCCGAGTCGGCCTCCCCGGCAAAGATCGACGGCGCGGTACAAACGGACTCCCTGGCGGAGATCGTCATCACGGCGCAACGGCGGGTCGAGAAGCTCGATCAAGTCCCGATCGCCGCGTCGGTGGTATCGGGAGCGGAACTGACGACGAGGGGCGTCTCGAACTTGGACGACCTCGGAAGCGTCGCGCCGGCGTTGAACGTGCAGAATCAGCAGGCCCTTTCGTTCGTCAACATCCGCGGTGTGGGCCTGCAGTCCATAAATCCCACTACGTCGTCCGGCGTTGCCAACTATTCGGACGGCTTCTTCATACCTCACGAAACGGCGATCAACGACGCGTACTACGACGTAGGGCAGCTCGAAATACTACGCGGCCCTCAGGGAACCCTGGTTGGCCAGAATTCGACCGGCGGAGCGATTTTCGTCAACTCCGTACGGCCCACGTTCGAGCGCATCAACGGTTTTGTCCAGCAGACCTTCGGCGACTACGGATACAGCCAAACGCAAGGCGCGGCGAATTTGCCCGTATCGGATCATTTCGCCATTCGAGTAGCAGAGAACATCTACCGCAAAGACAGCTTTTACACGGATCTCAACCTCGGCAATGCCCCCCTCACCGCCAACCTACAGCCGGGTAATGTCTCCTCCCAGAGCGGCCGCGTTGCCCTCAGATGGCAGCCGACGTCTGATTTCGACATGTACATCAAGTACGAATCGACCACCCGAAGCGGCGATGGTTTCGTGGCCAAGGATTACAGTGAATTGGCCGGGGCGAATAACCATGTCGATCGCAGGCTCTCGAATCCTTTTGTCGTGAGTTACGACGTCCCGAGCTATGACCGCTACCGGCTGTGGCGCGCGACGGATGAGATCAATTGGGCCATTTCCACCCATCTAACTCTACGCTCGTTGACCGGCTATCAGTATACGGAGAGCAGGAACCAATGGGACAATGACTTCACGTATTTGCCCATCTCAGTTGCGACTCAGCAGATTCGGGAAAGTACCTTCGAGCAGGAATTCAACCTCCTCTCCAACTACGCCGGCCCGTTGAACTGGATTGTCGGAGTGTTCTATCTTCGGGATGCGACGCCGACCTTTCTCAATTTGACCGTTCCGCCCACCATACAAATCAACACCGGTCCTTACGAACATTCATACGCTGTGTTCGGCCAGGCCACCTACAGATTCACCGATCGATGGCAGCTGCTCGTGGGCGGCCGAGAAACCCGCGACGAGAAGGTCTCCACCGGCACTCAACAACTGGTCGGCTTCCCTTTCCCACCCGTTTCGCTCGCCGCGACGGTCAAGACCACGGACCCCACGGGGAAGGTTTCTCTGAGCTATTTTCCCGACACGAACTCTATCGCCTACCTGTCCGCGTCTCGGGGTTTCAAGCCCGGCGGGGCAAATCCCAGCAATAGCGTCAACTTCATTTTTCAACCCGAGAAGATCAACGCTTATGAAGGCGGTTATAAGGCGAGCTTCCTGCAGCGGCAGCTGAGAATCTCCGCCGCGGGGTTCTATTACGACTATGACAACATGCAATTGAACGTCTTCGACCCCGTTTCGCAGATGGCGATCGTCAACGTTCCCAAGGCGCGCATCTACGGCGCGGAGCTGCAAGCGGATGTTCAATTTGGACAACTCACGGTCAACAGCGGGTTTTCCTATACCGAATCGCAGATCGACAAGCAGCTGTCGCTGATCGACGCTCGAGACCCTGCCGTCGGCCCCCAGGACGTTATGGGTAGATCGCTGGCATACGCGCCCAAGTGGACTGCGACGGTCGGGCCGAGCTACACCATTCCGGTCGGTTTCGGAAAACTGACGGGCACCGTGCAGTACTCCTATACGAGCCGCGCGTATGCCACGGTGTTCGAGGTAACACCCGTCGACGTTTTGGGAAGCCACTCACTGGTCAATCTCAATATTGCGCTCGCATTGAATAATGGGATCAGGGTGGAAGCCTACGGTACCAATCTCGCCAACGCGCTCTATGCCGCGGGCACGCTCGGCAGTGACGCCGCCATTTGGGGTCCGCCTCGTCAATATGGCGTTCGCCTGGGCTATACTTTTTAGGCAGTATTCGCAGGGTGTGCCGCCATTTGAACGGCCGGGTAGACTATCGAAAGGTAGTATTCAGCGCGACCGACTCATGAAAATCAAAACCATCGTAACCGGGGCAACTGGCATGGTCGGGGAAGGCGTGCTGATCGAGTGTTTGAACCATCCCGATGTAGAAGAAATCTTGGTCATCAATCGAAAGCCGGGAGGCGTGTCGCACCCAAAATTGCGCGAAATCATTCACGGTGATTTCTTCAATCTGGTACCCATAGAACAACAACTGGCCGGATTCGACGCGTGCTTTTTTTGTCTGGGTGTCTCGTCTGTCGGCATGAGCAACGAGGAATATCGGCACATTACCCACGACCTCACACTGAACTTGGCGCGGTTGTTGGTGCGGCTGAATCCGGAGACGACCTTTTGCTATGTGACGGGTGCAGGTACCGACAGCAGCGAGCAAGGACGAATTGCCTGGGCGCGCGTAAAAGGCGCGACTGAGAATGCCTTGGCAAGGTTGTTCAAACAGGCTTACATGTTCCGCCCCGGCTTTATGAAAGCCACACCGGGGCAGAGGAATATCAAAAGCTACTATAAGTTTTTTAGCTGGCTCTATCCCATTGGCCGGGCGCTCTACCCCGCCGGCTTTTGTACTTTGCGGGAAGTTGGGCTGGCTATGATCAATGCGGCCCGCGAAGGCTATCCCAGTCGGATTCTGGAAGTAGCGGACATAGTCAAGTTGGCACAATCCGGCCGCTAGCGCGAAGACTCGGATGCCGTCGCCCACCCTGGGCCCGGGTGGGCGTAGCTGCACTTATATACAGTCCTCGGGGCCGCGGGCGGCAACGTCGCTGAAATTGTGGGGATTTGACTTGAAACAAGGAGAGGAACTTCTTACGCTAGTACCGTAAACCCTGGCAATATAAGATCTTGCCCTCTTTTCATAACATGAATTAGAGTTTGACCACAATTCGGCATTTAGGGATGTTGGCACCATGGCTACGCAAGCTCGATCGATTGCCTCTCTGACGATCTCCTTTGGCCTGGTCGCCATTCCGGTCAAGCTCTACTCGGCTACCGTTTCGTCGGAACGAATTTCCTTCAATTTGCTGCGCCAGAAAGACGGCTCGCGGGTGAAGCAGCAGTACGTGGCGGTGAATGACGGAAAGCCCGTTGAACGATCGGAGATGGTCAAGGGGTATGAGTTCGCCAAGGACCAATACGTCATGTTCAGTCCGGAGGAATTGAAGGCGCTCGAGGACGCGACGACGCACGCCATCGACATCGGTCAGTTCGTGCCGCTCGACTCCGTGGATCCACTTTATTTCGACGGCACCTATTATTTGGCGCCGGACAAGGGCGGCGCCAAGCCTTACACACTGCTCACTACGGCGCTTCGCAAGGCTCAGCAGTGCGCCGTCGGCCGCTGGATCTCCCGCGGCAAGGAACACATCGTCGTCATCAGGGCATTGGAGGACGGGCTGGCCATGCACCAATTGCACTTCAAGGCCGAAGTGCGAGACCTCAAGGACCTGGGCGTGGAGGCGGCGCCGGTGTCGGAGCCCGAACTGAAACTCGCACGGCAACTCATAGAGCACTTGGCCGCGAAACGGTTTGATCCGAACGAATATGTCGACGAGCACCGCGCCAGGGTGGAAGCCGCGATCCAGCGGAAAGTCGACGGCAAGGAAGTCTCGCTCGCCGAGGGTCCCGTGTCGGCTAAGGGCGGCAACGTCATCGACTTGATGGAGGCTTTACGCGCGAGCATCGATGCCCGAGGATCGAAGGCCCCTGATCTCAAGGACCGGAAGGCGCCTAAACGTGCAGCAGCCCAAGCATCTTCGCGCAAAACCGCTCGACGATGAGATGCATGCCTATGATACGAAGGATCTCGAGCGGCTTTTTGGACTGCCCGCGTCCGCCGTCCGGTCGCTGACGCGCGCCGGACACATCAACCCAGTCAGGCGTGGCCGGCGGCTCCACTACTCGTTTCAAGATCTTCTCATGCTGCGCACCGCGAGTGCGCTGCGCTCGGCGAAGATCTCGGCGAATCGAATCAACCGCACGCTGCAAACGCTGCGCGCCACCCTGCCCGCCGGCGCGCCATCGAACAAGCGCTCCCTCTCTGCGCTCGGCAATCAAATTGCCATCCGCGAAGGCAAGATGCTCTGGGAATCCGACTCCGGCCAGTATGTGTTGGACCTTGATATAGGGGAGGAGAAAGGCGGGTTGCATATGATCCCCCGCCTTGGGTCCCCGCCGCAGTCGGCCAGTTCCGCCGACGATCACTACACCAGGGCCTTTGCGCTGGAGGACACGGATCCCGACGGGGCGCGAGCCGCGTACGAGGCGTGCCTCCAGGCGGACCCGCATCATGTGGAGGCGAGGATCAATTTGGGCCGGTTGCTGCACATCGTCGGCCGGCTCGACGAAGCGGAACAAGTTTACCGATCCGCCGATAAGTCGGAACCTTTGCTGGTTTTCAACCTCGCGGTCCTTCTGGAAGATTTGGATCGAGAGCGCGACGCCATCGTCGCGTATCGCGACGCCTTGGCGCTCGACCCGCAATTGGCCGACGCGCATTTCAATCTGGCGCGGCTCTACGAGCGCGCACGGGACCCCAAGGCATCCCTGCGGCATCTGCTCGCTTACCGGCGCATGATCGACCGACAAGGCACCTGACCTTGGCGAAGCCGGCACTCTCTGTCTATCGCGCGAAGCGCGACTTTTCCAGGACCGAAGAGCCCTCGGGTCAGTCTACGGTGGCGCCCTCGCCGCGTTTGAGGTTCGTCGTACAAAAGCACGCGGCGCGCCAATTGCACTATGACTTTCGGCTGGAATTCGACGGGGTGTTCAAGTCCTGGGCGGTGGCTCGAGGCCCTTCCCTCGATCCAAAGGACAAGCGCCTGGCGGTGGAAGTCGAAGATCACCCGCTGGACTACGGGGACTTCGAGGGCACGATTCCCAAAGGAGAGTACGGCGGCGGCACGGTGCAGCTGTGGGACCGCGGTTATTGGACTCCGGAAGGCGGCCGATCGCCGCAAGAGGCGTTCGACGGCGGCGATCTGAAATTTACTTTGGATGGGACACGCCTGCACGGCAGTTGGGTCTTGGTGCGCATGCGCGGCGATCGCTACGGCGGCAAGAGAACCAATTGGCTGTTGATCAAACACCGGGATGGCAGCGCAAAGCCCGGCGACGCCGATGAACTACTCAGGGAGGATCGATCCGTCGCGTCGGGGCGAACACTCGAGGAAATTGCCGACGGCATGGGAAAACGCCCAAAACCCTTCATGCTGGCTACGTCAAAGGCAGCGCGAGCAGATGCCGTGTGGACCACCAAGCCGCCTGCCAAGCCCTCCCCGCCCGTCCGTCGCGGGCCCGTGATTGCCGGCAAAATACCGAACTTCGTGGAGCCTCAGCTTGCCAAACTCGTCGATCGACCGCCGGAGGGATCGGGTTGGGCGCACGAAGTGAAGCTTGATGGGTATCGTGCGCAGGTGCGGGTGTCCGACGGCGAAAGCAAGATCCGCACCCGTACCGGTCTTGATTGGACCGATCGTTTCGCCGCCATTGCCAAAGACTCCGAGGTGCTTCCCGACTGCTTGATTGACGGAGAAATCGTGGCGCTCGATGAACGACGCCTACCCAGTTTTGGCGCGCTACAGAGCGCACTGTCCGAGGACAGATCCGAAGATCTCGTCCTGTTCGCATTTGATCTACTGTTCGAGGGGCGCGAAGACTTGCGCACACTGCCTCTGGCAGATCGAAAGGCCCGCCTGGAGACTCTATTGAAGGCGCGCGGCATCAGTCAGCGGCTACACTTCGTCGCGCATATCGTATCGAGCGCGCAGGCCGTGTATGAATCGGCCTGCAAAATGGGTCTTGAAGGCATAGTCTCGAAACAGTTGGGTGCACCCTACCGTTCAGGCCGCTCGGGAAGTTGGCTCAAGACCAAATGCCGTGCCGGGCAGGAAGTGGTGATCGGCGGGTGGACCACGGAAGCCGGAACAGTCCGTTCGTTACTCGCCGGAGTTTACCGAGGCGATGAGTTCGTTTACGTCGGCCGCATCGGTACCGGATACGGACGCGAAGTCGCGAAGTCTCTTCTGCCGCACCTCAAAAAATTGACGCGCGCGAAGAGCCCATTCCAAGGCGACACTGCACCGCCCAAGGAAAAAAACGTTCGCTGGGTCGATCCCATTCTCGTCGCCGAAATCGAATTCGCCGGGTGGACCGACACGGGCAACATTCGTCAGGCCTCTTTCAAGGGTCTACGTGAAGATAAGTCGGCACGCGACGTCGTTGCAGAAATCCCAGCACTAACAGCAGCCGCCGACACTCCGTCAAACCAGCGACCTCCGCGAAGAGTCTTGGCCCGGTAGTCGTCATGGGAGTCACGATTTCCAAGCCCGATAAGGCGCTCTGGGCGGATGCCGGCGACGGTGTGCCAGTGACCAAAGCCGACCTCGCCCGATATTACGAGGATGTTGGCGATTGGATGCTGCCGCACCTCAAGGGCCGCCCCTGCTCGCTCGTCCGAGTGCCGGACGGAGTGGGCGCCGAGCAATTCTTTCAGCGCCATGCGACGGCCGGCATGTCGGACCTTCTCACCTCCGTGAAAGTCAGAGGCGACAAGGCGCCGTACGTGCAAATCGATCGGGTCGAGGCCTTGATTGCGGCCGCACAGGTTGCCACGCTGGAAATCCATCCCTGGAATTGCGCGCCCGGCAATCCAGAAGTTGCCGGTCGGCTGGTGTTCGATTTGGACCCCGCGCCGGATGTGAATTTCGAAGCGGTCGTCGCCGCCGCGATCGAAATCCGCGATCGGCTCAAAGCGACCGGCCTTGAATCCTTCTGCAAGACCACAGGGGGCAAGGGCCTCCATGTCGTGACCCCGCTGACTGCAGGTAAGACCGCCGTTCAGTGGCCGGTCGCCAAGAACTTCGCGCACATCATGTGCGCGCAAATGGCTCACGATAGTCCCACGAAATATCTCGACAGCATGTCGAAGAGTCAGCGCGTCGGCAGGATCTTCCTGGACTATCTGCGCAATGACCGACTGTCGACGGCGGTGGCGGTATTGTCGCCGCGCGCACGTGACGGCGCCCCTGTGTCGATGCCGATTCTATGGAAGGACGTTCGCCGCGGCTTGGATCCGAAGAGATTTACGGTGAGGAGCGCCCCCCAATTGCTGCAAAAGGCGAAGCCTTGGGAGGGGTATTCGGAGGCGGCGCGGTCGCTTGCGGATGCCATTCTTTCGGTGACCGGGACGACCAGGCCGAAAGCACGCGCGACTTGAGCGGTCCGAATCAGAACCGGACGGAGAGACCTGCAAGCACTTCGCCCTGAAATAGCCCATTGCCCCTGATCGCGACGGTACAGCCGGCAGTGCCGCCGCAGAAAAGTGAGCTGTGATTGCTGAGCAGGATCCCATAGCCGCGGCCTTCGAAACGAAGTCCCACATGCGGTCCAAGGCGCACCATCCAGCCGACTCCCAGATTCCCGGAAAAGAAAGTCTCGGAATTCAGGCCGCCTCGTTCGGGCTTCGCAGTCGTGCCTCCAAGACCGCCCATCACATACAGGCCTCGGCCCATTTCCTCGATGAAGTTGGTCCCGCCAATTTGGTAGTTGTAGAGGGTGAGCCCGATATTGTTCGCCTGCGAGGAGAACGCGCCGGATGTGAGCGCCGTGTTCTGCTGGCTATAGAAAAGCTCGAGCTGCGTGTTGCTGTCCAGTCCAATGTCGACCGCCAGCGCAAAGCTCGAGCCGTTCGCAAGATCGATGGTCGAGTTGGTCGTCGAATCCCTGACGCCGCCGCCGAAGCGGCCGCCGCCATAGACGGTAATGCTGCTTTCGTTCGCCGGGCTGGGCGCGGTCTGGGAATGCGCGTATTGCATCGGCGCAGCCATGAGTACGGCGAGCAGCGCCGCGGCCCGGCCTGTCTGAACGCGTGACGCGTCAAATCGTGATATTGCGGTGACGATCTTTGGATCCTCCCATGGGCTGCCGATCAGAACATACGCGCCAAGAAGGATTTGGGGTAGCCGCACGGCCCGCGCAATGGACGAATTGGTGTAGCGGGAACGAGGATTCGCAATATCTGCGAGCCGCCGCACGTCGCCTCGCCATGAAAACTGTTGAAATGATGCACTAATCGGACTAACAGTAGGGATACATGCAATGCACAAATCCAATTGGTTCAAGGTCCCCGCGATAGCTGCCTCACTGGCTTTTGCGACTTTATCCGGATGTGTAACTTCACACGTAATGGTTGGTCAAGCACGCCCGCCGATCTCGCCCGATCAAGTGCAAATTTATTTGCACCCGCCTGCTAACAAATACGTGGAAATAGCGTTGCTCGATACCTCGAGCCAGGGAGCGTTCGCATTTTCGGCGCAAGGGAAGACCAACGCGGTCATGGAGCGGCTGAAGGCCGAAGCGGCAAAGCTTGGTGCGAATGGGATCCTGCTTGAAGGCGTGGGCGACCAAGCCGGCGGTTCGGTTGGCACTGGGTTCGGGAGCGCGACCGCAACGGGGCACTCCGCGTTTGGCTATGGTTTCGGCAGCTCCGCGACCATTTTCCAAAAGAAGGGCGACGGTCTTGCCATCTACGTGGAACCGGACCAAGTAGCCGCACGCTAAAGCAGCGATCCACGCCCGATCTGGAGTTCGCCAAGCTTTAAATGCTTGCGATAAATTCGCAGCGTGAGCGCCGGCGTCGCCTTCTTCGTAGGCACGATGGCACCCCTTGTTTCGCCCTGCAGCCTGTATTGCGGCTGATTTTGACCCCTCAGACCTCAAGATGCCATCGCCACGCGCCGCTTGTCCCAAATTGATTGCGCTGCATCCGTTTGCTTGCGAAGCTGAGTCAGGCCATTGACAGGAAACCGCACGTGAACCGTAGAGACCTGCTTAAGACCGCAATGAGCATCCCACTTCTGTCCGGTACGACCTCGCATGTGGCAGCGCTCGCCGCATCAAGAACCGGCAGGGATTCTCGTTTCAAATCGCGCGTGCGCCCCTCCGATCCGGCATGGCCAAGCGAAGCAAAATGGGACAATCTGAAAAAGGCTGTCGGCGGCAGTCTCCTCAAAGTGCCGCCTTTGTTCGCCGCCTGCGCGGCGGATCAGAAAGGCGTCGAATGCGCCGCGGCGCTCAAAAATGCGAGCAATCCATTCTATCTTGGCGACCAGCCGGCAGGCACGCAGGTCTCCGGGTGGCTGGACGCCTGGGCGCCGGCCGCGAGCGTCTATGCGGTGGTCGCGCGCAACGCCGCCGACGTGTCAGCGGCGGTCAATTTCGCGCGCGAGAACCGCCTGCGGATTGTCGTCAAAGGCGGCGGCCATAGCTACCAGGGCACCTCCAACGCGCCGGACTCGCTGTTGGTGTGGACGCGGGCAATGAACCTGGTCACCGTGCATGACGCCTTTGTCGGCAAAGGCTGTGAGGGCAGGCAAGCACCCACGCCGGCGGTGACGGTTCAAGCGGGTGCCATGTGGATCGATGCGTATGACGCCGTAACGACCAAGGCCGGCCGTTATGTCCAGGGCGGCGGCTGCACAACCGTCGGCGTCGCCGGGCTGGTCCAAAGCGGCGGATTCGGCTCCATGTCAAAGGGCTTCG
>WNFL01048364.1_pt1 | contig 15436 bp, 17 predicted proteins | sample 5400361 | NCBI WGS metagenome assembly WNFL01 (sample SAMN13153351, study PRJNA577476) | soil metagenome | isolation source: 40 cm soil on Douglas fir-dominated hillslope | place: USA:California | collected 2013-09-17
ATTCCCAGCCATTCTCGAAATGATCCCCTACCGCAAAGATGACTGGCGTTACGTCGCCGACCATCAGCGCATGTTGTATTTTGCCGAACGCGGCTATGTTGGTTGCAGACTTGATGTTCGCGGCACGGGCAGTAGTCAGGGCATTGTGCTGGATGAATACACTGCCGAAGAAACACAAGACGGTTATGAAACTGTCGAATGGCTTGCAGCACAAGAGTGGAGCAATGGCAATGTGGGGATGTGGGGCATGAGTTATGGTGGCTTCACGTCCACGCAGGTGGCGAAGTTACAACCGCCGCATCTCAAAGCCATCATCGCATTTTATTCCAGCGACGAACATTACAACGAAGACTCGCATTACATGGGCGGCTGTAAAACTGTCAGCGAGTGGGCGCAATATGCGGTGAGTCAGGTGGGGTCGAATGCCATGCCTCCAAAGGCGGAATATATCGGGGACCAATGGGCAACTCAATGGAAGGAAAGACTCGAACAAACTCCGATATGGCTGTCGCATTGGCTGCGTCATCAAACCGATGATGAATATTGGCGCGTCGCCTCTTTGAATCCTGATTATGAAAAAATCACGTGCGCGCTTTACACCATCGGCGGCTGGATGGATAGTTATGTCAACGGCACGGTGCGCATGTTTGCGAAGTGTGTCAATGCGCCGCGCAAATGTTTGATCGGAAATTGGAATCATCAAATGCCCGATCATGCGTATCCGGGTCCGAACCTTGATTATCTGCATGAGATGAATCGCTTTTTTGAATATTGGCTCAAGGGCATCGATAATGGCATCATGCGCGAACCGGCTTTTACTTTTTCGCGCCGTGAATATACCGAGCCCGAGGCGTTCCCCGCCATAATGAATGGGGAGTGGTTTAGTGCGGATGTCTTCCCTTTGGATTCGACTCAGCCTCATGAACTTTTTCTTGGCGATAAAACTTTATCTGCTCAACAAGCAGACGCTTCTTCCTCCGACCATTATTTGAATCGCCCGACCCACGGCACTGCCGCCTCTTTTTGCTGGGGCGCTGGCGCGAAACCCAACGGACTCTTCCGCGACCTGCGTCCTGACGAGTCTGTCATTCCCGTGTACACCAGCGAGCCGTTGACTGAGCCATTAGATTTCGTGGGCATGCCCGAAGCGATTCTGCATCTAAGTTCCTCCGTACCTGTTGCCTATGTTGTGGTGCGTTTAACCGATGTCGCGCCCGATGGCACCTCCGCGCAAATAACAGCAGGGATACTGAATCTCACGCATCGCAATAGCCACGAGAACCCTGAAGCGTTGACTCCAAATGAAATCTACGAAGTGAAAGTGGAATTGCGTGCCACAGCCTATCGCTTCTTGCCCGGTCATCGTATTCGGTTAACGGTTTCATCCACATACTGGCCTCTATTATTCCCATCTCCTTATAAGTCAGATAACTACATCCATCACGGTGGAAAATTTTCATCGCGGTTGATTCTGCCTGTTGTGAATCAACTTTCATTGCCCATCCCGCAATTCAAAACCAAGCCGCCTGAATTGATTCAAATGGGCGAAAGCATTTCAGACGCGCCCGAATGGAAAATCGAAGAAGATGTGATTGCTGGCTCCGTCACGGTAAGATCGTATGGCGGCGATAGGTCAACTTTGCCTGATGGCACAGTCATCACTTCCTCCGAACGACTGCACATGATCGCCTATCACAATGACCCCGCTCACGCCTTATTCTTCAACGACATCAACTACCATCTCATCGAACACGGACACGACGTCCACGTCCATTCCACAGGCTCCATCCGCACCACCGAAACGGACTTCCACTTGGATATTCAATTGGTCGTCAAGTTGAATGCGAATGTCTTCTTTCAAAAATCCTGGCTGGAGAGTATCAAGAGGAATTTGGTGTAGAAATAAAACAGGAGACAAAGTGAGTTGCCTCCTGTTTTTAATTCTAACGCTATGTTAGTTAGCCCGCCTTTTTGCTAGAAGCTGCCACAGCCAAGAGATGATCTCGAATTAATTCAGCTCGAACACCGTGATGTGCTTCCCGATGATGATTTGCACAAAGTGCCGCCACATTATTAATTACATCACTTCCTCCTTCGGAGAGAGGAATAATTTGATGAGTTTCAAGAAAAGAATGACCGTTTGATGTAATGAAGCCAGGTTGTCCACAGAATTCGCAATATCCCTTTGCCCTTGCGAGAGCAGCAGCGCGAACTGAGGAATCTCTAAGAAATACCTTGCCTGAAACTATAACTTGCTGGGGTGCAGGAGTCTCCACGGAGACTAAATTAAACTGATCTGTTGCTGCTAGCACTACTTCACCACGAAATAAAACTGCACTACCTGATGCGAGGTCATAAGAGGAGACATGCCATGGCATAGGATCTAGAAGTCGACGATTTACTATCGATGCTTTTGCCTTTGGATTAAACGTATCGCGCAATTCACCTTCATTGATGATAACGCGAATTGCTAATTGCTCTTTGAATGCCTTCATAATAGCCACATCCATTCCGAATGCGCGTTTTACCCAGAGAGGTTTTGCCCGTATGTTGTGAAGACGTTGTGCCTCTTTCCGCATATTTATAATTACATATACTATTTCATCGTGCTCCTCAAGATTCGTATGCCAAAGATTAAGGACGACCACCTTACTAGGCTGAATAAAAGACCATTCGTAGCAATATTTTGGATTGGCAGCCGCCCATTTTACTCCTCGGGCATACTGTCCCCAATCTGACACATCTACGCCTGCATCTTGTACAAGGTCCATAACTCTGTACTTCTTTGTTGGTTTAAGATCATCTTTTATTGACATGGCGTTACCTATGGCGGGCTAAGATTCATGTTACTGGCGGCGGGGCAAGCATGGACAAAGCTTAGGAGTAAGAAAACCCGAAGCTAAAAAATGCTCAAAAAGGCGACGAATCCTACCTGTCTAGTATACGCTTTGTTAGCCCGCCTTATGAATTTGGATAGTAGATAATTTGACCATCAGGATATATTCCGAGTGCTGAAATACTACCGCCAATGGTTCTTAAAAGACCTGAACTCGCATATAGTTCTGACACAAATTTTATCCAAGCGGAATGATATGCAACTCTGCCTTGTAGAGAAGGGTGAGGTATGTTTATACCAATGCCATTTTGTATTATTGGCAAGATATTATGAACAGCGTTTGCTAAAACCGCATAAGCCCCATAATCCCCATTTCGAGTAATATACGACTCGTTTTCTGCTAATTCATGAGGAGGAAAATCTTGCCCAACAATGAACTCATGAAATTCATAATGTACGAAAGTCCCATCAACATTTCTTACATGATAGAAGGTAGGGAGGTTTTTACTCTCCACTTCTACAAATCCAGCGAGATGAAATCCTACTGGTACTTGGTTTTCTCCGAGGCTTTCTTGCAATTCTTGTACTAAACAATCGGCAAACTCTGAAAGTATAACAACTTGGGAATGTCTCGCAATAAAATCATTTATCCACACATCCGTAGATAAGTTTCCATTTTGAGTAGGTATACTGCCAAGCCCCCAAACAGATATACCCGCTTTGAGATAAGGAATCGCCTGTAATTTTTGAGCACCATTTAGGACATGATGAAATTGGCTACCATCTGGAAGAATCTCGGTGAAAGTAACCGCACTATCTGCCACCATAACTATTCCAAATTTGCTCAATTCTGTGATTATCAGGGTCATTTTGTTTCCTGTGTTTTTAGAAGTTTACTTGCTTCGAGTGCGGGCTAACTATGGTTTAAGCAGAATCTTTCCGCTTAAACCCCAAATTGGGTGTATACAGAGATAATTCTGTATAGGTGCTTATAGACAGAATTATACGTTCCCTAACATAAAGAGCCAAACTCAAGTTACTGTCGTTCCACTATCACAACAGGAATGAGGTGGGATATCCATGCGCGATATTTCCCTTTTAATAACAATACCCTTTCAAGTATAGGTTGATAGTTGTACGAATAAATTATCGACCATATTCATCATGCCGCTGCACCCAGAACGGTCCCTGACCGCCTTCGTCTCTGCCTTTGGGTACGAGATCAAGATATTGATAATCCACGTTCATCATGTCAATGCCGCGTGCGTACGCTGAATACGTGTGGAAGATATTTCCTTTTTCGTCTTTGTAAAATACACTGATGCCTTCGCGATCCGCATCACCGGGATCTTGCAAAGTGAAATTGTAAAACGCTGCCTGCTTGGACATCTCTTCGGGTGTGAACGAGACGTGATAATCGAAGTTGAAATCTGATATCTGATTCAAACGATGAAAGCCACTTGAAGCTCCATCCCATCCGTTTGTGATAGGCTGCTAATTTGCTATATGGCGCTCGTGATACGGCAACCATCGTCACATCGCGTTGGTTCAGGTGCACGATCACTCCGTTGAAATTGTCCGCCCAATGCGAGCAGTGTGGACAGCCTTCGTCCCACTCGGGACTGAACATGAAATGATAAATGATCAGCTGGCTTCTTTTATCGAATAGGTTTGCCAGAGTCTCTTTGCCGTTCGGTCCATCGAAGACGTACTCTTTGTCAACTTTCGCCCAGGGGAGTTCGCGCCGCTGCTGACTCAGTTCGTCCCGTAATCGCGTGAAATCCTTTTCTTTTGCTAGGAACGCAGTCCTCGCTGAGAGCCACTCTTCACGAGAAACGACCGAATGATCCTTGAGATTGATACTGTCATCGCTTTTCATATGTTCTCCTCTCGAATGTCATAGGGAAATCTTAGCCACAGAGTCCACTGAGATCTTTGAGAAGAACTCCTTTTCTCTGTGGCGAAAAGACTTTTGCAAGATGCCTGCTATTGGGATTAGATTGCTTTGCTGCGATGCTTTCTTACTCCTCATCGGTGCGATAAAGAAAATTGACTACTTTTTCACTCTTGCCGCCTGTGGCATGATAAAACTCAATGGCATGTTCATCTTCTTCATGCGCCATTACGAAGAACTCTTTTATTCCATGCTTGAGGCAATGTTCTTTCAAACTTTGAAGTAACCTCTTGCCAATTCCCATTCTTTGGTATTCTGGTTTTACTGCTAAGTCATACAGAAAGATTTCCGAAGAGTCTGAGTAATACTTCTGTAGTTCGTAGGCTGTTAATCCGCCCACAACTTCATTGTCAGCCAAAGCGACAAGGACAATAAAGCGATCGTCATTAAGCAAACGCTGGGAATTTGCTTCGCTCCCAATAGTAGGATTCTCTTGTTCAAAAACCGTGTTGAATAGGTTGACCAATAAAGTGAATTTCGATACATCTTCTTTTGTAAGATGCTTTACTTCAAATTTTGACTTCATGAATTGTTTCCTTTACTAATACTAAAAAGAATCTGGACAACATACTCGAAAACCAAGTAGATCGTTACGCGAGATCGGTGGGTTTGGGATGCGATAAGCTGAACGGATACCTTCCTTGTCGTCGTCCCAGCCTCCACCACGTACGATCCGTCGGACCTCCTCCGAAGCTTGAATATTTTCGCGTTCCAATAGACGCTCGGTGTAGGGATACCTAAATTCTGGCGAATGAATATCCACGCCCCATAGACTACGCGTCCACTCCATGACATTGCCGGCCATATCCATTGCTTCGACAGGACTATCGCCCTGCGGACTGTACGTTCCAGCTGGGGTAGTGTCTTTAACATTCAAATTAAAGTTACAAAGCTTGTTCGTAGGTTCCGTATTGCCCCAGGGATAAATACGCCCGTCAGTCCCGCGCGCTGCCCGTTCCCATTCTGCCTCACTGGGTAAACCAACTTCATGTGGGGTGATCTCGGTCACCCATTTACAAAAAGCCAGCGCATCATGCCAACTGACAAGCGTTACGGGATGCTCACCTTTTTGCTGAACGATACTTTTTTTCCCATGTGGAGATTGCCAGCTGGCACCCTCGGTTTTCATCCACGTGCCATCACTAATAGTGTACCCATGCCCGATTTGTTCCGCGGTCGTTTGATATCCTGTGACTGCTATGAATGCATAAAATTGCGTCACGGTTACAGGTGCTCGTCCAATAAAATAAGCCGGCAAAGATAATTTGTGTTGAGGCAGTTCAGGATCAGCTGCTTTTGCGTCAATGGTACGGTCGCTGCCCATTAAAAATTCTCCGGCTGGCACGGATACCAGTTTCAAATCCACATCTGGAGCGAGGGTAAGGCTGAGTTCATGGGATAGCTTCATGTTTTATTTTGTCCCTTTCTCTATGTTTAGAATCGCCAGCTTTTTCGTTGCGGTGGAATTATACGTCTAGCTTCCCGAAAGGTAAAAACTTATTCCTTGACATCGACCCTCCCACACCCTAAAATGGATATGCATGGTGGAAATACTCCATATTGACCAAGAAGGATGGATAGAATGAATCAGAATAAACGTGAGCCGTTCAACAGGAAAAAGGTGCTTACTTCCATCGTGGTGGTTTCTGCGCTCGCAGGCACTGGCTATGAGGTAAATAGACTTTCTGCCGATCCTGTCGGTCCGAAGGATTGTCCGCCCTTGTTTGCGGAAAATGCGAAAGTGGACGTTTCGCAGGTTAACGTGCAGATTGCGCCTTTATCCACTGGCGATATGCTCAAGTGGGAACAAAAAGGCGGGACGATCAACGATATCAGTTGTTTGGATCGCACGCCAGTCTATGGCATTGTCAAGGTGACGAGCGTGGACGATATCAAGAACGCCCTGCAATTTGCGCGTGAGAATAAACTCAAAGTTTCGATGGTCGGTGTGAAGCACAGCATGGGCGGACAGGCTTTTTATAAAAACAACCTTGTGCTCGATATGAAAGGCTTCAACAAAATTCAGTTGAATGAAGCGGATAAAACCATCACCGTTCAAAGCGGCGCGACCTGGCATGATATTCAAAACTTTCTGCATCCGAAATATGCTGTCAAAGCCATGCAGTCCACAGATATTTTCACCGTGGGTGGTTCGATCTCAGTCAACGCGCATGGCATGGATCATTTGGCAGGTTCGGTGGGGAGCAGTATCAAATCCATGCGCGTGATGCTGGCAGATGGCAGTGTGGTTAATGTGAGTCCCGATGAAAATCCTGAGCTTTTCAAATTGGTTGTGGGCGGCTATGGTCTATTCGGCGCGATCCTTGATGTTGACTTGGAGATTGTCAATAACGATGTTTATCAAACTGCGCGGCAGATCGTGAGTTATAAAGATTTCCCGCAAATCTTTGAGAACGAAATTTTGCCTGACCCGAATCTTGGTTTGTTCTATGGGCATCTGTCTACCGCGAAAGGTTCCCTGCTCGATGAAATGATCTTTTATAAATATACAAAAGTTGACATCGGCGCTGCGGAAGTCCCGCCGCTGGGTGAAGTCACCGGTATCAAGCTGCGGCGCTTTGTGTTTAATTTTTCAAAGCTGGGAAGTATTCCCATGGATATCAAATGGTATATGGAGAAAAACGTTGAGCCAAAGTTGGAGTCGTGTGATATCAAGCCGCGCACCCAGGCGATGGCAGAGGGCGAAGCGTGTTTTGTATCACGCAATGAGCCGATGCATGATTCGGTCGCATACACGCGCAACGATCTGAAAAATGAAACAGACATCCTGCACGAATATTTTATCCCGCGCGATCAATTTATTCCGTTTGTGGATGGGCTGCGCCAGATCGTTCAAGACCATGACGTGAACCTGCTCAATGCTTCGGTGCGCGTGATTCACCCTGAGCATAATTTTCTGACATACGCGCCCGGCGAAATGTATTCGATTGTGTTGTATATCAATCAACCGACAACGCCCGCAGGCAACGAGAAGATGGGTATCGTGACGCGTGAGTTAATCGACCTGACTGCCAAAGTGAATGGACGCTTCTTTCTCCCTTATCAATTGGTCTATACCCCCGAACAACTCCAACGCTCGTACCCCATGATCAGCGATTTCTTCGCCGCGAAGAAGAACTACGACCCTGATGGCTTGTTCACGAATACGTTTTATGAGAAGTATGCGAAGTTGGTTTCGCAATGACATCGTTATTTTATTTTTCCCAAAAAACCCAAAACAATCTCAATAAACTTTTGATGATCTTCAAGATACGGGATGTGATTGACGCCTTTCATCACCGCCAACTCTGAATTCGGCAAAATGCTTTTCAAGTATTCGCCTTCCTTCAACGGAATGATCGTATCGCTATCGCCCCACACGATCAACACCGGCATCGTCAGCGATTTGTAATTTGCGGGGTTAGTAGTGAGTGACATCTCTTGAACGGTCAGCACGTATTTGAGCCAATCACCCAATGTATTTGTCGCATTCTGTAACACCAACGGTTGGTGCAGGATGTTTATTTTCTCAGCGGTGATATCAGTCGGGTCAAGCACCATTGCTGAGATTAATTTCTTCGTGAACAGCGGATTGGTCGCCGTTGTTGCGAGCACAGGGTTTCGCACTTCGCGTGTACTTAAAAACATATTCAATAAGGAGGGTACTTGATTTCCAGACACAGGTTTGACGTTGAGATTCAATCCGCCAACATCAAGCAGAATCAACGCGTCGATTCGATTTGGAATCATCAGCGCGGTTTCCATTGTCGCGCCGCCACCAAACGAATGCCCCATCAGGATGGCATGTTGAATCCCAGTGCGTCCATCAGAGCGACAATCCGCTTTGCCTGCGCTGAGTTTCCATACGATGGAGTAGCTGGTCTTTCAGAGAATCCAAAGGGTGGAATATCAATGGCGATGCAGTGATAACCTGCTTCTGCCAGTGGAGTCATTGTTTCGCGCCAGAGTCCGCTCCAGGCGGCGGTGCCGTGGATGAAGAGAATCGCTTCACCATCCGGCGGTCCCATTTCCTGGATGAAGAGTTCCACATCGCCCGCTTTTACAAAATGCCCTGTCGATGGTGCGGCATTTTGTCGCGTTTTTGATTCGCGCAGGTTAGACTGAACGCTGAAAAACAGGATCGTCACAAGGAGTAAACCAAATATCGCGCCGATTGTTTTGAGAATATACCCAAGCCACTTTTTCATGATGATTTCCCTATACTATAGGTGACAGTCAATTTCAAATTGACTGTCACCTTGGCTCTTAATAATCATACATATGCTCGAACTTGATCTCAGGTCTGCCTTTCAATTCTTGCAGGAACAGACCGATATCAGCCACGGGGACTTTGATCGCTACACGAGTCAGCCCAGGCTGAGTCAGAATCGGGAGGTCAAAGAGATACTCGCCTTGTTCGAAGTTGTAATCCGCATCCTGTGGACCAATCAAAGTAAAAAGTATTTCATGGTTGCCTGCGATCTCGATAAAATTCACACCGCGTTCCATGAGTCCCGGCACGGTATTTGAAAAATATTCAAAGCGTGTGATGCGGATGAGTTGTTTTTGCTCATCGATCTTCTGTGCGATTTCAAGATCTTTACTCAACATGTCATCTGTTATGCTGGTCGTTACCGCATAAATTTTTTCCACATCGGCACCGCCATACGCCGCCTTGGCGCCAAGGTTGGTAAGACCGCCATACAAAGCCTTGCCGCCATACTCGATGGTGAGTTCGAGTTTGCGTTCCCATTTGCGAATCGGATCGGGTCCCCATAAACTGGTTCCGTTCCACAATCCCTTTAATTTCTCGCCGAACGGAAAGAAATACCACGGCGTCGTATGCAGGAATGTGCCATATTCCTTGGCAACTTGCGCGGCGTAAATCAACCCGTGACGTGCCCAATGGTGCCTTCATACACGCCCTTGAGCATATCCTCGGCGGTGAAACTGATGCCGATGAAGCCATCTGTGAATTGCGAATCGCCGTTGAACGGATAACGCCCCTTGATCACGCCGCAGACATCCACATAACTTTGCCAATATTGCCCAACCGCTTTGAAATAGGGAAAGTCGCTCGAACTATGATCCGCGACGAACGCGGCATATTCGTCGGTGCTATAAACGATATACCATTCGGGCAGCGTCAGATACGTTTTGGACTCGGGACGATAATAATCAGGAATCTTCTGGATGGCTTCCCGCGTTGCTGCATCGTCCGAAGCTGCTACTGTTTCTGGATGCTTTTCCCACACCTTACACGCGATCCATGCACGCGGCAGATTCACGACCGATGGTCCGAGCGCAATGATGAGAATAGCCCAGATGAAAATCTTGAGTCCGCGCCAACTGCGCTTACGCCGGGACATTTTCAGGGAATCTCTTGCTGAACACGAAACCGATCACCACAGCGATGCTACCGATCATGATGTGCGGAATATTTGCGGCGAATCTATGCGCCAGGCTATAGGGAGTGTAGCCGTAAATGAAAATTCCCGCATCGAGATAGCCCTGACCGGTGAAGAAGCCCATCACGCCATCCAAACCATAAATGATGCCAAACAACTTGAAATAAAAAGCCGAGTCTTTGAAGGATCGCGCCGCCGCGATGGCTGCCCAAATGCCCGAAGAGTAATGCAACAGATCGTCATACCATTGCAGGCTGAATATTCCTAACGTGACGCCGTTCGCATCGTTGATCCATGGGATGTATCTCAACGAGCCGAGCACAATAAACATGGCGGCATAGAACCAGGCAAGCTTTTGGGTGGGTGTATTTTTCATGATGATGCTCCTTTGGAATCGGATAAACCTTCTAAGAATTCTAGCATTTTGACAGCGACTTTACAATAGACAGTATCATTCGTTATGAGAAACCCTCACATTTCAATCTCCTTTGGATAATATATATCTATTTTGTCTCTTTTTGACTGCCAATGCCAGACTAAAGAGTGCCAAAAACTGCCAGGTTTGGAAAATGGGGTTTGTTACTTAGCGTATGTGAGATTCTGATAGCGCGACTGAGACTATATAATGAACAAAAATGCAGGAGAGATTGAAAAAGCAAGCATCCCTCAGCGTCTATTGAATTCGTGAAATCTATTGCATCAGTGCGCACTTTCTAACACTTCTTTAAGACACGCAAATATACATTTTTGCTTGGCTGCAGAAAAACATCAGAGGCAGAGGCGACAATAACTTCCACAACGCTTGGGCTTGAAACACAACTTGCCCTTGGATGTGAGTCCCTGATGAAGCTGTTGAAAACCAGAGTCGCCCAACAAACGGAAATATCTGGTCGTGGCCTTTGTATGCAAATGAGCTATGAGGCTCATATTCAAAGATTTCCACTTCGCCCGAACGATGATATCCCCAGGCAACTGTGACAATTTCAAAGCAAGTACCTACGCCGATGGGACTTATTGAAATCTTTCTGCTCTCAGTGACAAACGGTTTCCATAGTTTGTCATTGGAGTGGTCCGTGACAAATGCAAAGACTTCCTGAATAGATCGGTTGATTACAATTAAATCATCTGTACCGCTTGTATACATAAAAACTCATCTTCCCCTTGCTAAACAGATAACCTGACACTTTCATTAATCCATGATCTCACTTGTAGGGTCGTCTCTTCGAGAGCGACATTCGTCGTATCTGTTAACTTAATTACTGGCTGACCATTGTATACTTTGAACCAACTATTGAAACGAATATGCTCTTCAACATAATCTGGCTCGCGTGTGCCACGCCAAACTGGTCGCTGTTGCAGACGTTGGGATAAGGTTTCGTCAGAACAGACTAGGGCCAGATAATGTACTTTTGAGAAATATCTGCGTTCAATGCGATTTTCAATGTTCTCAGGCATACCTACTCCTGCTCCGAATAGTACAACAGGCCGACCTGACTGAGAAATATTCTTGCAGACGCGGAGCCAGGTTTCGAAGAAATCTCGATAGTTAGTATCTGGGGTATTGAATTCGGGTCGCCAGAGAATATCAGAGTCCAGCAAAACTGCCTGGGTAACCTTCCCTAATAAATACTGGCAAACCGTGGATTTTCCGGCGCCGCTTGCGCCGGAAACAATCAGCAGTGGTAACTGCTGGAATTTATGTTTGTAACCGCATTCTGGGCAAATCGCAAATGGACCTGTTAGATCAATCAGCTTATCGGCATGATACATTCCACATTGATAGCAAACATTCATCATAATAAACTGTACCTATGAGCAAATACCTGATACTTTGAAACTTCGCTTAACTATGATTTATACAGAACTGTTCTGTATAACTATCCATATATGAATTATACGCTCGCTTGAGAGCCAAAGGATTACACCCTAAAACTCACCTTCTCCTTCAACACATTCGGCAGCTCAGGAAGTTTACTGCGTTCAATTAAGAACGTTGCCACTTCGGTGATCTCGCGGAAGGCGTAGTGCTGACTGAATGTCCCTTCGAGGTAACCTGCGCCGCTGGTGCCGCCGGTCCCTGCGCGGATGCCGATCATGCGACGCACCATCGAGAAGTGACGATAGCGCCAGTTGGAAAGCAGCTCGTCAATTTCAGAAAGCGTATTCAATAAATCAAACGGCAATTGGAATATAGGCAGGTTGCGATATAACGTAATGAACAACGCGGCTTGCATGGCTTGCGGTGAAATCTCTCCACGACCTTCGTTGAAAAAGATTTTATCGAATTCAGCGAGGCGACCGCTTTCGTTAGCAGACAAACTATTTTGATACGCCTGACGATAATCAGACCAGAATTTGTTGGCATTGGCATCACTTGTTGAAACATAGTCCACCCAATATTTTTCATCGAAGAAGGGCATACGGTCTAGCCAAATGATGATGAGCTGTTTCAAAGTGCTTTCGCTCTCCACCCGCTCTAGATCCTTCATATCGCTTTCAGACAAACTGCCGCGCCGTGTATGCTTGTAATATTCCTGTTTGTAGCGTTCTTCTTTTTTTAGTCCCAGCTTGGCTTCGATCAACCGGAACTGTTTGCTTTGAAAACCTGAGGCAGGCAACAGATAATTTCTGAACTCAAGGAAGTCGAGCGCGGTCATCGTTTCCAGCACACTCACCTGTTGATTGAGCAGCTCCAATATTTTGACGATGCGTTTTAACTTGTAGACCACATTGCTCATATCGGGCGAGTTATCGTTGATGCGGTCGCGGATGAAAATATTCCGTATCAGATCGAGTTCGAAGATGATCTGCTTGAACCACAACTCATACGCCTGATGGATGATGATGAAAAGCATCTCATCGTTGCCATCCTCCATTTTTTCGAAACTACGCGGATGCTGACTGTTTAGGATCTTATCGAGTTCAATGTAATCAGCATAATAGAGATCATCCATATCTATCTCCTTTTTGGAATCAAGCAACTAGGAACTCTTTAGAGTGTGCTGCCAAAATCGCAGGAGCAAGCTCATGCATTCCACATAAAGTGACTGTTACCTGAGTATAATCCCACCATGATTAAAGCCCTCATCTTCGACTTCGATGGACTCATCCTCGATACAGAAACTCCTGAATATCTTGCGTGGCAAAATATTTATAGCGAACACGGATTTGAACTGCCGCATGAGGAGTTGGGAAAAATCATCGGCGGATCGGGACACTCAAAATTTGATGCAGCGGAACACCTCACGCTTCTTTCGCAGGGACGGCTGGATTCTGTTTCTCTGCGCGCCCGTTTTCACTTAGAATGCGACTCAGCCATCGCGCGTGCTGCCGTGTTGCCAGGTGTGTTGGACTATATTCACGAAGCAAAGCGGCTTAGACTCAAACTGGCAATTGCTTCGAGTTCTCCGCACTCCTGGGTGGATAATCATGCCAAACGACTCGGTATCTTCCATTACTTCGATAAAGTCATCTGCTCGGACGATGTGGGTGTTGGCAGGGTCAAGCCAAACCCAGATCTATTTCTATTGGCGCTGGAGCAGTTACAGGTCCAGAAAGAAGCGGCGATCATCTTTGAAGATTCGCCCAATGGAGTATTGGCGGCGAATCGGGCGGGCATCTTCGTGGTCGCTGTTCCAAATCCGGTGACTGCATTGCTCGTTATCAAAGGTGCAAATTTGATCGTAGGTTCTTTATCAGAAATCCCTTTGGTTACTTTGCTTGATAAAGTAAAATAGGCGCACATTCCCCGTAGGAGGCGCAATGACAACTGAAAAATTCAAATGGCAAGGGGTGGTTTCAAAATATGCCTACCCTGAAACGTGGCGTAGTCTTTGGCAGGTGTTCAATTCGCTGATCCCGTTCATCGTGATGTGGTACTTGATGTATCGCAGTTTGGCGATTGGATACTGGCTGACGTTAATTCTAGCGGTGCCAGCAGCGGGGTTTATGGTACGTTTGTTCATCATCTTTCACGATTGTTGCCATGGTTCGTTCCTGCGCTCCATGCGGTCAAATGATTTAATGGGGATGGTGATGGGTATATTCGTGCTCACTCCATTTTATGATTGGAAGCATGAGCACGCCATTCATCATGCTACGGCTGGGGATCTAGATCGGCGTGGCACAGGTGATGTGTATACAATGACTGTGGAGGAATATCTCGCGGCGCCCTGGTATAAGAAGTTCGGTTATCGCATCATGCGCAACCCGATGATCCTGTTTACGGTTGGATCGTTCATCGTGTTCACGGTTACGCATCGTTACCCGGGGCCCGCCGCAGGCAAACGTGAGCGCAACAGTGTTCTTTGGACGAATCTAGCGTTGGTTGGTTTGGTGGGTTGGTTGATGATCCTGATCGGTTGGGAGGCTTTCCTGCTGGTTGAAGTTCCGATTTTGCTGATCGCCTGTTCAACAGGTGTGTGGCTGTTCTATGTGCAGCATAATTTTGACCCGACTTATTGGGAACGCCATTCAGATTGGAGTTTCTTCAACGCAGGCATGGACGGCAGTTCGTTCTATAAATTACCCAGGTTGTTGCAGTGGTTCACGGGGAACATCGGCTTTCATCACATCCATCATCTAAGCCCGAAGATCCCGAACTATAAACTCGAAGAATGTCATAACGAGAACCCGGAATTTCAGATCGAGCCGCTGACTTTCCGTGAGAGTCTCAGATCGTTGTTCTTCCGCTTGTGGGATGAAAAGAATAAAGCGCTGGTGGGCTGGGAAGTGCTGAAACAATATCGTCGTAAGATGCAAACGCAATAAATCGAAACGGACTGTTCAAACGAACAGTCCGTTTCGATTTAAGTAGTTCTGATGGAACCAAAAATGTCTTTTACAGGATAAAACATTTGGATCGAAGCTCTTTGCGCAAGCGATAATTTATTCTAAGCAACCAGATTGGGTTTGGAGGGTACAATGAGATATAGAGATTGGACTAAAACTATGAACAATAAAATAAATGAACCAACCGCAGGGGACCAAGTCCGTTGGCAGACGATCGTGGCAAAATATGCCAAACCTGATATGCGCCGCAGTTTATGGCAAGTGGCGAACACATTGATCCCGTATTTTGTGTTATGGTATCTGATGATCCGTAGTGTGGAAATTTCGTATTGGATTACGCTTCCCCTAGCTGTGCTCGCGGCAGGCTTCCTAATGCGGGCTTTCATTATCTTCCATGATTGCGGACACGGCTCGTTTTTCAAATCACAGAAGTTAAATGATTTTCTA
>WNFL01282041.1_pt3 | contig 15434 bp, 7 predicted proteins | sample 5400361 | NCBI WGS metagenome assembly WNFL01 (sample SAMN13153351, study PRJNA577476) | soil metagenome | isolation source: 40 cm soil on Douglas fir-dominated hillslope | place: USA:California | collected 2013-09-17
ATAGAGCTCCTAACGGCTCGGCGGAATCTGACTGCGGCGCAGGGTGGGACGCTGGACGCCCGCCTTGCACGCATCACCGCGGAAGCTGCGCTTGCCCGGCTGTTTGGACGAATTCCATTTGGAGAAAACCCATGAGCACCAGCACCTCCTCATTGCGTTTTCTCGCCCTGGCCGGAGGATTGTTGTTGGCCGCGGGAGCGGGTTTCGTCGTTGCACGAATGAACCCGCCGGTGGCTCCGCCTCAAGCTGCGACCGGTGCCGCGCCCACCCAGCCCAATGAGGTGAAAGTGGACGCGTCCTATTTGGCCGTGGTCGGAATTGTCACCGAAGCCGCCGCCCCGGGAAATTTGAGCGTGCAGGTGCTCGCGCCCGGGACGGTAACGGCTGCCCCCAATGGCGAAGCGGTCGTAACCGCCCACGCAGCGGGAACGATTATCCGCCTCGCGAAGCAACTGGGCGATGCGGCGAGCGTGGGTGAGACATTGGCGATCGTCGAAAGCCGCGAGGCTGCGTCCATGGCCGCAGATAGGACTGTCGCGGAATCCAAAGCCGCCCTCGCGCGCTCCGCGCTTGCGCGCGAACAGGAACTGTACAATCAGCGAGTCACCCCGCGGCAAGATCTGGAGCGCGCTCAGGCGGAGCTCGCGGTTACAGACGCCGAAGTACAACGCGCGCGCGAAGCGGCGAGCGCCTCGCATGTCACGGCGGACGGAAGAATCGCCGTCACCAGCCCGCTCACTGGAAAAATCACCGGGTCCCGCGCGGCGCTCGGGAGCTTTGTGCAGCCGGAAACCGAGCTCTTCCGAATCGCGGACCCGAGATTCATTCAAGTCGAAGCATCGGTAACCGCGATGGATGCCGGACGCATCGGCGTCGGTGATCCTGCGAAGATCGCGACATCTACGGGTGCGAATCTTTCGGCGACAGTGCGCTCGGTTGCGCCCATCGTGAACGAGCAAACGCGCGCGGCGACGGTCGTGCTTTCCCTTGCAGGCAATCATCAGGCGCTTTCACCCGGCGAGGTTGTGCAAGCAACCATCATGCCGAAGAATGTCTCGCCGACCGGGGTCGTGGTGCCGGAGGACGCCGTGCAGAATGTCGGTGGCCGAAACATAGTGTTCGTGCGGACGGCGACGGGGTTCAAGATTCAACCGATCGTGGTGGGATCGCGTAGCGCAGGTCGCATATCGATCCTTTCCGGGCTGAACGCTGGCGAGACCATCGCCACGACCAACGCCTTTTTTCTGAAAGCGGAAATCGGCAAGGGCGCAGGAGAAGACGAATGATCGCCCGAATCCTTTCCTTCTCTGTCCAGGCACGCTGGCTCGTTGTTTTCGTGACGGTCATCATCGCCGCCTATGGCTTCTATGAGGTCACGCGTCTCCCCATCGACGCGCTTCCGGATATCACCAACAAGCAGGTGCAGATCAATACATTGGCGCCGACTCTCGGACCGGAAGAGGTCGAGAAACGGGTCACCTTTCCGATTGAAAATGCTCTCGCAGGATTGGCTGGCGTGGAAAGCACTCGCTCGTTTTCCCGGAACGGATATGGGCAGGTCACGGCGATATTCCGTGAGAACACCAACCTCTACTTCATGCGGCAGCAAGTGGCCGAGCGGTTGGCCCAAGCTAAGCCCAATCTGCCTCCGGGAATCGAGCCGCAAATGGGGCCCGTCTCCACCGGCCTGGGCGAGATCTTCATGTACACGGTGGAATACACCAATCCCAATGGGCACAACGCAACAGTTCGCGACGGCGAAGCGGGATGGCAGAGCGATGGTTCCTATCTGACGATAGAAGGCGAACGCCTGACCGATGATGTCGCGCGCCTCGCCTATCTGAGGACGGTGCAAGATTGGATTCTGCGACCGCAGCTCAAGACCGTGCCCGGCATCGCCGATATCGATTCACTTGGCGGTTACGAAAAGCAATATGTGGTTGAGCCCGATCCCACCAAGCTCGCTGCGTACGGCCTGTCTTATTCCGATATCGCCAGAGCGTTGGAAGCTGCGAATCTATCGGTGGGCGCCAATTACCTCCAGCGCGCCGGCGAAGCCTATCTGGTGCGCGCCGATGCCCGGATTCGTTCGATGGATGAAATCGCGCGGGCGGTGATCGCCACTCGCGCCGGCATCCCCGTGCTCGTGAAGGATGTCGCCAATGTTCGCATCGGCGGCGAGCTGCGCCGTGGGGCGGCCAGCAAAAACGGCTATGAGGTGGTGATCGGCACGGCCCTTATGCTTGCCGGCGAGAATAGCCGCACCGTGGCCCGCGCGGTGGGCGTTAAGCTCGAAGAAATCGGGGGCAATCTGCCGCCGGGCATCGCGGCGAATGTCGCCTTGGACCGGTCGCAGCTTGTCAATGCCACCATCACGACGGTGGTGGAGAATCTCGCCATCGGCGCGCTTCTCGTCGTTGTCACGTTATTCCTGCTGCTTGGTAATGTCCGTGCCGCCACCATTGCGGCCCTGGTGATCCCGCTCTCGATCGTGATGAGCGCGACGGGGATGAACGCGCTTGGTATCTCCGGCAATCTGATGAGTCTGGGTGCGCTGGATTTCGGCCTCATCATCGATGGCGCGGTCATCATCGTGGAGAACACGCTGCGCCGGATCGCGGAGCGGCAGAAGCGCGAAGGCCGGCCTCTGACGCGCGACGAGCGCCTCGACGAAGCGGTGCAATCCTCGCAGGAAATGGTGCGCCCGACCGTTTATGGTCAGATCGTCATTTTCCTGGTCTTCATTCCCTGTCTGACCTTCCAGGGCGTCGAAGGGAAGATGTTCTCGCCCATGGTCATCACGTTGATGCTGGCGCTGGCATCCGCTTTTGTATTGTCGCTCACCTTCGTTCCGGCGATGGTGGCGCTGCTGGTGAGCGGAAGAGTGGCCGAGCGGGAGGTCGCCTTTATCCGGTCCTCAAAGCGCATTTACGAGCCGCGGCTGAAACAGGTGCTCGCGCATCCGCTCCCCTTCATCGCCGGCGGCATTGGGGTTTTCGGCGCCGCGATTTTTGCGTTCTTTTTCCTCGGCCGCGTGTTCATGCCGACGCTGGACGAAACCAATTTCAATCTTTCGTCCGTGCGCATTCCCTCCACCTCCATCGAACAATCGGTGAAGCTCGATCTTCCGCTCGAACGCGCGATGATGCGCCTTCCTGAAGTAAGCTTGACGTTTTCCAAGGCGGGGACGGCAAGTTTGGCGGCCGACCCGATGCCGCCCAATGCGTCGGACAATTACGTGATGTTGAAACCGAGGGACCAATGGCCCGCCGGGGTACGCACCAAGGACGACGTGCTGAGGCGCATCGTGCAAGTCACCGCTCCCGTCGTTGGCAACGCCTATGACATCACCCAGCCTATACAGATGCGCTTCAATGAGCTCATAGGGGGGGTGCGCAGCGACGTTGCTGTTGCCGTTTTCGGCGATGACCTCGACCAGATGGGCGGCACCGCGTCCCGCATCGCGTCCGTGATGGCCAAGGTGCCCGGCGTCGCGGACCTGCGAGTGGCGCAAACACAAGGGTTTCCGACCTTCGACATCAAATTCGACCGTGATGCCATCGGACGTTACGGCCTGACGATGCAAGACGTCGCCGACACGGTGGCGGCGGCACTTGGCGGCCGACCCGCCGGGCTGCTTTTCGACGGTGACCGTCGTTTCGAGATCATCGTGCGCGTGGCCAATATCCAGCGCAACGACCTGGAAGCGCTCGGTGCTCTCCCTGTGATGCTTCCAGAAGCGAATGGCGCGCCGCGCCGCTCTGTGCCGTTGCGGCAGTTGGCGAATTTCGGCTTTTCGGAGGGCCTGAACGAGATCAGCCGCGACAATGGCAAGCGGCGCATTTTCGTTCAGGCCAATGTCCGCGGACGCGACATTGGTTCCTTCGTGGATGAGGCACAGGCAGCCATCGCGCGCGACGTGAAATTGCCACCAGGGTCTTGGCTGGAGTGGGGCGGTCAATTTCAAAATCTCCAACAGGCGATCCGGCGTCTGGAATTCGTCATTCCAGTCTGCATGATCCTGATTTTTGCGGCACTTTACATGGCTCTGGAGAGCGTCTCGCTGTCCCTGACGGTCTTCACTGCCGTGCCGCTTGCCGTTGCCGGCGGTGTGTTCGCCATTGCGCTGCGTGGCATCCCGTTCTCGGTCTCGGCTGCGGTGGGGTTCATCGCGGTGTCGGGCGTTGCGGTCCTGAACGGGCTTGTCCTGATGTCTTCGATCAACAAGCGATTGGCGATGGGTGAGACGGTGAACACCGCCATTCTTTATGGCGCGCTTGAGCGCGTGCGGCCGGTGCTGATGACAGCGCTCGTTGCCTCGCTGGGTTTTGTGCCAATGGCCATTGCGACGGGGACGGGCGCCGAAGTTCAACGGCCGCTCGCGACCGTCGTGATTGGCGGGCTGATCACATCGACGGCGCTTACGCTCTTCGTGCTGCCGGCGATCTGCGCGCTTGTCCTGAGACGGCACAGCCGGGAGGCGACACCGTCGCGCGCTGGTGTCACGGCGTCCAAGCCGCTCGGACACGCGGCCGAATGAAGGGGCTGCTGACGCTCCGCGCCGACGGGGGTCGCTATGGCGGCTGCAGCCGATGAAGTCCCAGGTTACGGCCGCGTGCGGTCGAGGCAGGCATCGAAACTCTCCGCCAGAAGCGCGCTGTAGGGCGGCCACACCATGGCGGTGTGTCCGGCGGGAATCTCAGTCACCGTCAATCCACCAAGCGCGCGGGACTGCCAATATGTCCTGTGAAACTCCGTCATGCCCTTGGCGCTGAACAGCGCCGTCATGCCCTTGGCGCTGAACAGCGCGATGCTGCCCGCATAAGGTTGCGAGGTGTAGCGACGCGAGGCCTGCCTGTGGATGCTGCGATAGAGGTCGGGGCGCAACGTGTATAATGGCGATTTGACGAACCGTGAACCAATGCCCCTTGGCAGATACTCCAAGGCCGTAAGGCGCGCGACCGCCATGGCATAATCCAGATTCTTTGCGACGCGCATTCCAATGTAGCTTGCCATTTCTCGAAGCGTGCGCTGGCGCAGTTCCGCGGCGTGGCGGGCGGCACGCGGCGCGACCGTCTCACGGTTTTTTGGCGCGGACTTCTCGAAGGTATCGATCAAACCGAGAAACGCGACGGTTTCTCCCTGACGCACAAGCTGTTGCGCCATCTCGAAAGCCACCCTTCCCCCGATCGAATAGCCGGCGAGGAAGTAAGGTCCTTTGTGCTGAAGCTTACGGATTTCCGCGATGTAGTTCGCGGCGATCACTTCAATCGTTCGCGAAATGGGTTCGGATCCATCGAGCGTTGGCGGCCGCAGGCCGAACCCCGGCCGATCCGATTTCAAGTGCCGCGCCAATTCCCGCGCGTAGCCTACGTCCCCAAACGCCGCATGGATCACGAAGAGAGGAGAACCCGAGCCGGAATCGCGAAACGCAATCAGCTTCGATGTGTTCCGAGGCGAGACCCCGTCTTGCAACAGGGCCGCTTGTTTGGCGATTGTTGAGGCCGCGAGCATGGTCGTGGGCGGCAGGTCGCGACCAAGCGTCTGCGCAATCCCCGCGAAGATCAGGAAAGCTTGCAGAGATGTGCCGCCGAGCTCATAAAAATCGTCATCGACGCCAATCTCCAGAAGGTTGAGACATTTCTGCCAAATCCGCACGAGCGAGCGCTCCACGGCGTTCGACGGCGCGCGTGAGCTCGCTCCGGACGCTCTTACACTACCGCGAAAGGTAGAGTTGGTCGCCCCTTCGCTACCGTTTATTTGAGCGAGAATATCCGTTGCCACCTCCAACACCTCTTGGGCCACATGGGCCTGTGTGCCGCTTTTCAGTTTCAGAGCCACTACAAGGGGCTCGAATATTTCCACACTGTTGGCTTGAACCAAGGTGTTCAGGAGGAGCTCTGAGTAACCTGCTCGAGCTATCGGCACGCACAATTCAATGAAATCGCTGAGGCAATCGCCATCAACATGTCCCCCCAGCCAAGCAATTTCCGCCAACGCTGACTCAACATCGCCCCCTGCAAATAAGACAGAGGCTAATGTGTGACGCCCCGCCCACGAGTCTTTCGACAAGTCAACCGAAGCTCTAGCAAGTTTTACTGCGCAGTCGATAAACGCTCCGCGCAGGCCACTCTCGAAAAGAGACCACGCAACGGAATTTAGAGTCTGCGCATTTCGCGGGACAAACGACAAGAATTCGTCGATGGCCGAAATTCCCTCTGCCGTATCCTGCTCAGATAGAGTGACTATGAAGAGGTCAAGCACGTCCTTAAGCTCTGCCCCTTTCTTGAGAGCTGTAACCATCTCCGATTGCGCGCCGATGCGGTCGTGGTCTAGCTCCAGAAGGTACTTTGCGAGAACCATATGCGGATGAGCGCTAGATGGCAGCCTCAACGAAAAATCTTCCGCAAGTGCTTTGACCTCAGACAAACCCGCCGCGTGCGTGGCGTAGGCTTTAGCAAGACCATCAAGTGCGCACTCGCATTTTGGGTTTTCAGCTATTGCGCGCGTAAAGCACGCCTCTGCTTCAGCGCTCCGGTTAGCATGAGCCAAGTGTTGCCCAAGTGATCGCCAATTATTGCAGTCACCGGGCTCAAGTTCCACTGCTTTGCGTAAGGCATCCTCAGCCTCTTGCATTTGTTTAACCCGCACGCTCAAAAACCAACCGAACACCATCCAGAACTTCGCGTTATTGGGCTCTAGGTCTAGTGCGATTTTGAATGCTTCAAAGGCTTTGCTTTCTTGACTTTTGGACATCGCACAGTGCTTCGCAAAAGCGAACCACACATCGGCGATCTTGGGATTCGCCGCTGTGGCGGCATTGAGAACCTCTCCCGCCTTATCGTGACGATGCATTTGATCGAGGTGATGAGCGAACTCAATACTTATTTGCCAGCTCTCATTCATATTTGCGGCTAGGGCAGCCGCATATTCGCTCTCAATTTTCTCCACAGGCTGCCCGCTCGTTGATAGAACGTGAATGAGCGACACCCTCAATTTACTTTCCTTAGGAGCATAGTGGATGGCCTTTCGGAATAGTTCCTCGGCATTAGCGTAATCACGACGATTGTTAACCAGAAATTCTCCGAGCGCCCCCAAGTAGTTGATGTCCTCGGGCTCAAGCTCTACAGCCTTGCGAAACGCTCTTTCTGCTTCGGAAGCTCGATCCTTTCCTGCTAGCAAAAACTTCGCAAATCTAAACCAAGCCCGCGCGGACTTGCTGTCTCTAGCTATAGCTTCCAGGTAGGACCGCTCAGCGTTCTCCTCCTCCTTTTCTGCAAAGTAGGCGTCGCCCAAATGGAGCCACACGTTGGCGTCCTTCGTCCCAAAATCAATACTCTTGCGAAAAGCCTCAATGGCTTCTCGCGCTTGCGACCTCGCTCCATGCAGAAGTCCCGTGAAGTACCACACGAGCTCCCCACTAGGGTTTAGCCGCTGAGCGTTTTCAAGTAAGCGCTCCGCTCGTGCATAGTCCCTCAGACCACCGAGGCTAAATCCAGCGATAGCCCAAAGGTTGGCGTGCTCCTTTTTTGTTAGAGAGCTTGACTCCAATAAATCAGCTGCCTGAATGGGTTCATCGCGCTCGATCAAATCAAAAATATCTTTTTCAAGAGCGGAAACCGGGCGACGACCACGCTTTTGAGTACCTGGCGCCCGAGGTGCGCTGTCCCGATGTGCCGAAGCGGATGTTATCTGCTTGGCAAAGTCCGGTGGCGTTAGCTTCAAGAGAGACGCCCTACTCTCCGCGTCAAATCTGTCCATTATTTGTGTCAGGGCGGAATAATGATCACCGCGTAAATTGGGGTCGATCGTGCAAACTTCTTTGGCAAGGTCAGCCGCGCGTTCAAACAGTTTGTCCTGTTCGTAATAAACCGTCATGAACTTGACTAGAGCATTTACCCGACTTGATGGAACGCCTCGACGGCGCATAAGATAGTAGAGATTAAACAACCGCTCTGTTGCCTGCCAGTACGGAATACCTGATGCGGCGATCTTCTGGACGGCACCTCTAGCTTTAAGGCGTGTCAGGTATGCGCTTACATTATTTACAGGAATTCTGGACGCTTCGGATATCTCTCGGGTCGTAGCCGGGTCCCATCTCTCCAACAATGTAACAAAAACCTTGCGTTCAGAAGACGCAAGCGTATCCAGCTGCGATTTGAAATAGTCGGTATATTGATCGATAAGCGATGTAACTCGCGCCATCAAATTCTGGAATGAATGATCTGCTGAAAACTCGGCCAGGATAGTTATCAGGCGCGGGCTTCCGCCAGTCAAAATCTGAATTGATCGCGCCTTTCCAAGAGCTATCTTTTCTTGAGCATAACGACTCCAAAGGGTCGCGATTTCAGGTACGGATAGCGGCCGCAGGTCGTGCGTCTTGAACTGCTCAAACAGAGCTTTGTCGATGTTCTGTATCTGATCAAACCGCGAAGTCGCGGTCGCAAACAGCATAATTTGGGGAACGTTCTGCAAGGAATGCCGAATGACCCAACCTTCATGGTCGGTCATTTGATCTTCCATGATCATATTCAAGTTTTCTACAATAAGAATTAGGCGCTTCGCTATTTCCGCTGCGAATGATACCAGGACACCAAGCGCCAGCTCGCGAACTCTTACGTCGTCAGTTTCTGCAAGTAGCTCATGATACTTCGCATCAATGTCAGGTCTGCATGTTTGCAGAGCGAGGTGAAATACGCATTCCAGCCAGAATTCACCGGAAGTGGTGATAGAGTAGCTCTCTTCCGAGAGAACAATTGGATACCACAGGTTAGATAATGACAAATTTGTTCGGATCTCCGCAACCAAACGGCGTGCGAGCGTCGTCTTGCCAGACCCTCGCGGGCCCACCACAAGAATGTGCCGATTTGCGGATGAGTTTGCATTCTCTATGAGAATGTCGCTTAGAATTTGAAGGTCCTTATGGCGAACCACAAAGCTATCGATACTATCGCCATCGCTTAAAAAGCCCGGATTGTATTTATAAGCCATTTGCGCTCTCAGCATTTCGCAGGTGCATATCCGTGCCCGAATCGATTCTTCCACCAATCCCGGACGAGATTCGAAACAAAGACGAAATTCTCTCCCTGGTGTTGTATGTATCCGTCGTGCTGAAGGATACTTAACGTCTCCAACAAATCGTTTCTTTTGCCGCCGAAGCTTTTCGTGATTGCAAGCGAGGCTGCCGGGGCCAATACACCTACCACTGCTGTCTCGGTTAATAACGTAAGCGCAAGATCAAATTGCTCTTCAGTGAGAACCATTTTTAGTCGCTCTTCCATATGCATCAATTCGGCGTGGCCCCTGAGCCCCGTCATTCGTCCGTTATAAACCGCGTCAACCAGGCTAATCGGCACGTCACCCTCTTTATCGTCCAGGAAGTATGCGGAGTAGACGTGATCAAAAAACATTTGGACGTGGTGAGGGATGGCACATCCCAAAAGGTTTATCATGTGCGCAGCAACCGGAGACGGCAAAGGGAGTTTCTTTTCCGCAGCAAGAGCCAACAGGCATGCTTCCGCTACATCCACTTTCCACGGCGGAAGCTCAAATGCATGAAATGCATTTAGTGTACCGCTTAATCCAGCCGCACGCAGAACTGGTTCGAGCCCGATTGAGCCTGTAACGACAAAGACTACGTTGTCCTTGTGGCGTAGTGCGTTATCGCGCATCCAAGACATGAAACTATCTGCAACTAATTTCCGCTCGTCTAAATTATCTCCGCCCGTACCCTTTAAAACACGGTTTATCAGGATGGGTACTTCGTCAAAGAAAATGATTGCGGGCTTCTTTGACTGCTCAGCTACAGATGAAAGCTGCGCGATTAATTCATCGCCCTTTTGTCGCCAATTCGCACTGGTCAGTGCGCTGCGCAGAGTTACTGAGAGTTCACTCAGCTTTACATTCTCGATCTTCGAGAGAACGTCGCCGAATGCTCCAACGGCTTTCGTCCAGAGAGACGCATGGGGCCTGCACGCGAGGCCAAGTTCTACTATAGCTTCTTCTGGAGACATCGCCTTTTGGAGGTCGACATGCAGTGCGATAATGTCGCCGCCAAGGCGGCGCGCCGCTTCCCGCATGAAGCTGGTTTTCCCTATTCTTCGCGGGGCGACCAGCAACAAGCTCGTTCGCGATTGTAGATACTCTCGAAACAGAGCCATCTCCCGCTCACGATCAAAGAAGCGCTCACCATCGACCCAATTGCCGAGGCCAGATTTCAAGGTTTTCGCAAGCACGACAACCCTCCGCCAACAAATTTGTTGGCGATAAGAAAGCTCCGAAGAGCCACCTTGTCAACAAATTTGTTGGCGACCTTCGCCTGGAACATCCAAATCACTAAGGTGATGGCTCAAAGAGGGCCGTTCCTGCGGATTTTGCCGCAAGATAAATGCTGTCCTGGTCAAAATGTGGCAACTTTCACACATGTTTCCGCCTAGCCCCTCCTGCAAAGGGGGGTATCGGCGATTCGGCATTCGTCGGACTTCGTAAACCTATTTCGGAAAGACCTGCGCCAACCTTTCCAGTTTGGGCTCTTCGTCGGCGGGATAGCTGGCCTTGGCGGTGGCAAACGCCATGGGGATGATGCCGTAATAACCGGCAAGCCCGACCGCATTCGTGATCCCCTTTTCGCCGAATTTCTTCGCCGCCGTCTCATAGGTCGCGTCGCTCACGACGTGATCGCGGTAGACCTGCGTGATGAGGTCATAGAAAAGCGCCTCATCCTCCTTCATGCCTTGGCGATCGCCACCGGAATTTGGGGATTGAGTCCCGCTTTCATGTCCGCCGCATAGTGCGCATGCCAGATATAGCGGCTCTGCGATTGGCGCGCGGCGAGGAGGATGACGAACTCCGTCTGCCTCTCGTCGAAGCCCGTGCCCTAGCGCAAATAATCGGACATTGTACTAGAGCTGCATCTCCAACGTGCAGGTTAGGCCCTGCGGCTCAAACGCGAAAACGGCATCTCCGGCTTCGCCGCTGAATGCGCGCTCAATGAGCCGCGATCCAAAACCTTTGCGATCCATCGCTTGGACGGCGGGTCCGCCCCGTTCTTTCCAGATCAGCTTTACGCGCGCGAATGGAAAAACCCGGAGCAATTCCCAGGCAATTCTTATCCTTCCGTTTTGATTCGACAGCGCGCCGTACTTGACCGCGTTGGTTGCAAGCTCATGTATCGCGATGGCCAGCAGCAATGATTTGTCGGCATCGAGCAGCACATCGTCGGCGCCTTCGCAAAGGAAGCGTTCGCGATGCTGCTCCTGAAACGGCGAAAGCGCACTCGCGATCACATCTTGCAGGGTTGTCCGATTCCAGCTCTTGGTCAGGAGATCGTGTGCGTTGGCGAGCGTCTGCATTCTTGCGGCAAATGCTTTGCGCTGCTCGGGAGGTGCGCCTTGAAACGTTTGCAACGCGATGGCCTGCGCAGTGGCCAGCGAATTCTTCACCCGATGTTTCATCTCGCCGAGCAGGAGTTTCTGCTGGTCTCGTGTCCGTTTGGTTTCGCTGATATCCCGCGCGATTTTTGAGGCGCCGACGACTTTGCCGTTCGCGTCCCTCACCGGCGATACGGTGAGCGAAATGTCGATCAAGCTGCCATCGCGGCGGCGGCGGACCGTCTCATAGTGATCCACGCGCTCGCCATTGCGGATGCGACGAAGAATACCAGGCTCCTCATCGAGGCGATCTTCCGGGATGAGCATGGTAATGGGCTTGCCGATCGCCTCTTCAGCCATGTAGCCGAACAGCCGTTCCGCGCCTTGATTCCAGCTCGTGATAAGCCCGTCCAGACTCTTGCTGATGATGGCATCGTCAGAGGATTGCACGATCGACGCGAGCTGCTGGACATATCCTTCCGCGAGCTTGCGATCCGTCATATCCACCAGCATGTTCACCGCGCCGACCACAGCGCCCGACTCGTCGCGTAAGACGGTCGGGTAAGGCATGAATGCTACGCGGGTGCCGTCCGGACGCTCGGCGATCGCTTCCACGCCGCGAACGTTGTGCTTTTCTCTTATCGTGACCGCCATGGGGCATTGGTCATGCGGAAGCAGACTGCCGTCGGTCCTGTAGAGCTTCCATGAGCCACACCATTCGCTCTTGCCGAGCTCCGGCCTGCATCCCCACAGCGCGGCGGCGGCCTCGTTGAAATAGGTGATCCGTCCAGCTTCGTCGGTGGTGTAGATGGCTGCCGGCAAGGCTTCGAGCACCTCGCGGAAGAAGCCGTCATTACCCATGAAGGACGCGTCTTTTACGAGCCGCCACAGAAAGGCCGCGGTGGAAGGTCGGCTTCGATCCAACACAATGGCGTCATTCACGAAAGGTCACCCCCTATGCACCATCATTGCCGCTAACGGTCCATCGCGAAAAAAGTTGCGTCGGGATTCCGACATCATCGTTTGAAAAACCCAACCGCCTGACCCGGATGTGGCCTTTCCGGGTCAGCGCGGTCGGCTCTCCCGGATTCGAGCCAGAGCGGCCGCGTAAGCGGACTTCGCACAAAGCGCGCCCGCGGTCAGCCGGATGAAAATTTGCCAAGGATCGTGGGCGCTTAGCAAGGGATCGCCGGGCCGGTCACATTCTTGTGGTTAGGGGCGCGCGGGAGGGGCGCCGATTGCGGGTAAAAGCCCGCGCGCTTAGAGTCCCCGGTGAGCCAAGGGAGGGGTCATGACCAACGTGACGTTGCGCGTCAACGGACGCGCGGAAGTGATCGACGCGGACGACACGGCGATGCCGCTGCTCTATGCGTTGCGCGATTTGCTCGCACTGCACGGTCCGAAATTCGGCTGTGGCCTGGGCCAATGCGGCGCCTGCACGGTGATCGTCGATGGCCAGGCGGTGCGCTCCTGCCAGATGCCGGTGAGCCAAGCCGAAGGCCACGAGATCACCACGCTCGAAGGACTCGGTTCGACGATACGGCCCCATCCGGTGCAGGCCGCCTTCATCGCCGAGCAAGCCGCGCAATGCGGTTATTGCACCAACGGCATGATCATGACGGCAACCGCGCTTCTGACCAAAACACCGCGTCCAACCGAAGAACAAGCCCGCGAGGCGTTGAGCGGAAATCTCTGCCGCTGCGGCAGCCATGTGCGCGTCCTGCGTGCGGTGATGCGCGCAAGCGGTCAGGTTCAGGGAGGCCGGACATGAACGCGATTCCCAGACGGCAATTGCTGCAGGCCGCCGGCGGGTTGGTGGTCGGCTTCGCCTTTGTGCCGGCGTCACCTGCGCTCGCGCAATTGGCTCCCGCGGCCGGGAAAAGCGTGGCCGCGGATGCGGTGGATTCCTTCCTTGTCGTCGCGGCCGATGGGCAGGTGACGCTGTATAGCGGCAAGGTCGATCTGGGAACGGGCGCGCGCGTCGCGTTTCGGCAGATCGTCGCCGAAGAGCTCGATGTGCCGTTCGCGCGCGTAACGATGATCGAAGGCGACACGGCGCTCACCCCGGATCAGGGAACCACCGGCGGCAGCACAGGCATTGTCGGCGGCGGTATCCAGATCCGTCAAGCAGCGGCAACGGCGCGCCTGGCCCTTATCGCCATGGCGCTCAAGCGTCTCATCGTTCCGGCGACGGAATTGACCATCACCGACGGCGTCGTGAAAGCGCGTGACGGGCGCAGCGTCACTTACGGTCAGCTCGTGGCCGGCGGCCGTTTCGATTTGAAGCTCGACAAAGATGCGCCGCTGAAGGATCCCGGCTTCTACAAGATTGTGGGACAGGCTGTGCAGCGTCCCGATCTGCCGGCGAAGATGACCGGCCGGCACACCTATGTTCAGGATTTCCGGCTGCCCGATATGCTGCATGCGCGGGTCATAAGGCCGCGCGCCGTCGGGGCGACGGTGGCCTCGCTCGACGAAGCTTCGATTGCCGGGATCGCGGGCGCGCGGGTCGTGCGCGTGCAGAATTTTGTCGCGGTGGTGGCAGAGCGGGAATGGAACGCGATCCGCGCCGCGCGCCAATTGCGTGTGAGCTGGACGGGCGGCGGCGGCCTGTCGGGTTCGGACAAGGTCCATGCCGGCCTTCGCAGCGAAGCCATCGACCGCGACGAACAATTGATCAAACAGGGTGACGCTGCGCCCCTGTTGCGGGCGGGCGCTGAGCGGCGCTTCGCGGCAAGCTATGAATGGCCCGCGCAATCTCACGGTTCGATGGGACCTTCCTGTGCGGTCGCCGATATCAGGAACGGCAGGGCGACGATCTGGTCGGCTTCGCAAGGAACGCACAAACTGCGCCAGGTGCTGGCGCGCGGGCTATCGATGCCGGAAGATTCGGTGCGCGTGGTCTATCTCGACGGCGCTGGCTGTTATGGCATGAACGGCAGTGACGACGCGGCCGCCGAAGCGGCGCTGCTGTCGCGCGAGACGGGCCGGCCGGTGCGCGTGCAATGGATGCGCGAGGACGAGCACGGCTACGACCCCAAGGGCCCGCCGCAGCTTCTGGACTTGCGGGCGGCATTGGACGCGAAGGGCAATATCGCAGGCTGGGAAAGCGAAGCCTGGCTGCCGGTGAACACGCCCAATCTCTTCAACCGCGCGATGCTCGCCTTCACCGCCGCCGGAATTCCGCAGCCGCAAGGCCAGTCGGTCGCTCAGGTCCAGGGCAATGTCTACCCGGCCTATGCGGTGCCCAATCTGACGGCGACCGTGCATTGGCTGAAGACAACGCCGTTGCGCCCATCCAATCTCCGCGCGCCGGGCAAGCTCGGCAATTGCTATGCGGTGGAATGTTTCATGGACGAGCTTGCCGTCGCCGCCAAGCGCGATCCGCTCGAATTCCGTCTCGCCCATCTGAAGGACGATGTCGGCATTTCGCTGCTGAAGAAAGTCGCCGAGCGGATGGATTGGAAACCGCGCGCCTCGCCCAATCCTGCGAATGGCAATGGAAATCTGGCGTTGGGCCGCGGCCTCGCCTATGTCCACTACAAGCATGTCGACAACCGGATCGGCCTTGGCATCGAGGTCGCCGTCGACCGCACCAGCGGCAAGGTGCGCGTCACACGCGTGGTGTGCGCCTATGAAGCCGGGCTGATGATCAATCCCGACGCGGTGCGCGCGCAGGTCGAGGGCAACATCATCCAAGCCGCGAGCCGCACGCTGAACGAAGAAGTCATCTTCGATTCTGCCGGCGTCACGAGCGTGGATTGGTCGAGCTATCCGATCCTGACCTTCCCCGATGTGCCGGTGATCGAGGTGGAACTGATCGGCACGGTCCGCGACAAGCCGCTCGGCGCCGGTGAAGCCGCCTCCGCGCCGGTGCCTGCGGCGATCGGAAACGCGGTGTTCGACGCTACGGGCGTACGCATGCGCAAAGTGCCGCTCACCGCGGCGCGCGTTCGTACCGCTTTGGTGAGCCAACGCCAGACGTAGAGCGCATTGGGGGATTGACCCCAGCGGATTTTTTTCGAAGCGAGGGAGCCGACTATGCGGATGCTCAAGGGTGCCATC
>WNFL01403347.1_pt1 | contig 15431 bp, 18 predicted proteins | sample 5400361 | NCBI WGS metagenome assembly WNFL01 (sample SAMN13153351, study PRJNA577476) | soil metagenome | isolation source: 40 cm soil on Douglas fir-dominated hillslope | place: USA:California | collected 2013-09-17
CTGGTCGACGGCCGCCCGATCGCGCTGCGCCGCATCGAGATCGCCGGAAAGCACCTCACCGACGCGCTGGCCTACGACCTGTCGCTCGCGCCGGACGCGGCGCAGGAGCACAAGCACGCACACGGCATCTTCGAGCGCGGCAGCACGAAGCCCGCCTCGAAGGGCGTCCGCGATCTGCTCGGCGCGCTGGTGCGCGAGACGCTGCGCAGCGTGCAGTCGATCGTCGGCGACCCGCTCGATCCGGTGTCGCCCACCGAGATCCTCCTGGTCGGGGGCTCTGCGCGCATTCCCGATCTGGCGCGCTACCTCGAGGAGCAGACCGGGCTGCCGACGCGCGTGCTCGAGGTGAATCGCGCGGGCGGCGGCGCCGAGGAATTCCACGACGCCGGGCCGGCGCTCTACGCCCAGGCCGCGGCGCTCGCGCTGCGCGGTGCCTCCACCGAGCGAGTCACGCAGACCGACTTCCGGCAGGGCGAGCTCGCCTACGCCCCGGATCTCTCCGGCCTGCGGCCGCAGCTGCGCCTCACCGTCGGGCTGTTCGCGCTGTTTCTCGCGCTTTGGATCGCCAGCGCCGCGTCGCGCGCGTTCTTTGCCACGCACCGCGTCGACCAGCTGCGCGGCGAAGTCGCCTCGATCCTCACGCAGACGTTCCCCGACGCCCAGCCGGGCAAGGACCCGCTGAAGGTCTTCGAGACGCGCGCGGCCGAGACGCGCGCGCTCGCCGCACACCTGGGGGTGACGGGCAAGGGCCTGTCCGTGATCGAGATCCTGCGGCAGATCTCCACGCTCACGCCGGAGTCACTCGAGATCTCGCTCGACGAGCTCTCGATCGAGCGCCAGAGCATCGTCGCGCGCGGACACAGTGCCGACTTCGTGTCCGCCGACCAGCTCAAGGCGGAGCTCTCCAAGTTCGACGGCTTCCAGCGCGTGCTCGTGACCGACGTGAAGACCGACCCGCGCCGCGGCGGGAAGACGTTCACCGTCTCGATCCGGCTCGGCGGCGAGGAGGACGCGCAGTGAACGCCCTGCTCGCGCCCCTGCGCGCCTATCTGCAGGGGCGCTCGCCGCGCGAGCGCTGGCTCCTGGTGGCCGCGGCCTGCGTGGTCGGGCTCTTGCTCGTGTACGCGGCCGCGATCGCACCGCTGCAGGCTCGCGCGAACGCCACGACCGCGAGCACCACCGAGCTCGAGGCGCAAGTGACTCGCGCGCTCCAGCTCGCCTCCGAGATGCGCTCGCTGCAGGGCGAGCTCGCCGACGTCGAGGCGCGCATCCAGCCCGGCGCAAAGACCAACCTGATCGCGGTGCTCTCGACCCTGGCCGCCGACGCGAAGATCTCGCAGGAGCAGCTCGAGTCGATAGAACCCAAGCAGCCCTCCACGAACGCGCAGTATCCCGAGACGCGCGCGGAGGTTCGCCTGAAGGGCACCTCGCTCGAGCAGGCGGTGGATTTCCTGTACCGGATCGAGACGTCGAAATCGCACCTGATCGTGCGCTCGCTGAAGATGCGCACGCGCGGCGACGCCTCGGGGGCTCCGGTCCTCGACGTCAGCTTCTCCGTGTCGAGCTTCGAGCGCGCTTGAAGCGCCGGCGACTCGCCCTCTGGCTCGGGCTGCCGCTCGCGAGCCTGTGCGCCTTCGTCTGGCTGGCGCCGGCCCTGCTGCTGCGCTTCGCGCTGCCGCTGCTCGCCGCGAGCTCCGGCGGCGCGGTCGAGGTCACGGGCGCCTTCCCGGCCCTGCCCTTCGGCGTGCGCGCGACACATTTGCGTGTCGCGCGCGACGGGCGCGAGCTCGCGCTCGACGACCTCCGCGCGGTGCTCCTGCCCTCGGGCCCGCGCCTCGACGCGCGCGTCGCGGACGGAACCCTGCTGGTGCGCGGCGAGGGCGTGCTCGCCCGACGCGGCTTCGTGCGCCTGCAGGACGTCGACCTCGAGTCACTCGCCACGGTGCTCGCCGCGCCGCTCGGCCTGCGCGGCCGCGCCGACGGCATCTGGCACTTCGGGCCGGACGCGAGCCTCGAGGGCTCAGTGAGTCGCGGCGCGCTGGTCGTGCAGCGGCCGGCGCAATTCGAAGTGGCCTTCGCGCAGCTCGTGATCTCGGCCGAGCGCGATCCCGAGGGCGGCGACTGGAAGGTTCGCTGGCTCGACGTCCAGGGGCCGCCGCTCTCGGGCAGCGCATCGGGCACGCTCGCGGCGAACGGCCAGATCGCGTTCCAGGCCCAGGTCCGCCAGCTCGAGGAGCCGGTGCGCAGCTTCTTCGCGCTGCTGAAGCTGCCGACCGAGCCGCTGCCCCTGGAGCTCTCCCTCGGGGGCACGCTCGCGGCGCCGCAGGTACAGCGCGTGGGTACGCCGCCCACGCGCTCCAATGTCACGCGCGGAGCGACGCCGCCGCCCGCTACACGCTAGAGTGACGCGGTGGATTCCATGTGGGGCATGAAGCTGCCGGACATCGAGCGCTGGTCGCAGCACGTCGTCGTGGTGCGCGGCCAGAATCCGGGGCCGTTCACGGGTCCGGGCACGAACACCTATCTGGTCGGCCGCGGGCCGCGCCCGTTTCTGCTCGATACCGGCGCGGGGGTTCCGACCTACCTGCCGCTGCTCGAGCAGGCGCTCACCCGCGAGCACGCGAGCGATGGGCCCGGCGACCTGCTGATCACGCACGTGCACGGGGATCACATCGGCGGCGCGTCCGGGGTGCTCGCGCGCTTCGGGCGGCGCGGCGTCGCGAAGTACCCGTGGCCCGGGCGCGACGAGCGCTACGACCTCGATCTGACTCCGATCCGCGCGGGCGACGTGTTCCGCGCCGAGGGCGTGACTCTGCGCGCGATCCACACCCCCGGCCACGCGCAGGACCACATCTGCTTCTATCTCGAGGAGGAGCGCGCGCTGTTCACCGGCGACGTCGTGCTCGGCGCAGGCACCACCGTGATTCCGCTCGATGGCGGGGACATGGCCGACTATCTCGCGTCGCTCGAGCGCATGCTGGACCTCGACCTGGCGCGCATCTACCCGGGTCACGGGCCGCTGATCGCCGACCCGCGCGCGAAGCTCGTCGAGTACATCGAGCACCGGCGCGAGCGCGAACGCCAGATCGTCGCCGCGGTGCGCGGCGGCTCGAGCACGGTGCTGGACATGGTCGAGCGCATCTACGTCGACACGCCGCGCGCGCTCCATCCGGCGGCCGGACAGTCGGTGCTCTCGCACCTGCTCAAGCTCGAGCGCGAACGGCGCGCCACGCGCAGCCGCGACGCGGCCGGCGAGGAGCACTGGGCGCTCGCGTGAGCGGAGCGCGGCGCGATGAGTGACTCGAGCGCCGCGGATCTGCTGGCGCGTCTCGCCTCGGCCGACCGCGCGGAGCAGCGGCGCGCCTGCGACGAGGCCGCCCTGCGGATCCGCACCGAGCCCGGCGTGCGCGACGCGCTGCGCGAGCTGCTGCGCGATCCGCGCCCGCTGGCGCGCTTCGCGGCGGCGTTCGTGCTCTTCCACGCCGAGCGCCCGACCCTGCGGCTCCTGCCGGCGCTGCTCGATTCGCTCGAGCTGCCCGACGGCGACGCCCGCTGGCAGGCGGCGCAGATGCTCGCGGCGCTCGGGCGCCTGCACGGGGAGGTGTTGCCCGTGCTGCTCGGCGAGGCGCGGGGCGCCGTCTCGCCGAGCCGCCGGCGCATGGCGCTCTACGCGCTGCGCGAGCTCGCGCCGGAGCGCGCCGAGACGGGGGACGTGTTCCTCGCCGCGCTGGCCGACGAGGACGGCCACGTGCGCCGCGCCGCGCTCTCCTGCTTCGCCAAGCTCTCCGACCCGGCGCGTCCGCTGGCCGAGCGCGCGCTCGCGCTCGCGGGCGGCGCGGATCCGGACCCGCGCATGGCGCGCATCGCGACGGTGATCCTGCCGGACCTGATCCGCTTCCATCCCGAGCTCCGCGCCGACGCGGCGCAGCTCCTCGACTCACTCGAGCGCGCGAGCGACCCCTCGCTGGCGCGCGCCGCGTTCGCCGCGCGCCAGCGCTTGTCCGCTGCGCCCGCGACCCCGTGAGGCGGCTCGTGCTGGCCTCGAACTCGCCGCGCCGGCGCGAGCTGCTGCGCGAGGCCGGCTTCGCGTTCTCGGTCGCGGTGCCGGACGTGGACGAGAGCGCCCTCCCCGGCGAGTCACCCGAGTCTCTCGCGCAGCGGCTAGCGCTCGCGAAGGCGCGCGCCGTCGCGGCGCGGGTCGACGCCGACGCCTGCGTGCTCGGCGCCGATACGGTCGTCGTGATCGACGGCGCGCTCCTCGGGAAGCCGCGCGACGAGGCCGAGGCGGTCGAGATGCTGCTGCGCCTCGCGGGGCGCACGCACCGCGTGCTGACCGGCTTCGCGCTGCTCGTTCCCGCGCTCGGCTTCGAGGACGCCGGAGTCGTCGAGAGCGCGGTGCGCATGCACGCGGTCGACCGCGCGACCGCCGAGCGCTACGCGCGGAGCGGCGAGCCACTCGACAAAGCGGGCGCCTATGCGGCCCAGGGCGAAGGCGGCCGCTTCGTCGCCGACATCCGCGGCTCGCGCGCGAACGTCATCGGGCTGCCCGTCGAAGCGCTGACCCCGCGGCTCGCGCAGCTGTCGGTCGTGCCGTCGTGAGCCAGGTCGCGGAGCGGCTCGCGGAGATTCACGCCCGCATCGCTCGCGGCGCCCGCGCGGCGGGGCGCGATCCCGAAGCGGTGAAGGTCCTCGCGGTCAGCAAGACCCAGCCGCCGGAGCGCGTGCTCGAAGCCGTGCACGCGGGGGTGCGCGCGTTCGGCGAGAACCGGGTGCAGGAAGCGGACGCGAAGATCGAAGCCGTGCGACGCCTCTCGGACGAGACACTCGAGTGGCACTTGATCGGCGGCCTGCAGCGCAACAAGGTGCGACGCGCGGCGGCGCTGTGCGACGTGATCCAGTCCGTGGATCGCGCGCCCCTGGTCGCCGCGCTCGAGCGCGAGTGCGCGGCGCTCGGCCGCCGCCCGCGCATCTTCCTGCAAGTGAACATCGACGCCGAGCCGCAGAAGGGCGGCTGCGCGCCGGCCGAAGTCGCGGAGCTCGCGCGCGCGGTCGACGCCAGCGACCATCTCGAGCTCGTGGGCCTGATGGCGATCCCGCGCGCGTGCGAGGACCCCGAGGAGGTGCGACCCTCGTTCGCGCGCTTGCGGGACCTGCTCGGCGAGCTGAACCGCGTGCGGGCGCACTCACTCCCGCTCTCCGAGCTGTCGATGGGAATGTCGAGCGACTTCGAGGTCGCGGTGGAAGAAGGCGCGACGTGGCTGCGCATCGGCACGGCGCTCTTCGGCGAGAGGAAGGACGGATGATCGAGCTGCCCAAATCCGTGGGAACGATCGGCGCGGGCAACATGGCGGAGGCGATCCTGCGCGGCCTGCTGCGCGCGGGTGTCTCGGCGGATCGGCTCTCCGCCTCGGACGTCGATCCCGAGCGGCGCCGCGCGCTGCGCGACGCGCTCGGCGTGCACACGACCGAGAGCAACGCGGAAGTCGCGCAGCGCGCCGAGGTGGTCGTGCTCGCGGTGAAGCCGCAGCAGCTCGAGAGCGCGACCCAGTCACTGCCGCGTGACGGCGGTCCGCTGTATCTCTCGATCGTCGCGGGCGCGACGACCGCCGGGCTGCGGCGCCTGCTCGGCGCCGGCGCGCGCATCGTGCGCAGCATGCCCAACACGCCCGCCTTGGTCGGCGCGGGAATCAGCGCCGTCGCGAGTGACGGGGGCGCCGAGCCCGCGGACGTCGAGCGCGCGTGCGCCATCCTGCGCGCGGTCGGCGAAGTCGTGCAGGTGCCGGAGGCCGCGCTCGACGCGGTGACCGGGCTGTCCGGATCCGGCCCCGCTTATGTCTTCCTGTTCATCGAAGCGCTCAGTGAAGCCGGCGTGCGCGAAGGGCTCGGCTCAGCGACCGCGCGCGCGCTCGCGCTCGAGACCGTCTACGGCGCGGCGCGCCTGGCGCGCGAGACCGGCGAGCACCCGGCCCTGCTGCGCGAGCGCGTGACCTCACCCGGCGGCACGACCAGCGCCGGACTCGCGGCGCTCGAGAGCGGCGGCTTCCGCGCGGCGCTGCTGGCGGCCGTGCGCGCCGCGACGCAGCGCGCGCGCGAGCTGGGGAAGTCGTAGAGACGTGCTCAAGCGGCAGGGGCTTCCAGCCGATTCTGCGGGCTAGAGATGCGTCTCACCCCGCTCGAGATCCGCCAGCACAAGTTCGGCTCGCAGATGCGCGGGTTCGCTCGCTCCGAGGTCAGCGCGTTCCTCGAAACGGTGGTCGCGGACTTCGAGGACGTCGTGCGCGAGAACGCTCAGCTGCGCCGCGAGGCCGAGCGCCTGGCGCGAGAGCTCGACGCGTACCGGAGCCGCGAGAAGACGATCCAGGACACGCTCACCACCGCCCAGACCGTGGTCGAGCAGCTCAAGCGCACGGCGATCAAGGAGAGCGAGTCGATCGTGATCGACGCCGAGCTCCGCGCCGAGAAGCTGCTCGCCGAGGCGCGCGAGGAGCGCGCACTGCTCGCGAGCGAGATCCGCGAGCAGCGCCACATGCGGCAGCGGCTCGAAGCCGATCTGCGCCGCACGCTCGAGAGCTACGGCAAGCTGATCGACGCGTTCGCGCCTACCGACCGCCCCGAGGAGTGACCCTGCGCTCGGCGCCGTGGTTTGACCCGCTCCAGGCCCTGCCCTAGAGTGCCGCCGCTTCCGGATTCCGCAGGAGATCCGAGCAGATGCCGACGTACGAGTACGAGTGCAACAAGGGTCACGTGTTCGAGGTCGAACAGTCGATCAACGAGGACGCGCTGAAGCGCTGCAAGGTGTGCCGCTCCAAGGTGCGCCGCCTGATCTCGGCGGGTCACTTCATCCTGAAGGGCAGCGGCTGGTACGCCGACGGCTACGGCAGCAGCAAGAAGAGCAGCGGCAGCGACGCGTCGTCGGAGGCGAAGTCCGAGTCGAAGCCGGAGTCCAAGTCCGAGGGGAAGTCGGAGACGAAGTCCGACTCGAAGTCCGACTCGAAGTCCGATGCGAAGCCGGCGAAGGCCGGCGAGAAGGCGAAGGGCTCGTCGAAGGCGGCCGCGGGCAAGTGACCGAGGTCGTCAGCGGCAAGAAGCTCTCCGAGGAGATCCTCTCCGACGTGCGCAAGCGCGTCTCGGAGTACTCGACCGGCGTGCCGTGTCTGTGCGTGGTGTTGGTGGGCGAGGACCCGGCCTCGCAGGTCTACGTGCGCATCAAGGACAAGGCCGCGCGCGAGTGCGGCATCGAGTCACGCCAGCTGCGGCTGCCCGCGACCACCTCCGAAGCCGAGCTGCTGCGCGTGGTCGACGGACTGAATCGCGACCCGAGCGTGCACGGCATTCTGGTCCAGCTTCCGCTTCCGAACGGGATCGACGCGGCGCGCGTCTCACTCGCGCTCGATCCCGCCAAGGACGTCGACGGGCTGCACCCGATCAGCGCGGGGCGGCTGCTCGCGAACAAGTCCGGCTTTGCGCCGTGTACGCCGCTCGGCTGCATCTACATCCTCGACCACCACCGCGTGCCGATCGAGGGCGCGAACGCGGTGGTGATCGGGCGCAGCGAGATCGTCGGCAAGCCGGTGTCGCTGCTGCTGCTGCACCGCAACGCGACGGTCACGATCTGTCACTCGCGCACGCGCGACCTCCCCGAGATCGCGAGACGCGCCGACATCCTCGTCGCCGCGCTTGGCAAGCCGAAGTTCGTGCAGGGCGACTGGATCAAGCCGGGCGCCGCCGTGATCGACGTCGGCGTGAATCGAGTCGACGGCAAGCTGATCGGCGACGTAGACTTCGCAGCGGCGAACGGGCGTGCGGGGGTGCTCACGCCCGTCCCCGGGGGGGTGGGCTTGCTGACGGTCGCGATGCTGTTGCGCAATACGCTGCAGGCGTTCGAGGCGCAGGCGGCTCAGCGCCGCACGTGACCGAGTCGGGCGCGCCGCTCGCGCGCACCCCGCTCTGGTCGCGCCATCGCGACGCCGGAGCGCGCCTCGTGCCCTTCGCCGGCTGGGAGATGCCGGTCACTTACAGCTCGATCCTCGACGAGCACCGCGCGGTGCGCTCGAGCGCGGGCCTGTTCGACGTCTCGCACATGGGCGAGATCAGGCTGCGCGGCGCGGGCGCACTCGAGCTCGCGCAGGCACTCTTCAGCAACGACGTCGCGGGCGCCGAGCTCGGCCGCGTGCGCTACGGGCTGCTCTGCCTCGAGAGCGGCGGCGCCGTCGACGACGTGACCCTGTACCGAACCGGCTCGAGCGACACTGGATGCACGAGGTCCACGCGCGCGCAAAGAGCCGCTGTGAGATCGTCGACGAGAGCGAGGCGACCGCGCTGCTCGCGATCCAGGGTCCCGCGGCGCTCGAGATCGTCGCGAAGCTCGCCCCGACCGGTTTCGTTCGGCCGAGGCTCTGGCACTTTGCCGACACGAAGCTCGGCTCGCTCCCCGTGCGGCTCTCGCGCACGGGTTACACCGGCGAGGACGGCTACGAGGTCTTCATCGACGCCGCGCGCGCGGGCGCGCTCTGGGATCTGCTGCGCGACGCCGGCGGCGAGCGCCTGACGCCGGCGGGTCTCGGCGCGCGCGATACGCTTCGGACCGAGGCCGCCTACCCGCTCTACGGTCACGAGCTCGACCGCGAGCACGACCCGATCGAGGCGGGGCTCGAGCGCTTCGTCGCGTTCGGGAAGGGCTTCACCGGCGAAGCCGCGCTGCGCGCCCGCGCCGACGCCGGGCCAGCACGGCGGCTCATCGGACTCGTGCTCGAAGGCCGTCAGGTAGCTCGGCCCGGGTTCAAGATCGCGAGCCCTTTCGGGGACGGAATCGTGACCAGCGGGACGTACGGGCCGACCGTCGATCGCTCGATCGCGCTGGGCTACGCTCCCGCCCGGTTGAGAGCTGGCGCGCGACTGCACGTCGAGATTCGCGGCAAACTCCTGCCGTGTGAGGCCGTCGCGACTCCGTTCTACCGCCGGAAGAGAGGCTGACGGGAACAATGGCAGACCGCGAGTACGAGATCCCCGACGATTGCCAGTTCACCGAGTCCGACGAGTGGGTGCGCGTCGACGGCACGCTGGTTCGGGTCGGCATCACCGACTACGCGCAGTCCGAGCTGAACGACATCGTGTTCGTCGAGCTTCCCGAGGCCGGGCGGCAGCTCGAGAAAGGCGACGCGTTCGGCGTCGTGGAGTCCGTGAAGGCGGTGAGTGACTTGCTCGCGCCACTCACAGGCGAGATCGCCGAGGTGCACGGGCGTCTGTCCGAGCACCCCGAGTGGTTGAACGAGGATCCGTACGGGCGCGGTTGGATCATCGCGATCAACCCGGAAGACCTCGAGGCCGTCGACGGCCTGATGTCGGCGGTCGAATACCGGGCGCACGTGAAGGCGCGCGCCGGGAAGTGAGTTACGTCCCGCACACGCCCGAGGAGCTCCGCGCCATGCTCGCGCGCATCGGCGTCGCGTCCGTGGGCGAGCTGTTCGAGGGGGTGCCCGCGGGTCTGCGCAGCCGAGCCGAGCTGAAGCTGCCCGCCGCGCTCGACGAGCGCGCGCTCCTGCGCTTCTTCGCCGAGCACGCAGCCGAGAACGTGAACGTGCAAGCGACCGCCAGCTTCCTGGGCGGCGGCGCGTATCACCACTTCATCCCCAGCGCCGTCGACGCGCTCGCCAGCAGGGGCGAGTTCATGACCGCGTACACGCCCTATCAGGCCGAGATCAGCCAGGGCCTCGAGGTGGCGAACGCGTCGCTGTACGACGGGGCGTCCGCGGTTTCGGAGGCCGCGCTGATGGCGGCGCGAGTCACTCGGCGCGCTCGCGTCGCCGTCAGCGCCGGGCTGCACCCGCACTGGCTCGAGGTGCTGCGCACCTACGCGGGCGGCATCGAGCTCGAGATCGCGACCCTGCCCCTCGACGCGAGCGGCCGGACGAGCTTCGAGTCGGTGCCGGCCGAGTGCGCGGCGGTCGTCGTGCAGTCCCCGAACTTCCTGGGCTGCATCGACGACCTCGCCGGCGCCGCCGCTGCCGCGCACGCGCAGGGCGCGCTCGCGATCGCCGCGACCGGCGAAGCGCTGGCGCTGGCGCTGCTCAAGTCACCCGGCGAGCTGGGCTGCGACATCGCCTGCGGCGACGCGCAGTCGTTCGGACTGCCGGTCTCCTTCGGCGGCCCGTACGCGGGCTTTCTCGCGGCCCGCGAGAAGTTCGTGCGCCAGCTGCCGGGCCGCTTGATCGGCGAGAGCGTCGACGCCGGCGGCGAGCGCGCCTTCGTCATGACGCTCACCACGCGCGAGCAGCACATCCGGCGCGAGAAGGCGACGAGCAACATCTGCACGAATCAAGGCCTGTGCGCGCTGCGCGTCACGATCTGGCTCGCGCTGCTTGGGCGGCGCGGGCTGCGGCGCCTGGCCGAGATCAACGTCGCGCTCGCGAGCTACGCGCGCAAAGCAGTCACTCGCGCGGGGCTCCGCCTGCCCTACTCCGCGCCGGTGTTCAACGAGTTCGTGGTCGAGGTTCCCGATCTAGCGCGCAAGCTCGAGCGCGCGCGCTCCCGGAGCCTCCAGCCCGGCGTGCCGCTGGCCCGCTTCGCGGCCGCGCACGCGAATCACTTGCTGGTGTGCGCCACCGAGATGAACACGCGCGCGCAGATCGACGCGCTGGTGCGCGAGCTGGCGTCGTGAATGCCCCGGGCCGCAGCGGGCTCGTGTTTCGCGAGCCGCTCCTGTTCGAGTCCTCGCGGGCCGGTCGCCCGGGCGTACCGATCGACGATCCCGACGTTCCCCTGGTCGACGTCGCGCGCGAGCTCGGCGCCGACCTGATCCGCGACGACGTGCCCGACTTCCCCGAGCTCGCGGAGCTCGACGTGGTGCGCCACTTCACGCGCCTGTCGCAGTGGAACTTCGGCATCGACTCGGGCTTTTTCCCGCTCGGCTCGTGCACCATGAAGTACAACCCGAAGGTGAACGAGACGGTCGCGCGGCTCCCCGGGCTCGCCGGGGTGCACCCGTTCTCCGACGAGGCCGACGTGCAGGGCGTGCTGGCGCTGGCCTGCGAGCTCGAGGGAGCGCTCGCCGAGATGTCGGGCCTGGACCGCGTGACCCTGCAGCCGGCCGCGGGCGCGCAGGGCGAGTTCGTCGGCGTGCGCATGATCCAGGCGTATCACCGCGCGCGCGGCGATCTCGGGCGCACCCGGGTGCTGATCCCGGACACGGCCCACGGCACGAACCCCGCGAGCGCCGCGCTGAACGGGCTCGAGGTGGTCGAGGTGAAGAGCGGGGCCGACGGCATCGTCCATCCGGATGCGCTCGCGCGCCTCTCCGACGCGCGCATCGCGGCGCTGATGCTCACCAACCCGAACACGCTCGGTCTGTTCGAGTCGCACGTCGAGAAGCTCGCCGAGGTCGTGCACGCGGCCGGCGGGCTCGTGTATCTCGACGGCGCGAACATGAACGCGCTGCTCGGCGTCGCGAAGCCCGGCCACATGGGCGTCGACGTCATGCACTTCAACCTGCACAAGACGTTCTCCACGCCGCACGGTGGGGGCGGACCGGGCTCCGGGCCGGTGGCGGTGAAGAACGCGCTCGCGCCCTTCCTGCCCGTGCCCGTGATCCGCCGCGAGGGCGACCGCTATCGGCTCGACGACGAGTTTCCGCACTCGATCGGCCGCGTGCACGCGTGGTACGGAAACGCGGGCATCTGGCTGCGCGCGCTCGCCTACATCCGCACGCTGGGCGCGGCGGGGCTGGCCCAGGTCACCGAGCGCGCCACACTGAACGCGAACTACGTCCTCGAGTCACTGCGCGACGTCTACGACGCGCCACACGCGCGCCGCGTGATGCACGAGTGCGTGCTCACGGACAAGCGCCAGCACGAGCACGGCGTGACCACCGCGGACATCGCCAAGCGCCTGATGGACTACGGCTACCACCCGCCCACGATCTACTTCCCGCTGGTGGTCGCGGGCGCGCTGATGATCGAGCCGACCGAGTGCGAGTCACAAGAGACGCTCGACGGGTTCATCGGCGCCATGCGCGCGATCGCGCGCGAGGCGGAGACCGAGCCCGGCCTGGTCACCGGCGCGCCGAACCTGCCGATCGTGCGCCGCCTCGACGAGGTGCGCGCCGCGCGCAAGCCGCGACTCCGCTGGACCCGGAGCGGCTGATGCGGCGCAGCCGCGCGCTCGCGGCGCTGGCGCTCGCCCTGTTCGTGGCCCCGTCCCTCGGGCGCGCGCAGCTGAGCAACCCCTTCGCCAGCGATCTCAGCGTCGAGAAAGAGAAGGAGATGACGGCGCAGATCCACGCGCAGATCCGCCAGCAGGCGAAGCTCGTGACGGATCCCGAGCTGCTCGACTTCGTGGACGAGATCGGCGAGAGCCTGGTGAAGTCGATCGAGCCGACGCCGTACACGTTCCGCTTCTCGATCCTGGATGACCCGGCGCTCAATGCGTTCACGATCGGCGGCGGCTACGTGTACGTCTCGAGCGGCGTGATCGAGCAGGCGGGCGACATCAACGAGCTCGCGGGCGTGCTCGCGCACGAGATCGGTCACGTTGCGAAGCGCCACGTCGCGCGCCGGAACGAGGGCCAGGGTCTCTCCACCTTGCTCACGATCGCAGGCCTCGCGGCGGCGATCGCCGCGGGCCAGCCGGGCGCGCTCGTCGCCGCGCAGGGGCTCAACGTGTCACTCCAGCTGAAGCACTCCCGCGAGTTCGAGTCCGAGGCTGACCGCGAGGGGATCGCGATCATGAGCAAGTCGGGCTACGACCCCGAGGGCATGCGCCGCTTCTTCCAGCGCATCCTCGCGCAGAACCCGAGCGAGGGCCAAGGCGTGCCCGCATATCTGTTCACCCACCCCGGACTCCAGGAGCGCATCGCGGCGACCCGGGTCGAGATGGAGCGCATCGACGCACCGAAGCACGTGAAGCGCGAGGACGCGCGCCTGCCGCTGATGCAGTCGCGCCTGGCGCAGATCCTCTCGCCCGACCCGAGCGGAGGGAGCGGCCTGCACGCCCGCGCCAGCTTCGACGCCGCGAAGACCGATCCGCTCATGGCGCAGGCGGCCGAGGCGCGCGTCGACGGCGACGACGCGCGGGCCGACACCCTGCTCCAAAAGGCCGAGAAGCTCGAGCCGGGCGATCCGCGGGTCCCGCTCGAGCGCGCGCGCATCGCCGAGGAACGCGGCGACCTCGAGGCGGCGCGCGATCAGCTGGAGCGCGCGCTGGCGCTCGACCCGACCGTGCCGCTCGTGCAGTACCAGCTGGGCTCGATTCACGCGCGCCTGGGCAACAAGTCGCGCGCGGCGTTCTATCTCGAGCAGGCGGTCGCGAACTTCCGCCCCAAAACCGCGGCGCGGCGCCGCGCGGAGCTCGAGCTCGCGCGGCTCGAGTTCAAGCTGCTCGACGAGAGCGGGCTCGCGACCAGCTCCGGGCCCACCGAGTCACACGCCTTCGACCGCGGTGACTCGGTCAGCTGGTGGGGCGACGTGAGCCGCAAGTTCTACCCCACGAACCCGGAGTTCTTCGTGCGCTGGATCGACCCGAACGGCGCGACCGTGTACAGCGAGCGCGTGCGCATGAGCCCCGGAGGCCACGTGAGCTCGACCCTGAAGACCGGAAATGCGGCGGCCGGCAGGTGGAAGGTCGAGGTGCGCGTCGAAGACACGCTGATCGAGACGCACGAGTTCGACGTCCGCGCGCCCGCGTAGCTGTGGACCGGCGCACCCGCGCGATCTACGAGACCAAGGCGGGCGACTGGATCGCGCGCCGCGACGTCGACGAATTCGCGCTGCGGCGCCTGCGCGCGCTCGCCGCGGCGCTGCCGAAGCGCGCGCGCGTCGCGGACCTCGGCTGCGGTCCCGGTTGGTTCGGGGAGCGCCTGCGCCGACGGGGTCACTCGGTCGTCGGGCTCGACCTCACCGGGGCGATGCTGCGGCACGCGTCGCGCCGCGCGCCGAAGCTCGACCTGGTGCGCGCCGACCTCGCGCGCCTGCCGTTCGCGCGGGCGTCACTGGATGGTGTATGGGCGAAGAACAGCTACATCCACCTGCCCCTGCGCGAGCTCTCGCCCGCGCTCGCCGACCTGCACCGCGTGCTGCGGCCCGGCGCGCCGCTCGCGCTGTCGCTGCTCGACTTCGAGCGCGCCGAGCCGTCCGCGCGCGAGCGCGCCCGCGGCTGGCTCGAACGCCGCGCCCTGGGCGAGCGCGATCTGCGCGGGCGACTCTTCACCGTGTTGACCCCCGCGCTCGCGCGCCACCTGTTCGAGGGCGCGGGCTTCCGCGCGATCTCCGTGGACGCCGAAGAGCGCACCTGGATCCGCGCGCGCCACGCGCCCGGCCTGCCGGACCTCGTGCGGCCGAGCTTGCGCCTGCTCGTGGTCGGGCTGAACCCGCCGCCGCGTGCCGCCGCCACCGGCATCCCGTTCGTCGGCTCGAACAACCGCTTCTGGCCCGCCGCGCTCGCCGCCGGCTGGGTCGCGCGCGACCGCGACCCGGGCGACGCGCTGCGCCGCGGGATCGGCTTCACCGACCTCGCGAAGCGCGTGACGGCGAGCTCGAGCGCGATCCGCGCGCCCGAGTACCGCCACGGCATCGAGCGTGTCACAAGCCTGGTGCGCGCATTCCGCCCGCGCGCCGTGGTGTTCGTGGGACTCGAGGGGTTTCGCCGCGCGCTCGATCCGAGCGCGCGAGCCGGCGTCGTGCGCGGCGGCTTCGCCGGACGGCCCGCGTACCTCGCGCCGTCGACCTCGGGCCGGAACGCCGCCACGTCGCTCGCGGACGTCGTGCGACACTTCCGCCGCGCGCGCGCGCTGGCCCGCTGATGGACGGGCCGCCGACCCTCGGATGGCTATACTGCCCCTCATGCCGTTCAAGATGAACTTCCGAGACACACCGCACTCCGAAGTGATTCAGAGCGAGTGCGAAGCGCTCGCGCAGGGCGTGCGCGACGAGTTTCCCGAGACGTCCCGCGTCGAGGTCACCTTGGGTCACGACCGGGACGAGTACGAGGCCCACGTCCACATCACGGGGAAGGACATCGATCTCGCGGCAAGCGCGAAGAGCCGCGAGTCACTAGTGGTCGCGGCCCGCGACGCGTTCCACCGCGCGCACGCGCAGCTGCGCAAGCACCACGACAAGCTGATCTTCAAGCCGCGCCGCGAGGGGCACAAGCACTGATCCGATTGACTTCGCTCGCCTGCGGCTCGCTGCGCGCGGCTGCCGCCGCTTGCGGGCCTCGCTCGGGACGGCCCTCGCTCGGCCGTCGCGTTGCTCAGCAGCGGGGTCGAGAAGACTCGGAGTGACCAAGCTCAGTCACTCGTTCACTCACCCAACCCGCGGGAGCCCGACGGGGGCCGGAGCCGGCTGAGGGGGGTCCCGTACTCGGGGGGACCCCCGAAGCGGCGACGGACACCGTCCGGGCGGCGACACGGAATCCGAAGAAATGCAGCCCGAGCGCTCGCC
>WNFL01028495.1_pt2 | contig 15427 bp, 12 predicted proteins | sample 5400361 | NCBI WGS metagenome assembly WNFL01 (sample SAMN13153351, study PRJNA577476) | soil metagenome | isolation source: 40 cm soil on Douglas fir-dominated hillslope | place: USA:California | collected 2013-09-17
TGCCGCTCGAGCGCGGAGCGATGCGCGATCTCATCACGCTCTTCTCGCGCGTCATGCTGCGGCTCTTCACGCTGCCACGGCCGGTCGTTGCCGCGGTGAACGGCCACGCCGTCGCCGGCGGCTGCGTCCTCGCGCTCCAGGCCGACGTGCGGCTGATGACCGAAGACGGCGACGCGCGCATCGGCCTGAAGGAGGCGGCGCTCGGCATCGGGCTCCCGGCGGCCGTGATCGAGACGCTGCGCATCCAGGTGCCGGCCGCGGCGCTCGTGCCGATCGCGCTCGAAGCGCGCCTCCTCCCGCCACGCGAGGCAAGGGAGCTCGGCCTCGTCGACGCGCTCGCGCCGTCCGCAGAGCTCCTCGCTCGCGCGGTGTCGCGCGCCCGCGAGCTCGCGTCGATCGCGCCGCTGGCGTACGCGCAGATAAAGGGCGCCCTCCGCGCGCCGGCGGCCGAGGCGATCCAGGCGCGCGGACCGGCCGAGGCGGAGCGTTGGCTCGACACCTGGTTCTCGGAGGACGGGCGGCGGCTGGTCGGCGAGACGGTGGCGAAGCTGAGGAGCTGACGCTCAGGCCCGGGCGCGCTTCCAGGCGGGAGAGAGACGCGAGATCTTCTTCGAGACGGGGCAGCCGGGGCGGTGCGCGCCCGGCAGGTATCCGGTCGACGTCAGGAACTCGCCGACGATCTCGCCGCCGGTGAAGCGGAACGTCTCGCGGAACAGGCGCACCCACTCGGCCTTCTCGAGCGGGTGGTGCGCGTCGAGCCATCCGGCGAAGGAGCCGTGCGTCTTCCGCAGCTCGAGGATGCGCTTCGCGTTCTCGATGACGGCGTCGACCTTCAGGCGGTTGCGCACGATGCCGGCGTCGCGAAGGAGGCGCGCGCGCTGCCTCGCGCCGTAGCGCGCGACGACCTCCGGATCGAACCCGTCGAAAGCGCGACGGAACGCCTCGCGCTTCTTCAGGATCGTCAGCCACGACAGCCCCGCCTGGTTGATCTCGAGCGCGAGCCGCTCGAGGAGCTCGGCGTCCTTTCGGAGCGGGAAGCCGTATTCGAGCTCGTGGTACGGGCCGTGGAACGGATGCCCCGGCGCGATGTCGCAATAGCTGGTGCCCACGGCGCGAGTCTAAGGCGGCGGCGGAGTCCGTCAGCCGATGATCCCTTCGGCCAGCCCCTTCAGCACGGCGCGCGTGCGGTCACGGACGCCCATCTTCTGGAGGATCGACGAGATGTGGTTCTTCACCGTGCCCTCCGCCACGCCGAGCGCGTCGGCGAGCTCGCGGTTGCTGTAGCCGCCGGCCATCAGTCGGAGGACCTCGACCTCTCGCTCCGTGAGCGGGTCGGGGCGCTCGAACGCCTCGAAGTCCGTCGGGAGAGCTTCGAGGCCCTTCAGCATCCGTCGCGTCACCGCGGGCTGGAGGAAACGCTCGCCGCGCGCGAGGCGCTCGATCGCCTCCGTGAGCTGCTCGAGCGTGACGTCCTTCAAGAGGTAGCCGCGCGCGCCGGCGCGGATCGCCTCGAGGAGGATCGCGTCGTCGTCGAACGTCGTCAGGACGAGCGTCGGGGGCAGCGTCCCCTGCGCGGCGAGCGCCTTCAGCACCTCGAGGCCGCTCATGCCGGGCATCCTCAGATCGAGGAGGACGACATCGGGCTTGGCCTCGGGCACGACGCGGAGGGCTTCGTTCCCGCTCGAAGCCTCGCCGACGACGGAGATGCCCGCGAGCGACAGCAGGCTCTTCAGCCCTTCGCGCACGAGAGTCTGGTCCTCCACGAGGACGACGCGAATCACGCCGGAACCTCTATCGACACGCGGAAGCCGCTCCCCGGCGCAGTCTGGATCGTAACGGTGCCGCCGAGCTCGCGGATGCGCTCGCGCATACCGGCGAGGCCGTGGCCGTCGCGCACGCACGCAGTGCCGCGCCCGTCGTCGGCGGCCTCGAGCGCGATCTTGCCGTCGCGCCGCGCGAGCGTGAGCGTGAGCCTGCGTGCTCCCGAGTGCTTCGCCGCGTTCGTCACGAGCTCCTGGGCGATCCTGAGGAGCGCCTCGGCGACGCGGGGGTCCGTGATGCCGAGGTCGGGGGCGACGGCGAGGGCCACCTCGGGACGCGGGATGCCGGCGGCGAGAGCGCGCAGAGAGGCCGTCAGCTCGAACGACTCGTCCTCGCGAAAGCGGCTCACGACGGCGCGCAGGTCGGCGAGGAGGAGCTTCGAGAGGGAGCGCGCCCGCTCGACCTCGTCCTTCGCCTTCCCGTCCGTGACGTGGGAGGCGACCTCGAGACTCAACGTGAGTGCCGTGAGGTGATGCCCGAGGAGGTCGTGCAGGTCGCGCGCGATGCGCGTCCGCTCCGCGAGCCGGCTCGACTCGGCGAGCAGAGCCTGCGTCGATTTCAGCTCGGCATAGAGGAGCGAGAGCTCGCCGCGCTGGCGCGCCTCGCGCTCCGCGATCCAGCCCGCGTAGAGGGCGAACGCGGCGAAGCCGCCGTACGCGGTCGCCTGGATCGCGACGCCGAGCGGGTCGGAGTTCGCGAGCTGCATCGCGCCGAAGAGCGCGACCTGCGCCGCTGCCCACGCGATCGCGGTCCGCATCGGCAGCACGAACGGGAGCTGGGCGGCGACGATGACGGCGAAGATCCCCTCGAAGCCCGAGTTGAGGAGCGCCTGGATCAGGAGCGCGGCGCCCGTCTGGACGGCAAGGAGCGTTACCGGGCGCACGCGGCGCGTCTCGTCGTGCCGCCCCGTCATCGCGACGAACGCGGCGCCGAACGCGAGGTAGGCCCCGAAGATCGCCGCCGTCCGCGCGGCCGATCCGCCCCCGCGCTGCAACGTCATCAGCGCGAGCGGCACGCCGGCCGCGAGCCACGCCGCGAGCCCGGCGATCCGGGGCGTCTTGCCGTCTCCGAAGGAAGCCATTTCCGGAAGTCTAGAGAACGGAGGCGGTCCTCCGAATGTGCCAGAAGTCATGTTCGCCGCGTCGGACCTTCGGCACAGGGAATCCGCGAGGTCGCGCCCCATCTTTGTCGTCGAGGAGGACGCAGATGATCGAGGTGGAAGGTCTGACGAAGAAATATCCCGGCGCGGCCGCTCCCGCGGTCGCCGGGATCTCGTTCGCCGTCGCGAAGGGAGAGGTCTTCGGCCTCCTCGGCCCGAACGGGGCCGGCAAGACGACGACGCTCTCGATGCTGTCGTGTCTCCTCGCGCCGAGCGGGGGGAGCGCACGCGTCGCGGGACACGACGTCGTGAAGGGAGCGCTCGAGGTGAAGCGGCGCGTCGGGCTCGTGCCGCAGGACCTCGCGGTCTACCCGACGCTGACGGCGTCGCAGAACCTCCGCTTCTTCGGGCGCCTCTACGGCCTGGCGGGGCGGGAGCTGAGGTCGCGCGTGTCGGAGGCGCTCGAGCGCGTCGGGCTCTCCAGCCGGGCAGACGACCGCGTCGACGCGTTCTCCGGCGGGATGAAGCGGCGCGTCAACATCGCGGCGGGCCTCCTCCACCGGCCGGAGGTCCTCTTCCTCGACGAGCCGACGGTGGGTGTCGACCCGCAGTCGCGAACGTTCATCCTCGACGGCATCGCGCGCCTCGCGGACGGCGGCCTCACCGTCGTCTACTCCACGCACTACATGGAGGAGGCGGAGCGGATCTGCCGCCGCGTCGCGATCGTCGACCGCGGGCGCCTCCTCGCGCTCGACGCGCCGGCGGCGCTCGTCGGCGCGCTCGGCGGCGGCGTCGTGTCGGTCGGGACGGGCGAGGCGCCCGACGCGCTCCTCGCCGTCCTGCGCCGTCTCCCCGATGTGACCGACGCCGTGAAGAAGGACGGAGCCGGGGCGATCCGCGCGCCGCAGCCGCTCCGCGTCCTGCCCCGCATCCTCGAAGCGTTCGCGAGCTGCGGCGCCGCCGTCACGAGCGTCGAGTACGCGCGCCCGACGCTCGAGACCGTTTTCCTCGCCCTGACCGGCGAGAGCCTGCGCGACTGAGAGAAAAGTGGAAAGGGAACAAGACATGCGAAACGCCATCGCCGCGATCACCCTGAAAGACCTGGCCGTCCTCAACAGCGACCGCCGCGGGCTCGGCAACCTCTTCCTGATGCCGGCGATGTTCATCGTCGTCATGACACTCGCGCTCGGCAAGATGTGGGGGACTCACACGCCCGGCCAGCCGAACGCTGTCACGCACAACGTGCCCGCCTGGACGCTCTTCGGCGTCTTCTTCATCGCGCAGCAGCTCGCGGCCTCGATCCTCGAGGAAAAGAAGCTCGGCACGTTCCGCCGCCTCCTCGCGGCGCCCGTCTCTCGCGCCGGGATCCTCATCGGGAAGCTCGTACCGTATCTCCTCCTGAACCTCGCGCAGGTCGCGGTGATGTTCGCGGTCGGCGTGCTGGTGCTGCCGCTCCTCGGAGCGCCCCGCCTCGTCATCTCGCACCCGCTCGCGCTCGCGGCGATCTCGATCGCAGCCTCGCTCTCGGCGACCGGCCTCGGCCTCCTCATCGCGAGCCTCGCGAAGACGACGGAGCAGATCGGCGGGCTCGGAAGCCTGCTCGTCGTCACCATGGCCGCGCTCGGTGGCGTCATGGTCCCGAGCTCCGTCATGCCGGATTCGATGCGCACCCTCGGCCTCGCGACGCCGCACGCGTGGGCGCTTCGCGCGTATCAGGACGTGCTCGTGCGCGACGCGGGCCTCGCGCACGTTCTCCCCGGCATCGCGGCGCTCCTCGGCTTCGCGCTCGTCTTCTTCGGGGTCGCGGTGTGGAGGTTTCGCTGGGAGTGAAGCTGTCCTCGGCGGTGTCAGTTCGTCTCGCCGCCGAAGTACCAGGTCGCGCCAACGGTGTACGACTGGCCGGCGTGGGCATCCCTTCCCCAGACGTACCCGACGACCGACGCGAAGACGTCGAACGGACCGGTGGAATACGCGAGCCCTCCTCCCGCCTGCCAGTAGTTCGTACGGAGCAGACGATCGCGCTGCTGGATCCTCGCCGGAGTGTTCAGCTCGCCGGGGGGAAAGAACGGATCCCCCGTGGGGGACCCGAACCTGAGGCCCCCGTGCGTCCGCTGCCAGATTCCGATCTCGCGTACGTAGAGCCGGCGCGTCAGCGCATAGCCGATCTCGACGTAGCCGTTGCTCCGGTCGATCGAGACACCGGGGATGGCCCGTTCGACGAAAGCGTAGGTGTAGCCCGCGCCGACGCTCGCCTGCGGCAAGAAGGCGGTGAGCCGAAGCGCCGCGGCGACGCCGACCTGCAGCTCCTGAAGGTTTCGTCCGACGACTGCCTCCCCCTGGTACTTGTAATCGTGGCTCGGGAGGACATATCTGAGGAGCGGAGTGACGGCCCACGGTTCGTGTCCGAAACGATAGCGGGCCGAGAGCGTGTAGTCCTGGAACCCCGAGTGCCAGCAGCCGCACGTGTCGACCGGAAGGCCCGACGGCGGGGGCTGCGCGCCCGTGTACTTCGCCCAGACGTAGGGAATTCCGAGCGTTGCCGACAGCCGATCCGTGAAGCCGTATTCCAGCTCGAGGTCGACGCTCGTCGTCACGCTCTGTCCTCGCTCCACGAAGAATCCGTCGCTCAGCCGATGACCCGTGTTGTTCACGTACTGCCAGGCGACGGTGACCGCCCCGACCCCCTGGGGAGGCGTGAACGCCTGACCGGCGGCAGGCGGGGCTAGCGAGGCAAACGCCACGACGGCCGCGGTCGCCGGGACGAGGCGGAGGTTCTTCACACGGGCGCTAGGTGCGGGTCTGGGCCTTCCGGACGTTCTGGTCGCGCTTCTCGACTGCCTTGTCGATCGCTTCGAGGAGCTTCCTCTCCTTGGGCGGTGCCTCCACCGTGCACGCCGGATCCTTCCCGCGCGCCGCGGGCACCTTGTCGGCGGCGTCCGGAGCGCCCCTCAGGAGCTCTTCGACGGCCGGCGCATCGCCGCCGGCGGCGAGGACGACGTCGAATCGGCCGCCCGCGAGGATCGCGGAGAGCTGCTCCGGAGTCTCGACGGTCGTGGAGCGATGTCCCTCGCGCTTCAGCAAGGACTCCACGGAGACGCTCCTCAGGACGGCGGGGAGGCCGGAGGCGGGATTCGCGTAGATCAGGATGGAAGCCGCGCGGGCGTTCTTCGGACGCTGATAGCGCGTTCCTCTGCCGGCGACGAGGAACTTGTCCCCGCAAGCGTAGAGATCGGCACCCGCGAAAACCCCGGCCGCGGCGACGAGCGCGGAAAGGCGGATCCGACGTTTCATGGCAGGCCTCCCGGACCCGAGCGCACGAATGTTCCTGGGTCCGACGTTCCTCAGCGTATCAGACTTCGCGCGCCGAGGCTCACCGCTTCAAGGAATGCCGACGCGCCGGACGACGGCCGCGAATCGTGCGTCGTCCCGGATTCGGTCCCACGCTCGTTCCACCTTGAGGAAGACGAGCCCCGGGGATCGCTCGGCGAGCGCGGCGTCGAGGCTCACGAACGCCTTGTCGCGCTCGCCGACCTGCGCGTACAGACGCGCGAGGTCGAGGGGTGAGACGTATTTCTCCTTCGCGGCGCTCTCGAGCTCGCCGAGCCGATAGCGCGCCACCGCGGTCTCGGCGTCCTCGTAGTCCTTCTCCGTGCGCGCCGCGGCGAAGGCGGTCGCGCCGTCCTCCTCGCCCGACATTACATAGCCCTTCCGGCGCGCCGCGATCGCTCCCGTGACGTCGCCGCGCCGCATCAGCACCTCGGCCAGACCGAACAGCGGCCGCGGGTCGGTCGGCATGCCTGCCATCGCCGACCTGTACGAGCGGATCGCCTCCTCGAGGCGGCCGGACTGCGCGAGGTAGTTGCCGAGCATGTTCTTCAGGCCCGGGTCGCCGGGATCGGCCCGCAAGGCTTTTTCCAGCAGCGCGACGGCCTCCTCGGGCCGCCCCCGAGCCCAGAACGTGATCAGGATCGGGCGGAACTGGTCTGCGACGAGGAGCCGCGGATCGTCGCCCAGCTCCCGGAGCTCCCGTTCTGTGCCCGCCCAGTCCCAATCCAGGAAGAACCGGCGGATCACGAGCGCGCGGCGCGCCTGCGCGTTGCCCGGCTCGATCTCGAGCACCCTGCGGATCTCCGCCTTCTGTCGCGACCACGCCTCGGCGGGCCGTTCGTATCCGCTCACGGCGCTCATGCCGTACGATGCCATGAGCCCGAGATGGGCTTCCACGAATCGCGGGTCCTTCTCGACGGCTTGCGCGTAGAGACGTCTCGCCTCGAGCCACGCCTCCTCGGTGTCCTTGCGGAAGGAGTAGCGAGCCTTCAGGAAGAGCTCGTAGGCCTCGGCGTTCTCGGTGCCGCGCCGGCCGAGCGTGCGCTTCTCTTGCCCCGAGAGCCGCAGGCGAAGTCCGCCTGCGATGCCGGACGCGATGCTGTCCTGAACGCTCAGCAGGTCCGCGACCGGTCTGTCGTACTTTTCGCCCCAGAGACGGGCGCCCGTCGCGATCTCCACGAGCTCCGCCGAGACCAAGAGCTGATCGCCCTGGCGCGAGACCGTGCCGGTGAGGAGGGCGCCGACGCCCAGCGTCCGTCCGGCTTCCTGCGGATCGGCCGTCCCCTTGAAGCGGAAGACCGTCGTGCGAGCCATCACCTTCAGCGAAGGCACGCGCGACATCTGGTCGATGAGGCTCTCGGTGAGCCCGTCGCCGAGGTACTCCGTGTCCGAGTCCTTGCTCGCGTTCACGAACGGCAGGACCGCCAGCGAGTCGATGGCGTGCCCCCCGCCGCGCAACTGGATCCACCCCGCCACCGTGAGCGCGAGCAGGAGAGCACCGCCGGCGACGAGGGCGGTGGTCCGCGAGGGCCGCCACCTCGCCGCGACAGGAGGTGCCGCGATCTGCGCCGTCGCGGACGCGCGCGACGCGGCGGAGATTTCGGCCACCGCCACAACGCTCGATCCGTCCGCCGCATGCTCGAGCAGATCCCGCAGCAGGCCGGCGAGATCCTGGGTGGAGGCGTATCGCTCGGCCGGGTCCTTCGCGAAGCAGCGCTGCACGACCCACGTGAGCGGCGCCGGCATCTTGGAGTTCAGACGCGAGATGGGCTCGGGCTCGTCGCGCAGGATCGCGGCCAGGATCGCGATGCTCGAGTCGCCCCGGAACGCTCTCATGCCCGTCGCCATCTCGTACAGCACGGCGCCGAGCGAAAACTGGTCCGATCGGAAGTCGACGTCTCGCCCGCTCGCCTGCTCCGGCGACATGTACCCGACCGTCCCCATCACCACGCCCGGCGCGGTCCCCAGGGACAGCGTCGGTGCGTCCCCCGATGTCTCCTCCTTGTCGATCTGCTTTGCCAGGCCGAAATCGAGGATCTTCACGTAGCCATCGGCCGTCAGCATGAGGTTCTCGGGCTTCAGATCGCGGTGGACGATCCCCGAAGCGTGGGCCTTCGCGAGGCCCTCGGCGGTCTGGGCGCCGATCGAGAGGACCTTCTTGACTGGAAGCTCGCCGTCCATGAGAAGCGCGCGCACGGTCTTCCCGTGCACGAGCTCCATGGCGATGTACGCGACGTCGCCGTCCTGTCCGACCTCGTAAACCGTGACGATGTTCGGGTGATTCAGGGCCGAGACCGTACGCGCTTCACGCGTGAAGCGCTTCAGGCGGTCCTCATTCTGGGAAACGCCGGGCGGGAGGATCTTGACGGCGACATCGCGGCCGAGGCGGGGGTCGTGCGCCTCGTAGACTTCTCCCATCCCGCCCGCGCCGAGCGACGATCGGATCTCGTACGGTCCGAGCCGGGATCCAGGAGCGATCACGAGGATCGAGCCCCATGATAGGAGGACCCTCTCAGGGGGCGAAGCGCTTCTTGAATGCCTCGTGGCGAATACGCGCCTCTTCCAGGACCGGTCCGAGCGCCGGCTCGTTCCGCACGTTCGCTAGCAGCGGATCGCGAACCATGTAGGGCCATGCGAAGAATCCGGATTCGACGCTCCTCTTGAGCATCGCGACCGAGCGCTCCTTCTCGCCCACGAGTGCCCAGGCTTCGCCGATCTTGTAGAGCTCTTCGCCGTCGCGGACGACGCTCGAACGCGCTTCGACCTCCGCGAGAGGCGCGCGCGCCGCCTGCGGTCCCTCCGTGAGGAGGACGCTGAACACCCTGCCGAGGCGGCCGAACAGATGCTCGCCCTCCCATCGCCAGGCCCCGTCGAACTCCGCCGCCGCCTCGGCTCTCCTTTCGAGGTGGAGCAGCGCGAAGCCGCGGTAGAACCTCACGTACGCGTCGTCCCGTCGCCGCGGGAACGAGTCGATGAACTCCTGCGGGCGTCCGAGGTAGAGAAGCGCGTTCGTCAGCGCACCCTCGGAGCGGAGCGCTCCTTCCAGGGGCGGGCCGCCGTACCGGTAGGCGTAGCTCAGCCTCCAGTGCGCGCGCGGGGAGTCGGGGTCCGCGCGCAACAGCCGGCGGAGCAGCGGGACGGCCTCCTCGACGCGGTTCGAGTCGGTCCTGTAGTCGGCCAGCGTGAGGAGGACCTCGGGGTCGTCCGGCGCGAGCTGTTCCGCGCGTCTCAATGCCTCGCCGGCGCGGGAGGAGACGTCCGTCTCGACGAGCTCCAGCTGGGAGAGCAACCGATACGTGCCGCCGAGCACCGCCCACGAGGCCGCGTGGTGCGGGTCGAGGCTCGTTGCCTTCTCGAGGAGGCCGATCGCGGTCCGTACGGAGTCCGGAGGCCCACTCAAGAGGACGTCGACACCCCGCAGGTAATACTCGTACGCTGCCGCGTTCGACGAGGCGCCCGCGAGCCTCGGGAGGGCGCCCGCCAGCCGCAGCCCGCGGGCGACGGCCTCCGCGACGAGATCGGGCGCGGTCGAGAGCCGATCGTAGGGCACGCTCACGGTGTCGCCGAAGAGGATGCCGCCGTCCCGCGCGTCGACGAGCTGGAACGAGAGCCGGAGCGTGTCCGAGGCCTTGGCGTACGTGCCGACGAGCAACGTCCCGGCGCCGAGCTCCCGCCCCGCGGCGCGGGTGTCGAGGCGTGCGGTGCGATAGGAGGACGCGAGAGCCGCGGCCCGCACGCGGAGACCCGGCAGACGTGCGAGCCTGCTGCCGATCTCCTCGGCGAGCGAGTAGCCGAGGAATTGCGTTGACGGGTCGGAATGGAGCGCGCCCAGGGGGAGCACCGCGAACGTGCGGGTCTTCGGGGGAGCGGGACGGGACGATGCGGTGGCGAGGAGGACGGCCGCGAGGGTTATCGAGGCCGCGAACGCGAGGCGCCGGCGGCGGGAGCGCGTGACACGCTCGAGGGGCGACGCCAGCTTCCTCACGGGAGCCACGAAGCGGTAGCCGCGCTTCGTCTCCGTCTCGATGTACTCGCCGCCGTCGGGCGCCGTACCCAGCACCTTCCTCAGCGTGAAGACGTGCTGGCCGACGTTGCCCGGTGAGATCGCGACGTCGGGCCAGAGGCGGCGGACGATCTCGTCCCGGCCGACGAGCTGTCCGGCCCGCTCGAGGAAGAGGGTGAGGAGCTCGACCTCCTTCGGCGTCAGCGGGACGCGCTCGCCGGTGTTCGCAAGCACCCCCTCGTTCGAGTCGAACGTGTAGGGGCCGAAGGCCAGGAGCTCCCAGGGTGCCATGTGCCGAGATTTTCGCCGGATCTCCCAGAGCGGCGAAAGGATTTTGAAGAAGATTTGACGTCCCGGAGTTGGCGCGGATGCCCGACGCCACCGCATGATAGGGACATCCACTCACCTCGGGAGGGCGCGATGGGAAAGCATCTCCAGCTTGCCAGTCCGATGCGGGCTGCGTTCGCCGTTGCGCTGGCGTCGATCCTCGGCTGCGGATATGCGCTCCGGGCGGACTCGCCGGCCACCGGCGCGAGCGAAACGCCGAAAGCAGCGGCGCCGGACTCGGCGCTTCGGGGACTGGGCGGCCACGTCCTGCCGGCGCTCGCGCGCGCGACGCGGATCCCCCTCGCCGCCAGCACACGCGCCGGCGGCCCCGGGCCGACGCAGGCCGACGAACCGATCACGCTCACCGTCGTCCTGAACCGTGAGGATGAAGCCGGCTTTCAGAAGTTCCTCTTCGACGTCTACGACCCGGCGTCTCCGATCTTCCGCCATTGGCTGACACCTCTCGAGCAGGCAGATCGATTCGGGCCTTCGGCCATGGCGTACGACTCGGTGCTGCGGTACGTGGAGGCGAAGGGTTTCCATCTCGTTCAGGGCTCGGTGAACCGCTCCACGCTGACGGTGGCAGGGACGCGCGGGATCACGCGGTCGGCGTTCGGCGTGACCCTCGACGACTACGAGCTTTCGGGCAGACGCTTCTTCGCGAACGATCACGATCCCGATCTCCCGGCCGCGCTCGCGCCGCACGTGAAGGCCATCGTCGGGCTGTCGTCGCTCGCACGGCCTTCGAGCCCAGCTCCGCTCCTCGCGCAGCAGGCGTGCTTCGGAATCACCGACCAGGTGAAGCTCTTCCTCTGCATCTATCCGTACGTCGCGGCCGGCGGAGCGATCGGCCTCTTCTGCGGCTTCTTCGCGGAGATCCTCATCCTGAATGCGGCGACCGTCGCCGGGCTGAGCATCTTCGCGACAGAGCTCGTGATGCAGTTCTATCCGGGGCCGAGCTGCCTCAGCTTCCTCTTTTCTTCGCCCGAAGCGCTTCTCAAGACGAGCACGCCGCTGCCGGGCGCGGGCCAGACGATCGGGCTCGTCGAATATGACTCCTACAAGGCGAGCGACGTCGCCGATTTCCTGGCGCTCTATGGTTTCCCGTCCACGCAGATCAACCAGATCACCGACGTGAAGGTCGCCGGAGGGGCCGCCCTCGGCGCAGGAGAGACGGAGGTCCTCCTCGACATCGACGTCGTGAGCATGTTCGCGGCCGGCGCGAACGTCCGCGTCTACGAAGCGCCCTTCAGCACGAGCTTCCAGACTCTCTTCAGCCAGATGATGGACGACGGCGTCTCCGTCATCAGCAACTCCTGGACGTACTGCGAGGACCAGACGACGCTGGCGGACGTCCAGAGCCTCGATTCGATCCTCGCGACCGCCGCGGGAGCGGGGATGAGCGTGCTGAACGGCAGCGGGGACAGCGGGAGCACGTGCTTCGACGGCTCGCCCTCCACGGCCGGAGTCCCCGCGGACTCCCCGCATGCGACCGCCGTGGGAGGGAGCAGCCTCGGCGTCGGGCCGGGCGCGACGCGCGGCGTGGAGACTTGGTGGAACGGGCACGGCGGCTTCGGCGTCAGCCGCTTCTTCTCGAGGCCTTCGTATCAGAACGGCTTCACCTCGGCCGCGGGCCGCTCGATCCCGGACCTCGTGGCGCCCGCCGACCCGGCTCTCAACGGAGTCAACGTCTGCCAGTCCGACAACGGCGGGTGTCCCGTGCCGTTCCTCGTCGGCGGCACGAGCCTGAGCGCTCCGACTTGGGGGGCGATCGCGGCTCAACACGGTGCTCTATCCGCTCTCCGCGACGCCGGCCTTCAACCCACCGGCGAGCCTGAGCAGCGACTTCGCGCACGTCGGGCTCGGCTCCGCGAACCCCAAGCGTCTGAACCTGGCGCTGGCGGGCGCCGCGCCGGGCCCCGCCTCGGCGGCGCAGTCGGGCCTCGTCGGGTTGCCCGACGCGGTTCCGGCGGACGGCGTCGCGGCCGCGACGCTCGTCGCCGCGATGCTCGACGCGAACGGCCAGCCGGTGAACGGAAAGACGGTCTCTCTGACTCAAGGCGCGGGAGGACATGCCGTCGTCTCGCCGCCGTCCGCCGCGACCGACGTGGCGAACGGCACGGCCGTCTTCACGGTGACGGACGCGGTCGTCGAGGACGTGACATTCACCGCGCACGACGTCACGGACGGCTTCGACGTCACGCAGACCGCCACGCTCCATTTCAAGACGCCGCCCGCGACCGCCGGCGGCATCCAAGCGAGCCCGCTGTCGGTGCCGGCCGATGACACGACGGAATCGATCGTCACGGTGACGCTCCAGGATTCGCACGGGAACGGCTCGCCCGGGAAGGCCGTCACGCTGTCACAGGGCACCGGCAGCTCCAGCATAGTGTCGCAGTCCGCGGCGACGAACGCGAGCGGGGAGGCGCAATTCCACATGGTGGACACGGTCGCGGAGACCGTCACGTACACCGCGACGGACGTGACGGACGGGCTGCCCGTTCCGGGCACGGCAATGGTCCAGTTCCACGATCCCGCGGGTTTCTGCGCGACGTATGGGAAATACACGTTGCCGGCCGCGGCCGCGGGCTACGCCGTGTCAACGTTCGCGGCGACGTTCCCGAACGACTGCTACACGAACATCGGGCCGATCGGGCTGGCCTTCGATCCGGCGGGCAACCTCCTCGTCACCGATGCCTTCACGATCTACGAGTTCGGGCCGGAGGGCGGCGACGCCGATCTCGCCCACCGGCTCGGGACGCCGGGCGGCGCTCTCGCGGGGCTCGCGTTCCCTCCCGACGGCCGCCTCTATGCCGCCTACGACTCCGGCATCGCCGAGCTCGATCCGGCGAACGGCGCGTTCCTGCGCACGGTAGCGACCCTCGGCGGCTCGCCGCTCGCGCTGGCGGTCGACCCTCTGAGCGGCGACCTCTTCGTCTCTCGCTACGCCGCGATCGAGCGGATCTCGAGCTACGCGAGCGGACCCGGCACCGTCACGGGCTACTTCGCCGGCGGCTTCATCGACGGCATGGTGTTCGGCCCGGACGGCACGCTCTACTTCAAGGGAGGCTGCTGTCCCGCGTCGATCTACAAGCTGGCGGGCACGGACAAACCGCAGCCCGCGGCGCTCACCCTGGTCGCCGCGCTTCCCGATTCGCCGGACGGTCTCGCCCTCCAGCCGAACCTCTCCGATGCCACGAAGCCGTTCTTCTACGCCAATCGCAACGACGGGACGCTCACGAAGGTCGACATCACCGGCGTCAGTCCGGTTCTGACCGACGTCTTCACGGGTGGAGGTCGGGGAGACTTCACGACCGTCGGACCGGACGGCTGCCTCTACGCGACCCAGAGCAATCGCATCGTGAAGGTCACCAAGGCGGACGGCACGTGCGACTGGGGTCCGTCCACGGTGCTCCCCGGCCTCGCCCTGACGCCCGCCCTCACCGCGCCGAATCCGGTGCAGGGCACGCAGGCCTCGTTCACCGCTCAGCTGACGAACGTGAGCGCGCCGGCGGGGGCGGCGATCTTCTTCGGCGTGACCGGAGCGAACCCGTCGCTGCACCTCAGGAACGCGGACTCCTCCGGCAAGGCGATCTTCACGTACGTCGGGGTGAAGCCGGGCGACGACGTCGTGACGGCGGCGGGCATTGCCGGCGGCCTCTCGCTCGCCTCGAACCCGGGCCGCGTGACGTGGACGCCGGGCAAGCACACGGTCTTCGTGAACCTGAGCGACAGCCCCGGCGGCTCCCTCGCGAACGCGCTCTCGACGCTGAAGGCGACCCTGACGGACCTCTCGCTCACCCCGCCGGCGCCCCTCGTCGGAGCGAGCGTCCATTTCGCCGTCGGCGCGCAGGCGTGCGACGCCGTCACGAACGCGAGCGGCCTCGCCTCCTGCACGGTGATCCCCGCGTCGACAGGCGGCTTCACGCTGACCGCGACGTACGCCGGCGACGGGTCGCACCTCGAGGCCAGCGACACGCGGCCGTATATCGTGATCGGCGCGCTCCGCGGCGACGCGAACGGCAGCGGCGTCCGCGACGTCTCGGATATCTTCTACCTGATCAACGCGCTCTTCGCCGGCGGGCCGCCGACCGCGAACGCCTGCCGCGGCGACGTGAACGCAGACGGCTTCGTCGACGTCAACGACGTCTTCTACCTGATCAACTACCTCTTCGCCGGAGGACCGCTGCCGCCGCCCTGCTGAGGGTTCCGTGCGCTCGCCACGCGCCGAGGCTCAGCGCCCGTAGGCCGCCTCGCGGTCGAGGATCGCGATCGCGCGCTCGTAGAGCGCCTCGGCTTCCGCGCGGGTGTTGCCGATGGCGGTGAGCCCGAGCTTGCCGAACTCCGACAGCGCGCCGATCAGGTGGAAGAGAACTCCCGACTCCGTTCCGAAGCTGAAGTGAATGCCGTGCGCGGTGACGATCTCGATCAGGTCCTCGGGGCCGAGCCCGCGATAGAGGTCCGATTTCAGGTTGTCGGTCGCCCGGTAGAACTTCGGGATTCCGCGCATCGACGCGAAGAGCCCGGTCGTCGGGTCGAGACGCCCGCCCGTGAGGAACTGGAGCGCGAGGAACGGGTGCGTCGTGCCGCCCATGCGGAGGTTGATCTCGAGGGCGAAAACTTTCCAGTCCTCCTCGCCCTGCGCCCTCGTCACGAGGAAGTCGACGCCGAAGCGGCTCACGACGCCTTCGGACGCCAGGACTGCCCCGACCCGATGCGCCGCCTCCTGCACCTCGCGGCGATAGCCGTCGGCCGCCGGAAAGAGACATCCGAGGAAGACCTGCCCGCTCTCGCCTCCGAGCACCTGGTCGTGCGTCGAGATCGCGTGGACGTCGCCGAACGGGTCGCTC
>WNFL01168006.1_pt2 | contig 15422 bp, 20 predicted proteins | sample 5400361 | NCBI WGS metagenome assembly WNFL01 (sample SAMN13153351, study PRJNA577476) | soil metagenome | isolation source: 40 cm soil on Douglas fir-dominated hillslope | place: USA:California | collected 2013-09-17
CTGGATGACGAGGTCCGTCTGATCTCCCCGTGTTTTTTTCCCGCCTTACCACCTGTTCCAAGATTCGCCTTGTTTGGCCAGGGCCCCTTTCCTTACCAAAAGCATTGTATTACATCAATCGCTATTTAACCATTGCCATTGCTATTTATTCAAACTACCGTCAGTAGCTTTTTTTTTTGGGCTGGTGGACCCGAGCGTTGAAAGATTACCAGAAAATGCCGGTTTTCACCCACCATTCTCCATTCATGTGGGCTTCTTTCATTCATCCTCTTCGGCCCCACAGGTTCTAACAATGCTTCAGTTGTCCGTTTCCTTGCATGCACTTTTCAGCATGTTGTGAGCTTACTGAGATATTATGTAGTTGCCAAATTTTCGTCTGGGTGACAGGAATATCCAATGTAGTGCGAACGACAACAGCAACAGGTGACCCTCGTATAAATAGTACAATAGTGATGACTCAGCGTTGATAGGCATGCTCTGTTTGCGCGTGGCCGCACTTTACAACGATGTGCGATGGGTTATTTGGTCTCTGAGGGTCGGTTTTGTGATCTTTCAAGGAACCTGCGTGATGGCGTCTCTCCTCGCCATCATTGCCGTCTCTGGTGAGTATTTATATCATCATAGGTTCAGTAGACTGATTTCCGTGAATACAGCGGGCATGAAGTACTCTCCGATAGGTGGCCAATGTCTCCCGGGGTCCACGTGGAAGTTGATATCTTCTGCGCCTGCCTATGTATCCATATCATGTGCAACGATACTGGATCTCTTCCTTCTCGTACTCACCATTGCTAAAGCACTCAAGAGCACTGCAATTTCGAAGTCACATCCCAGCTCACCAATTGTATGTGTTGCGCTTGATTTTGGTTCGTCATTGAAACTAATCTTACGTCCACCAAGATGCGCGCGTTATTGCGCCACGAAATTCTGTATGTGGACGAGTGAGCCATTGCGGAGCTGATTCTTATGTGCTTGTATCACAGATATTTTGTCCTAATCGTAAGTCAACCCAAATATCCTCACAATTATCCTCACACGGTGTCCCCGCCCCCTGTAGACCATAATCCGCATTGCCATCACAGTGATCGCGCTCTCATTTCCGCCTACTTTGCTGGGTATAGCCAGTACTGCGGAACGGGGTTTGGAGTCGGTGTATGTGTCCGCCTTTGTTGTCCACGCCCTCTCTCATGCTGTCGATCTCAAACGCCTTACAGGCTCATATCTCGCTTCTTTCTCAACTTGCGGTCTGTTTTCTATTATGACCAGTCCACCGCCGCGAGCCAAACCGCGGTCCCCACACTCTCCCCTATTCGCACACATCCCTTCTGGAGGCGACCGCGTCAGTTAACCACTAGCTTCACCTTCGGGCCCGGAGCCGAGACTAGTATCTACGGCGACCTGGCCACTCGAAATGAAAGAGAGGCGGAGTCGTTCGACCTGGACATTGGAATGGAGTCGAGGATTCGGCGGGACGAAGATAAGGACGATATACGATTGGACGCTGATGTCGTCACAACGTACGAGAAATAGTTCCTGCTCAAGTCTGGGAGTAGTACCGCGCCAAGAGGGGCACTCGACAGCATAGATTCGATGGGATATCAAAGTCCACTGCTTCATTTGTGCATATAACGGACTTTGTACTAGCTTATTCAACAATATAATGCGTAAGTGTAACAAAACTAGAAGAAGCGAGACTCAGTGAGGGATGGCAAACTGTATGATAGAACCTAGAATAGTAACAGCGAATCTAAACAGTAAGGTAAATTGGACTTCCAGACTCAGTCAGCGATGGTAAACCGAGTCTGTGTCGTCCTGCGTACCACCACAGGAAGTTTCCCGTCGAACATTGTGACCACTTGTACACACACAATCGAAGACACGCAAGGCATTTCGGTCTGTTTCGGTACGGTAGATGACCCTAATCTGTTGGAGGAAGCAAAGCACGCTTTGAGGGATGATGATGAAATCTATTTTGGCCAAGGCTGCAGGTACACATTACGGGACCAAGACGCCTTCTGTCCAGCATAGTGCAAGACAGCCTGCAGCGAAACAACGACCACAGGGGTAGGAAGATATTACAATGATGAAGGGGGTTTCAAGCATGGTCTAAAAGGTGCGCTGCCTGGTGTTACTATTGTAGACAAAGTATGTGAAGTAGAAGTGTAGCTCTAGTGTGGCCAAATTGAGGGGCATTACTAAGGGGGCAGATGGGTTGAGAGGCTGAGACTGGGGGTTAGGCTGTTGGCCAGTGAAGGCCATGGTGGCAGTCGTGTTGAGAGGTGAGAGGTTGGGGCCAGAGGCCAGGCAGGTGTCTCGAGAGGACGGGCTCGAGAGGGCAGACGTGTTAAGGAGATGGGCTCGAGAGGACAAGGCTCGAGAGGGCGAACATGCTGAGAGGACCGGCTCGAGAGGACGAGGCTCGAGAGGGTGAACATGATGAGAGGACTGGCTTGAGAGGACGAGGCTCGAGAGGGCAAACGTGACGAGAGGACAGGCTCGAGAGGACGAGGCTCGAGAAGGCGAACATGATGAGAGGACGTGCTCGAGAGGATGAGGCCCGAGAGGATAGACATGTTGAGGGGACGTGCTCGAGAGGGCGCACGCTTTGAGGGAGATGGGTGCCAAATAGAGTGAACGGATCGAAATTGACACACCCATTTCGTGTGCACGACACCGGCTGCTATACCGACTGCAAGAGAGGCGTACGGAGGAAGAGGGCCGACACACCTTGCCAATGAGCCTGGTGTAGAGTACCAGCGGGCCATGCAATTGAGCATCCCGATCATTAACGCCACTCTGGGTACTCGCGTGTCATCGAGAAAAAAGTGAGCCATCCATATCAATCCAGTAGTGACCCAACTTGTACTAAATTAATGCCAGGATGGCGCCCATAGGCATATACTACCTCGGCGCGACGCCTGAAGGACCGTTGAGCCCGGCGTCTTTCAATGGGATGTCGGCATCACCTCCTAATCGTAACTCTGTACAACAAGTGGCACAACACGCCGGGCAACCTTCTCAACCCCAACCACAGTCGCCACCCATTCACACAGGCGATGTCAATCCGATCCCAGCACCAGTGTCCAACCCGAGCAGTCCATTATTGCGCACCAGTTCCTTCTTCAACCAAGTACCCGGACCACCACGAGGCGAAACGCCCCTCAACCGCTCATCCGATACAGAATCCATCGCGCGAATAGAGCCCCTACCCGCCTCGCTTCCCTTGGACCAAGAAGACGAAGAGGACTCACCGACGACTCGAGCGCGAAAACCCGCAGAGAGTTGTAAACATACAGGGACGATGCGGAAAGACTTCAAGTTCCCGCCTCCGCCTCCGCCATCGCGGGATAGCGATTCGCCCGATATCGACCTGCCTGAGGAAGCCCAGGATGACGTACCTGGTACACCTGTCACTCCACGTACGTTAAGACTGCCCCGCCAGCGCCGCCAGCCTTGTCGCCCCGTAGCCGATGATTGTGGTGCACGCAACGAAGGACTCTATGAACCCTACTCCGCCGCCTAAGAGGGTTGACCTACCGGAAGTCATCCTTCCTGATCCACCCATTCCGAATTCTGACGGCGAGCAAACACCACCCTGGTGGAAGGGTTATCAGGCTTGGGAGGAGGGAGAGCGAGGACGATCTCAGGGATACAGTCGAAGTTGACTTGAGCTGATAGTCAGCTTGGATTTTCGTGTCCATACTCTGTTCTACAGGCTCTATAGTTGTTCCTCGATCGGAGCAATGGGCATTACATGCCCCTGCGTCGGAATTATATAGCGTTTCATTCTGTGACTTAGGTGGTCGAATTCCAGATATTGTTTCCATGGCAGATTAATTGGGCCGCACCATCGCCAGCGCCACCAGGGTGAACGTCGTCATTGCGTCCCACTCCGATAGCAATTTCCGACAGCCCTCTAGTCGTCTTTGATGTGCTTTCCAGCCCGTTCCAGTCTCATTGCAACGTCCCCTGTTGCTCTCCTATCCTGCTTGCTCCACGCCCCTCCTGCAACTCAGTGTCTCGACGGAGAGTATATTCAATGGCTATTCGCAGACGACAATTTACTCCGTAATTCTCATGACTCTCAAAATCTTATGTCGTTCAGGGTATGGTATTCGGACCCATCGTTTTCGATCGTTTTCGCTTCAGTGTTAGGATTTCGACGCCTCGATTGCAAGAGATAATTACAATTTACAACCTTGCTCTTGTATAGATTCATTATAGTAACGCGTCTTTTATTTTGCATGATTAGGCTCAGGTACAGAAATGCGCCAAGCACATGCATATGGGGCCCCACGGAGGCAGTCTAATACGCATGAAGGAGTCGACGAATACAAATTCCAGTTTACCATTGGCAAACTGTATAATTAGATACTGGAGATGCAGCCCAACTGATCGTTGGACCGCGTATGACCCAGGAATTACCCGACGACCATAATATCTAATCAACCGCACACTTCTTAGGACGTGCATTATGTACAGCAGCCAGCTTGCTTCCCCTGTCCATTGCCACTAGGTCGGCTCACTCACAGGAGGATCGACCTCCAGAATTCAGAGAGATATGACCCAGAATGTGAGTAATTCTTGTGTATTACAATATATATATTATGAGCTCATCAATTCTAGCCTTCCCCCAACATACAGAACATTATCTTCCCCTTCAATGGCGCTCATCTCTGTTGTTGGTGAGCCTGTGGGCCCATTACTTCCAGGTGGATTATATCTCCCTACTCTATCTCCCCCTCAGTCGGACTGGATCCACTACTGTAACCGGTCTTGCGAATTTCCAAGTCGACGAAGTTGCTTGTGATACGCCGACCTGATTGGCGCGTGCGAAAAGGGAAGGATTCAAAGGTCTGAGGATGGCTTTCTACCTGGTAATTGGCAATAGACCGCAAGTTGAGAAAGAAACGTGCTGTGAACCTGTGGAGGCATTCATTTGGGCTTCGCGGCTTCGCGGCTCCACGAACGAAAGCACACTTACACCGCTTCCAAACCCCGTTCAGCATAAATCAGGATGCCGGTGCACCAAGGTGGAAGAAAAAGATAGATGAGCGCGATGACGACGCGAAGCGACGACTATTGGCAATGTCTTGGATTTCAAAAATTAATGATTTTGTAATCCACTTACGATGACAAAAAAAAACCTGTGACGCAATTATGTAAGATACGACGAATGGCGCTTGCTATTCCACGTACAGAAGTTCATCCCGGAGCAATGCGAACAGCTACGATCGAGGTTCATCTCAGGGTTTCACATGGACTCGACCAGGATTTTACACGTACAATGGTATTTGATTTCAGAGAAGCAGGACTCCTCAGCACTTTGTAAGCAGTGAGGATAAGAAGGAGAAGATCGAATATTGTGGGTACTATTGCCATGAAAGCCGTGGATCGATGGCTTAGACGGTGCATTTGGCATATGTGGTTTATTGGAGAGTACACAATGGCCCCTGCATACACTAGGTCAGTCTGTTGGTACAGCTGAGTAAATGTCACCTTACTATAGACCACATATTGCCCAAAGAGAATTACGACCATTCGCAACCCATGGAAGCCCGCGAATCCAAGCCATAAAAGCCATACAACCCATCGCACACTACCGTAGAGCACTGTTACGCGTAATGTGAGCAAGACTGTAAACATTTAGTCATCATTTTTGACTAGTGAAAGAGCCGATTGAAAGGTATCACTTGTCGATGCTGTTGTAGTTATTAAGAGAGCTGTTCCCGACACGATAACCGATACATGACAACTGAGATCTGGTGAGCATAGTAATTTCGATCAATGAAACAAAACGGACAACTGAAGTGAGTTAGTCCCTGTGAGTTGCAAGAGTTCGAATGAAAGGAGCTCACCTCTATGGACAGGTCGGGCCGCAACGCCACAACATCTAGCGATAACCCTTCAATACTCTGACTTTCAACAAAAACATACTACTCACGGTAAGAGAGAAATACCATTGTGATTGCACTTAGGTATCGGCTGATGTAGTACAATACTTTTGGGAAATACAAGGGTCCTGGCCAGACAAAGCGCATCTGCCAAAAGAACGTAAACTGAGACAGCCCAGAGGCGCGAAAGGATCAATGATACCTCGTCCTCGATAGTGAGGAAACCATCGTAGAACACGAGCACGGTACCCACTGCGCAGAGGTATTGCGTAAGTCTGCCAGCCATCATATCTACCATGGCGGCTTCGGTAGTGATTTCCATTTCTGCCATTAATTTGGCGCAAGAGACACCTGTTGGAGACTATACGCGGGAGAGTGAAAGTGAACGCGACACTCGTCCCTCACAATAATGCCGGGAACAGATGGGGTGGAATGAACGTACGTGCAGTGACAGAATATCTCGAGGCGTACATATGTATGTCTCGACGAACAACTGAGTTGCAAAGGGTCGGGCCATCCGTCATTCACTGCCCATCGGCAACTTGCATTGCTCAGGGGTGGGAGCTCATTCAGCCCACGTGGACGCGCGGACGCAAGGTGAACGTCGTCATTTCGCCCCACTCCAATACCAATTTCCGACAGCCCTCTAGTCGTCTTTGACGTGCTTTCCAGCCCGTTCCAGTCTCAGCGTCCCTGTTGCTCTCCTATCCTACTTGCGATCCACGCCCCTCCTGCAACCCGGTGTCTCGACGCAATGGCTATTCGCAGACAACAATTCACTCCGTAATTCTCATGACTCTCAAAATCTTATGTCGTTCAGGGTACGGGGTATGGCATTCGGACCCATCGTTTTCGCTCGTTTTCGCTTCAGCGTTAGGATTTCGACGCCTCGATATAATTACAATTTACAACCCTGCTTTTGTATAAGTTTATTGACGCGTCTTTTATTTGCATGATTAGGCTCAGGTACAGAAATGCGCCAAGCACATGCATATGGGGCCCCACGGAGGCAGTCTAACACGCATGAAGGAGTCGATGAATACAAATTCCGGTTTACCATTGGCAAACTGTATAATTAGATCCTGGCCCAACTGATCGTATGACCCAGGAATTACCCGACGACCATAATATCTAATCAACCGCGCACTTCTTAGGACGTGCATTATGTACAGCAGCCAGCTTGCTAGGTCGGCTCACTCACTCACTCGCCGCAGGCCCTAGTTTTCTAAGCCCCTTTTCGGGCTAAGAGTAGCCCTGCCTATCGTGTATCGTGCTATTGAGTACACCCACTGAAATGACCTGTTCGGGGGATTCCAGCATTTATATTGACGCAATTGAGGCAACTGTTAGAATTCCATCAGTTGAGGTTTATTGCGCTTGCGCAGCTGCAAACGCAAAAGGAAGAAGGACCGATAATATAAGAAAATAATATTGGATTGATTGTCGGGAACACGTGGGAGAACCGATCCTATGGGGTCTTACATGTCCGTGTGACGCGTCGGTCCCGGCTTCCTTTCACTTCGCTGTCGCTGTTTTCGCACGGGTCGGGGAACGCAGCTTCGCTGGCAGAGAAACTGGGACCTGACAATATTCTATTGGTTTACAAATTGTTGACAAGATGCGCAACTTTTGTTGGTTCCGGAGTGCCCCACGGGGTATCGAGTCTCGCTGGAATAACTGGTCCCAATATCTGGGCATGTCGCGGTCTCGCAGAATGGAGAATGACGCTGGGGGTGCACTCGTACTTGCCGCATTTATCCTGGCCCATTATTATAGCACAGTTCCAAATTCGCTTCGGGTCGCCTCGACGCTCGGGCACTGCCGTCGCTTGAATATGGAGCTGTCGACCCTGAACTGTTAGTATCCCCGGCAAGGCGCCCTCGAACACATACAACCTCTATGACGCTCGCATCCGCCATCGTGCCATCCATCTGTTCTTCCACCCATTCACCGCCGTGAGACGAACGCAATGAACAGTCCCAGTGACCCATTGTCTGACTCTCCTGAGTGGGTAATTTGGGGTGTCGTTTGGCTACGTTATGTCGCTGTGATGGGCCTCGTAATACTCCTTCACGACACTCTACTTACTCTGGATGACGAGGTCCGTCTGATCTTCGAGTGTTTTTTCTCGCCTTACCGCCTATTCCTAGATTCGCCTGGTTTGGCCAGGACCCCTTTCCTGGCCAAAAGCAATGTATTACACCAATCGCTATCTATCTATTATCACTATTATCTATTCAAACTACCGTCAGTACTACTCTTTTTTTTTGGCTGGTGGACCCGGGCATTGAAAGACTACCAGAAATTTCCGGCTTTCACCCACCGCTTTCCGTGCATGTGGGCTTCATTCATTCACCCTTTCGGCCCCAATGGTACTAACAATGCTTTAGTTGTCCGTTCCCTTTCATGCACCTTCAGCGTGTTGTGAGCTTACTGAGATATAGTTGCCAAATTTGGGACTGGGGGACAGGGTTAGCCTTTGTGGCGAGAACGACAGCAGCAACAGGTGACCGTCGTATATATATTCAACCATAGTAATGACTCAGTGTTGGTAGGCTTGCTCTGCATTCGCGTGGCCGCACTTTACAGCGATGTGCGATGGGTTGTTCGGTCTGTGTGGGCAGCTTTCGTGATCTTTCATGGAATGCGCATGATTCTGTCTTTCATCGGTACCCATTTCGTCGCTGGTGAGTGGCTATATCATCTGGGGTGTCAGTAGGCTGATTTCCGCGAATGCAGTGGAAATCAAGTACTCTCTAATAGGTGGCCAATGTCTCCTGGGGGTGGGGTACAAAACGGGGTGGCACCCTACCGCGCCTACCGCTTTAGCCATAGCATCCAGCACGATACTTGATCTCTTCCTTCTCGTACTCACCACTATCAAAGCATTCAGAAGCGCTGCTTTATCCAAGTCGCATCCCAGCTCACCAATCGTATGTCTTGCGCTTGGTATTGGTTCGTCGTCGAAACTAATATTAAATCTTACATCCACCAAGATGCGCGCGTTGTTGCGCCACGAACTTCTGTATGTGAAGCAGTGAGCCATTATGGAGCTGATTCTTATATGCTTCCATCACAGATATTTTGTCATAATTGTAAGTCGGCCCAAATATGCTGAAATTTGTCCTCAAACGGGCCTGTATGTAGACCATAGTCCGCAGCTTTAGCACTGTGTTCATCGCTGCATTTCCGCCTTCTTGGATGAATATTGCCGCTAATGCGGAATGGGGTTTGGAGTCGACGTAAGTGTCTGCCTTTGTTGTCCACGCCCACTCTCGTGATATCTCAAACGACTTACAGGCTTATATCTCGCTTCTTTCTCAACTTGAGGGCTATTTGCTATTATGACCAGTCCATCGCAACGAGCCAAACCGCGGTCTCCACGGTCTCCCCTATTCCCTCACATCCCTTCTGGAGACGACCGCGTCAGTTCACCACCACATTTTCCCTCGGGCTCGGAGCTGAGACCAGCACCTCCGACGGCCTGGCCACTCAAAATGAAAGAGGCATCCCGCGGGCGGAGGTAGGCGACCTGGACATTGGAATGGAGTTGAGGACTCGGCGGGACGAAGATGAGGATGATATACATCTGGATGCTGATGCCGTCACAATGTACGAGAAATAGTTCCTGCCCAAGTCTCGGAGTAGCACCGGACCAAGAGGGGCAGCAAAGATTTGAGGGGATATCAAGGCCCACCGCTTCATTTCTGCATATACCCGGACTTTGTACTAGCTTATTCAACTATATAATGCGTAAGTGTAACGAACCTAGAAGCAGCGAGACTCAGTGAGCGATGGCAAACTGTAGGATATATTAGAATATGTAGAATAGTAGAAGGGAGTAAACAGCAAGGTAAACGGAGTCTTGTGTCGTCCTGCAGATATGTCTCATATACATATCATGGCTTTGCGTGACTGACCTTGCTTTCGTTCCTTCCTACGCCATCGGTTTTCCTGATGTATATTACCAGCTTCTCGTACCAATGTCCAATATTGACAAAACTTCTGAGACTTCGTGTGGTCGGACTGGGACTTCGTGTGCGCCCCATCTTGCGCGAGGACTGGGGCTTCTTGATGCGCCCGACTGGCGACTTCTGCGAGCAGGAGCGAGTGCGGCCGCGTTTCGAGCAGAAACGAGTGCACCCTTGATCGGCGGACGACTAGTTTCAAGTTGAGCAGCTAGGAACGAGCGAGCAGAGAAGTGAGATGGCCTAAAAACGGAGATGGAACAGCGGGAAATCCCGAAAACGGTGAACAGCATGTCCAATTCATGTGACAGTGAAGTAGCGTAACCACAGGGGCCAAGCAGAGCAGTGTCATTCGGATCGGCATGGAGGCCAGTACAACGTCTCTTATTCATCCCAATCTTCAGGTAATAACTGAGGTGTAGCTCTCCATTCCACTACCCCAAGCCGCCCCGCGATATTTCGGCCGTCAACTTCCACCGGGACGCCTTCTCGAAACACCATAACCCGCTGGAGCTCCGGGACCAGATGTGGCTTGTCCCTAAGCATGACCCTTGTACCGTAATACAACCTTACGTTGAGTCGAATCTCGACCAACCCAATAGCCATTTCTAGTACCTCCTGCAATTTACCCCCGATAAACCCCCCCGTTCCACCGTTTCTCGCATTGGGTTTCCAGAGGTCATCCCAATAGACAGACAACGTCTCAATTATCGGTAGGATTTCTTGGAGGTCCGCAGGATCGACTATTTCCTCTTCGCCTTCGTCTTCCTCCCCTAGTTCGAGAGGGTAATTTGGCTGGAAGCATTGCGGTGCGTGTAAGATCAATGAGTGGAGGTTTGGTACGATGAGTTTGCGAAAGCATGACGGGGGGATTACCCGCAGCTCCAACACTCTGAGACCCGGCAGCGTGCAGGCCAACCATTTCCGGAAGGGATTGTTTCCGTGTGAGTACGGTCTTCCACCGATATTGAGGTGTTCGAGGGTGGAAAGGGTGGAAAGGTTCGGAAGAGAGCTGGCCGAAACCTCTAAATATTTCAGGCGGGTTGGTAGCCGTCCAAGGGGGTCCTTATGGCATTGGTTCATGATGAGTGTTTGAAGTGCCGGAATCGCCGAAAGTACTTCTCCAAAGGTGAGCTCAACCTTGTTCAGTGATAGCCGTTTCAAAGCCGGCGTTGGATAGCGCATTCCCCGAAACAAGGAGGAGCAGGAACGATTTCCTGTCCTACTGAACAAATATAAGTCGTCCCAGTGAATCTCCAAATCACCCCATCTCCTCATGTGTTCGCCTTCCGCTCCCACGAGCAAGACTATCGCTTCACTAGCCCATTCCCAGTAACGCCCGATATTATCACACCACTTTTCCATGTGGAGACCAACATTCCCTGACCAATCCCGCGTGTAAGTGCAAGAGCAAGTCGGATCGCCAGCATGAGCTTCAGGGAACCTCGAAAACTGGATATGGATGGTGAGAGGGAAGGCCTTGGACCGTTCTAAGAAGCGGTATGCTCGGTTTCTCCATCGTTGAACCGAACCCGATGGCCTATCGTTTTGCCAGGATACATAGAACATCGACCATATGCTGGAGTGAGCAAGAGCACACGAGCACCACTCCCGATTAACAAGAAGAAGCGACTCGAGGTGCCCAGGAGAGTGCTTATACACCAGTTGGGCGAGCTCATAAAAGATGGTGCTGAGCAAATCGAAACCTAGCCTTTGGATCGCTGGACTGCTTAAGGCTGATTCCGTCATGTCGAATGTAAGAGAGGCAGAGTGTACCCAAATAGGTACGGAAAGGGGACTGGGGGTGATAGTTTGGATACGCTATGACCTCTCCCCTAGATTTCAATGTCAGAAAGGCTGAAGGTACGACAGTGAAACCAGAACAGGTGTGATATTCACCAAGAAGGAATGAACGTAGTCCAGTTTGAGGTAATACTATAAAACAGCTGAGGTACGGAACTTCCGTTGGGACGGAAACCGAAGGCGCTTAAAACCTCAGATTGGAGCTTGGAGTCCCGGTATCCTTCAGGAGTATTAATGATATTCGGTACAAACGGATAGCCGATGAAGGCAGCGGGATGGAAGGAGAACAAGGTATTCGGACATATTGTTCCCACCCATCATTATTCAGAAGACGAATAACCCCCTTAAGCACCAGGTTCACAGACAGGTCAATATATAATAGAGCTATTTACGGATTGATCTAGAGCAGCACAATCCCGACTAGTATGGGTCGACGGGCCGTTCTCAAAGGGCTCCGCCTCGAAGGGCGAGGACCAAGTGGAGTGTGGAACCTGTCACTATAAGCGCTTCTTCTGCGGTCTTTTCGTCGGATCTGTGAATATTCTTGTCAGACACCATGCTGTCGAACAGAGCAGGGCAGGAAAAATAAAAAGATCGAATCGAGCTGGCCATTACATAGGTGAACGAGAGCATGGAGCTTGTGACTTACAGCTGGCGACCGGAGAAAATTAGCCGCTGCTGTTGTGGTGGAACACCCGACTGCTCCTCGACCTTTTCCTTGATGCGCGTAATCTGGTCGTCATATTTCGCAATATCACATCAATGTCGGAACGAGAGTGGTTGAGGAAGAGAAGCGTAAGGGTTTAGCATATTGCCATTGCGTCGCGTGAAGACGGGTCACCTTGTCTGCAGGTTCGATATCGAGCTCAATCTGCGCGTCATACGCGGTGCTATAGTAAGCTATATGATCCGGGACAAGCAATGGTGGTGGCGATTACCTCCTTCCCAGTCAGCGTCTATGGGAAGACGGTGGCGAACAACGTAAGCGATTGAGCGAAATTAAGGAAAATGAAGGTCGGTTGCTGTACTGACCTTGACCTTGATCAACATTGTTACGATTGGATAATTGACCGGTCGAAGGAGCTCAGACTGTCTGTGGTAGAAATGGTTGTGGGTCAAGGTAGATGGACACCAAAGCCAAGCGCCAGGATCGAGACCGGCATATACAAGAGTCGGGTTGAGGTAATTTGTCGCTTGAATGGTAGTACATATACACCTTTAAATACCCAGCAACCAGTAAATCAGACAGACTGTGCGCTAAAAACCTTCTACGAACTTAGCCACCCAGCCTCTGGCAGCGGGCCGCACGGAAGACGAACATACTGCTAAAATTTCGCTTGCACTAGTATAAGAGGGAAATCAACAGCAGTCGTCTCACACCACAGTAGGAGTGCACGAAAAGCCTACTCATATTTGTCTAGACCATTGAAATTGAGTGAGCCTAGTCCCTCACCTGAGCCTGGGCGCCAAAAGTCACACTTACTTTGGTTTGCACTTTTGGTTGGGACCGTGCGGGTTACGCAGGTTGCCCCGTACACTAGTACTGGCTAGGTCACCGATTTCCGGATCAGCAGTGCCTCTGAATTGTCTAGAAATTTCCTTCAGACTTGAAAGTGAGCATCATTATTCCTGCGGTTGTCTTGCGCACGCAGTTAACAAAGCTGATTGCCTTCTGGGAGGCAACCAGCCACACCCCTCATCAGATCTCTTGGATTCACCAAATATTGTAAGCTCCGAAACCCCTTCCTGCTTCATCAGTCGTTCATTCGAGATGAGTGCTAGTTCGCGTCGGTTGTTGGGACATCCAATGCCATTCGTGGTCACCCGATATACAATACACGGGATCTTTTTGTCGCCTGACAGCCAAGTTGCACACGCCGCTTTATCATGGCGACTCAAGGTCATCAAATTCTTAAAAACGAAGGGCACGATCTAGGTAGAGGCTTGGATTCGGCATCAGCGAGAATGTCCACGGGGTATCCAGCTGTCGAGGGTGGCCGTAGTAGCTTAATTAGTCTTCGCACAAATGACGATACGGAGCATCATATTCTGCTTGGCTAATACACGCAGATATCCTCTACATCTTCGGTCATTTAAAAAGGTGTTCGGCGTTGCGATTTGCACAAACGCTCGCGAGCTCCTTTAACCGTATGGGTTTAATTCCAATCCCGTTGCCAAATTTTCAATAATGTCATCTCCTTGAAACTCCCTCCACGAACCAGCTTAATCATCGCTCGCGGAGACATTCCCTTTACGTGCACCTCCTTGGCGTGAAGGCAACCACAAATTTCCAGCTCGAGCCTTGACACAAAATTCAACACAAGGACATCAAGTGGTCTTATATTCCACTCGGTTGCTGGAATCACGATGTTTGGGTCCGGATTGACCCAGTTCAAGTTGATTTGTAGCCTCTTCAGGTTGCCGAATCTACCACTTGCGATGTGTTCGACAAGAATTGGCACATAAGTGCTATGGATTTTGATTACGTCCAACGTCACTAGTCGGTCAGCACACGCCCAGGTCACCGGCTGAGCGAATACCTGCCAGAGGTACCTAGGCAGGGACGCTCTGAGAATGAGAACTTGTAGATTTTTCAAGTTTTCACGAAGTAGCTCGAATGTTCCTGGAGCACATTGGACGACAGAATTTGGTTGAAAAGTGTATCGAAGAAAGTGGTGATTGTGGAGAATAAATCTCGTCGAAAAGTCTATATCCTAGTCCACTGAAGGATACTCGCTCCAAATGCTGGAGCTTCGCTATCGCATCGATGATAGCGGAATGCGTCCCTGTCTTCCATGCGCGACACACAATTACTGTTAAATATCGGATATTCGGAAGATTCGGGAGTATCAGAGCGGCGCAATTGGCGAAACGCGCTTGCCCGAGATCCGCCCGTTCAGGTAAATCAAAGGAAAAGGTCCGTACATGGTGGCCCAACAACCGGGAGAGAAGGTCAAATCGATTGGTATCATGTGCAGATTGCATATACGGTCCAACGTAGATATCGTGGAAGAGGAATACCGCAGCAAGATCGGCCAGCGCCTTGCATACCCTGAACGGATTCGGTTCAGTTGGTAGCAAAATGAAAGAAAGGAACTTACAAGCGGACGCATTTCGAGAGCTGGGTGCGTCCTATAGGCGCACGATCGCCTTGAAACTCGATCAGCTGCCTCAAAATTTCTAACTGGATTTCAACGGGAAGGTCAAGGAAGTGGATACGGTTTTCATCCGTTGGGTCTGGCATAACCACAGCAATCGAGATGCCGACGAAAGAGAGCTAAGAACACTCATTCTTTGTCTCCACCCATATCACCTTCTTCGGCTAACCGTTTCACGCCATGATCCATGAACCTTGGGAGATGTAATAAGATATAATATACACGTCTTTAAAACTTTTTGGGGCTCCCTCTATAGAACTGAGCTTTCCAATACTTTTCACCAACTAGCTAAGGGGAACATTCCATTCTACATCTGTATAAGGGCTAAGCCCTTTAGAAAGCACAGCCTTCTTTTGAAGCACCTCTTGAAATTTGATTATCAGGTATTTTATTCTTCCACCGGAACATGTCCTGTGATAGAAACGGTCTATCCTCGTTCCGATCACCGTCAGAAGGGGTTCTCCTAGGGATAAAATGGGGTAACAGACGTTGTACGACTTTGTTGGCGCTACCACCCAAGCGGCTGTCCCACCGCGCGCCCAATCTGCTTCGGCGACGGGGTGCTAGGTACGACGTCTGGGGACGGGCTACAGGCGGGCTTC
>WNFL01017194.1_pt3 | contig 15417 bp, 14 predicted proteins | sample 5400361 | NCBI WGS metagenome assembly WNFL01 (sample SAMN13153351, study PRJNA577476) | soil metagenome | isolation source: 40 cm soil on Douglas fir-dominated hillslope | place: USA:California | collected 2013-09-17
GCGGCTTTTTGTTCAACAGTGCGCAAGGTTGTTGCGACAGGGTGGTTTGCTCGTGCTTTCCTGTCCGAATGGAATGGGATTTGACATTGTCACTCTCCGGGAGGTTTCCCTCGCAGTCGATGCCGAACATGTCAATCTCTTTAATCCGCATTCGCTTTCGCTCCTGCTTGAATCCTGCGGGTTTGAAGTTTTGGAGGCAAGCACACCCGGTCGCCTCGATGCGGAATTTGTTCGCGACGCGGTATTGGAGGGAAAATTTGATGTTTCAAATAATGCATTCCTTCAGAGAGTATTGATTGACGAATGGGACCGTCTCGGATGGTCTTTTCAAGAGTTTCTTGCCGCAAATGGTCTCTCCTCTCACATGTGGCTTGCCGCCCGAAAGAAATAGAACATGAACCGACGTGAAATTGAAGATTCTGTTAAAGCCTGTTATTCGACCTGGAGTGACAATTACTACGATTCGTATTATGGTGCGGGCGCGCCCTATCCTCCAGTTCACCGGGATCTAATGATCAGGTTGCTGAGGGAAGCGAAAGTCAAGAATGTATTAGACGCTGGTTGTGGCCCTGCATCTTTCCTGCGCGAGTTGATGAATGAGAAGCTGGATTTGTATGGCTTTGACTTAACGCCCGAAATGGTGGTTGAGGCGCGGAGAATTTTCCAAGAGCACCATATCCCAGAGAATCACGTTTGGGAAGGCAGTGTTCTCTCATCTGCTAGTTTCCAGCCGCCATCAGTGAAATCGAAACGATTCGAAGCAGCCGTCTGTGTTGGTGTATTGCCTCATATCCCGCAGCAGGCAGATGAGGAAGTGATTGCAAATTTGCATGGCGCGGTCAAAAAGAACGGCTTGGTTATTTTGGAGGCGCGCAATCAGTTCTTTGCCCTGTTTACGCTGAATCGGTACTCTCACCAGTTTCTGGCGGATGAATTACTGCATGTGGATGAGTTGAGAAAGAGAGCCGGCAGCCATCTTGCTCAACTGGATGATGCCCTGGAAAAAATGAAGAGTCAATTTCGAATGGATATGCCCCCCGTGCGGAAAGGTAAAGCAGATGAGCCAGGCTACGATGAGGTATTATCCCGCACGCATAATCCCCTTCTTCTGAAGCAACAATTCGAAGCGGCGGGTTTCGACGACATACATCTATACTTTTACCACCATCATTCCCTGCCGCCTCTTTATGGCGCGCAGGTACCCGAATTGTTTCGTGCCAAGAGCCTTGAAATGGAACATCAGCCTGAAGATTGGCGTGGCTATTTTATGGCGTCAGCATTTTTAGTGACTGGGAGAAGAAAGTGATTCGCGGCGACGGATGGAATAAATATAATATTTGGGAGCATAGCGCCACTGTAAAGGAATTGTATGCGCGACGTTGTCGCCTTGAAGAAGAAGAGATGACCTGTGCCGCACAGGCAGCAGAATTGCTTGGCCCATTTGTTTTGCCTGGCGATACATTGCTTGATGTCGGCTGTGGAAGCGGATATTTTTACCACTCGTTGCGCAAACGTAATATTCCGGTAGAATATTTTGGAATTGACGCCGCGCCATCCTTGATCGAAATTGGGCAAAGTTTTTTGCCTGAGTATGGATTGTCCGCCAGCCGATTAGCGGTCATGCGCATCGAGGATCTAATTGGCGAGGTGGATCATATAGTCTGTATGAATGTGTTATCGAATATTGATAATTATTTCCGTCCATTGGAAAGATTACTCCATTGTACGCATAAGACCCTTATCTTGCGAGAATCCTTGAAGGATCAGGCGGAATATACCTACGTGACAGATCATTATTTGGACGATAATAATTTTGATCTCAAAGTGTACGTTAATGCCTATTCGATAAGCGAAGTAACAGCTTTCATTCAATCATATGGTTTCTCTGTGCAAATTGTTGAAGATAGGCGTACACATGGCAAACCTGAATTGGTTATAGATTATCCCCATTACTGGACGTTTTTAATGGCAAAACGACTCGAAACATAGTTACGCTGGAAAAAACCATGTTTAAGCATATGCACAAAAATACTTTTGAGGTTTTATGTCTAGAATAGCAGGTCTGGTCATCAATGAAAACTCCCCGAGCGATCCGCAGCAGTTAACCTTGATGTTGAATGCCTTGAGCTTTAGTTCAGATTGGAAGCGTGCAGAACAGAAGCACGATCACGTCGCCTTTGGGTGGACAGGTTGGCGTGCTCCTAATCCTAATGTCTATGCTGATAACGGATTACTAGTAGCTCTTGATGGGAACCTTTATAACCGTGAAGAATTTGGAAGTCATTTTAGCGATGCTGAAATGCTTGCTATTCTGTATCGCCGTTTTGGTTTTGCGGAAATGCTGCGTAAACTAAATGGCGACTTTGCCGTCGCGCTCTTTGATGTAGCAGATGGGATATTATGGTTGGCTCGTGACCGTTTTGGCGTAAAGCCGCTTTATTATGGAACGACCAATGATTGCTTCGCATTTGCCTCACAACCTCGCGGACTTTTTGCTGTGCCAGGAGTAACCCGTCGGGTAAATCGCCGGTATGTCGCACTATTTGCCGCATCACATTATCGCTATTTTGATAATGATCATCATGCATCTCCCTATGCAGATATTGCGCAATTGCCCGCAGCTCATTATCTGCGATTAAAGTCTGGTTCGCTAAGCAAACACATCTATTGGAGTCTGGAAGATTTACCTGAATACTCTGATTCTGAAAGTGAACTAGCTGGACGTTATCGGGATCTATTAATGGACGCTGTATCATTACGTTATAAATCCGCAACACGACCCGCTTTCACTCTGTCCGGGGGGATGGATTCGTCGTCTGTATTAGCATCTGCGGTAGATATAAGCGGTCAAAAACTGCATGCATTTTCAACTGTTTACTCAGACTCAACATACGATGAATCAAAAGAGATCAGTTCCATGCTCGAGACCAAAGTGGAGCAATGGCATCCGGTAAATATTGACGACCCAGACGTCTTCAACATTGTTGGGCAGATGGTTGCGCTTCATGACGAACCTGTAGCAACTGCTACCTGGCTTTCGCATTATGTGTTATGTCGGGAAAGCGCCAGGCAAGGCTTTGGTGGGTTGTTTGGAGGGTTGGGTGGGGATGAATTGAACGCAGGTGAATATGAATATTTCTTTTTTAATTTTGCGGATTTACGCGCCGCTAATGCAGTTGAAGAACTTAATCATGAAATGGAAATGTGGGCCTTATATCATGATCACCCAATATTTCGTAAGAATCAACAAGTAATGGATGATGCTCTTATACGCTTGGTAGATCCATCTCAACTTGGGCGCTGTCTCCCAGATCGCCATCGTTTAACTCGTTATTATGCCGCGCTGAATCGTGATTATTTTGATTTGGAGACCTTTGAACCTGTCATGGATCATCCATTCCGAAGTTATTTGAAGAATCGCACCTATCAAGATATCTTTCGTGAAACAGCTCCCTGTTGTTTGCGAGCTGAAGATCGGCAGACGGTCGCATTAGGTTTAGATAACTTTCTTCCGTTCTTTGATCATCGTCTCGTGGAATTCATGTTTAGGATTCCGGGACGATTAAAAATCAGGGATTGCCGCACCAAACATTTGCTCAGGGAAGCCACTCGCGGGATTTTGCCGGAGGAGACTCGTACGCGCATCAAAAAAACCGGCTGGAATGCGCCGGCACATATATGGTTCTCTGGAACAGGCCTGGACCAACTGCTGGATATGGTCCATTCACATAAGTTTCGTGAACGCGGGATATACAAATTGAGTGAGATCGAAAGAATTATATCTGATCATGAAGAAATTATTTCTTCAGGAGAACGGCGTGAGAATCATATGATGTTTCTGTGGCAACTGGTTAATCTTGAAACCTGGCTTGCTTCCCTGCAACGTTAAAATTGAGGTTTGAATCAAGGCCCTAAGTGTTCACTGTCCATTTGACATTCTTAAGCTGTTTTTATAGGATACTTACCATTATGAAGATTTTGTTCTTTTCCCCACATGCTTATATTACTGACCACTCGATTCCGGAGTCTATTGTCGTCGAGGCCTTAAAAAAAAGAGGCCACGATATCATAACTGTGAACTGTAACGGGGTATTATCAAGATATTGTATAAGTATGAGTGCTGCGGGACTGACTCCGCAAGATTCCGGAGCGAAAAAGGAATCTGTTTGCGAAATATGCAGAAAGAGACGGGATGTGATTTTAGACGAATTTGGATTTAGTTCAATAATGCTTGACGCGTATATAAATCATGAAGAAGAACTTTCCATTCAAAACATTCTCATAAGTGTTTCTCGGGAAAATTATATTGAACTTACTTTGATGGGCATCCCAGTTGGCAGATATGCGCTATTTGAGTTTCTTCTTACTAAGAAACTGAATTCCTTTAGTCTGAATAATGCGGATTGGGAAGATTACAAAATTTATCTCTATAATGCTCTTAAGACAACATACGCAGGAAGCCGAATACTTGAGACTATAAGGCCTGATGCAATGGCGGCATACAATACGTTATATTCAGTAAACCATATCTTTTGTGCACTTGCTGAACGGCGTGGAATTCCTATATACTCGCTTGAAGGTGGGCCCAATCTTAAGCACCGCTTGTCCCATATGACCATATTTAAAGGGTACGGAGTAAACATGTTTGTTTCTCGCAGCAAACCCTGGAAGGAATTTTCAAGAAAGCCCATTTCTCCACGGCAGGTGAGGGCCGTTATCGAGCATATAGAAGTATTATTGAAAGCAACTTCTCCATTTGTATATTCTATAACTTCAAAAAGGGAAAACCCGGAAAGTCTAAGAGAATTTTTTGGGATCGATAAGGATAAATCTGTTCTATTAGCAACGATGTCCTCCGCTGATGAGCTATTTGCAGCTTCAGCAATCGATATCCTACCTGAATTTCCGGAGCCGATGTTCCCTACGCATATCGATTGGATCAACGCGCTCATCGAATTTGTTCGTAAAAGGAGTGACCTGTTTCTAATAATTCGTGTTCATCCGAGAGAATTTCCAAATAAGCGGGAGGGTGTTTTATCTATGCGGGCAATTGAACTACAGAAGTTGTTCGTAAATCTACCAGGTAACGTTCGAGTGAATTGGCCCCAAGATCAGTTATCTATCCATGATCTCATAAAAATCACTGATGTTGGGCTGAATGCGACATCAACGGTTGGGCTTGAGTTGGGTATGTTTGGTACGCCGGTTGTCGTATATGATGCCGATCAGCTATTAGCGTACCCTTCTGATATTAATTATGTTGCTTCAAATCCGGACGATTATTATCAGAAAATCGATATCGCAATAAAAGAGGGTTGGTCTTTTGAAAATGTGCGGAAAACTTTTCGCTGGTTATCTTATAAGTTTGAGCGCATGTCAATAGATATCTCGGATGGCTTTATAGAAGACCCTGAACAGCCTTCTTTGTTTCATAAGATCTATTATCGTCTGTTGAAAAGAGTGGCTAAAATAGGCTATTTTGAAAATGCATTACTGATCTGGCAATTAAGGAAGCGATCTATTCCCGTTAAAAACAGCGAATTGTTGAGTATCGCGATTGAGAGGAATCTGGAGAGTCATATGGATATTGCCCATTTTAATCAAGATGCTCAGTGCACGAAGGAAGAAGAAAAGAGCGCTATTTGTAATCAGCTTAGGAAATTATTTCAAGCGGTCCTGTTGGATGAAGATCATCCTAATGAGTTTACGAATAAAATTAATCGTGTGCTGTCTGATTGAGGCGTAAAATTGTGTAATTTCTGCTCGTATAGGTGGAAGGTAGTAAAAAGTTGTTATTTCACAACTTGCTCGAAGCCAAATAGTTCTTTCGTCTTTGTAGAGAAAGCGTTGACATCATAAAAAAAAGCCCTATTTTTTTTCCGTTTTTCCGAAAAAAATCTTATGCTCTGAACGAGCTTGATTTAAAATTACTGCCTTTTCTCGGTTATCGCGATGGTTTTTTTGTTGAGGCCGGTGCAAATGACGGTATTCAACAAAGCAATACACTTTATTTTGAAAAAGGTAAAGGATGGACAGGGCTTTTAATCGAAGCCATCCCTGTTCTTGCAGAGCGATGTAGGCAGAACAGACCTAAATGTATTGTTGAAAATTGTGCGCTGGTTTCATTCGACTACCCGGACAAAACCGTTGAAATGGAATATTATGATTTGATGAGCATTGTGCGAGGTGGTTTTGGGAATGAGGTAGATGAAAACCGGCACAAAGAGGCAGCAAGCAAAATTCTTCGCGAAAGCGATAAAAACGCTTATTTAGTGTCTGTTCCTGCAAGAACACTTTCAGATATCTTGACAGCCCATGGCATTAATCAAATTGACCTTCTATCCCTTGACGTGGAAGGATACGAAGAAAACGTATTAAGCGGAATTAATTTTGAGAAACATGCCCCAAAGTTTATCCTGGTAGAAACGCGGCATAACAAAAAATCCGCCATAGAAACCATATTGAACCCTTATTATGATCAAGTAGATATATTAAATACGAACAGCAGGTTTGCAGATATATTATTCCGTAATAGGAATCCTTAATTATGCCGCAAACCCCGATCGCTATTTTCCTTTATAAGCGTTCCGACCATGCCCGGCAGCTCCTTGATTCTTTGCAAAGATGCTCAAGGTTGAACGAATGCGATATTTTTATTTTTTGCGATGGGGTAAAGAATTCCATTGACCTAGCTGATGTGCAAGAAACTCGTTCCGTGGCGCGTGAATTTGCTACCAGACATAACACATCCATTCAGGAGCGCAAACAGAACATGGGCCTGGCCCATTCCATCGTTGGCGGTGTTTCTCAATTATGTATGCAATATGGCCGTGTGATTGTTTTGGAGGAGGACTTCATTTTACATCCGTTTTTTTTGGATTTTATGCTTCAGTCTCTTGATTATTATGCGGATGAAGATGACATATCTCAGGTGACGGGGTTTTCCTTCCCCATTAATGAATCTCCAAAGCCGGATGCTTTTTTTATGCCGATCATCAGCATTTGGGGCTGGGCAACCTGGCAGCGCGCTTGGGATCTGTTTTCATGGGATACACTCCCTGCCCTGGAAACATTGAGTAGCGACCCTAAACTTCGATATAAGTTTAATCTGGACAATGCTTATCCTTATGCAGATATGATGCGTCTTGTGGCGGAAGGTCAATTGGACGCCTGGGCGATCCTCTGGTATTGGCAGACTTTTTCAGCAAATAAACTGACGCTTTTTCCACGTCAATCGCTTGTCTGGCAGAATGGATTCGATGAGGCTGCTGTGCACACAAAAGGAGCCTGGCCGGGCATGCAAGAGCCAATCGAAAAATTTCTGGAAGTGAAGTGGGACCAGCATGTCTCATTTCCAATATCCGTCCAAACCAATGAGATGGCCTTTAAGGATCTTAAGAGCTTTCTGCGATATAGATCGCAGAATACATATCCTCTACGCCTTAAGGGTATGCTAAAGCGGGTGTTTTCCCGGAAGATAAATTAAAAGGAAAAGAAAATGTTAAAACTTATCGAAAAAAAACTTTTCCTGTGGTTAAGAAGGAAAATTCAAGAAGCTTCAAGAAATAACCAGGAAGACCTTGCGATCATAGGCTTTAATAGCCGTATTCCAGGCGAGATGGAGAATCCATCCAAAAACAGGGAAAAAATAATAATAGGAAGTGAAACCACTATAGATGGCCGTCTTTTGGTTTTTGCCCATGATGGAAAAATACAAATTGGGGATTGGTGCTATGTTGGCCAACGCACCGAGATCTGGTCCATGGCATCTGTCAGTATTGGAAATCGTGTATTTATTTCTCATAATGTGAATATTATTGACGGGACATCCCATTCTCTGGTGGCGGAAGAAAGGCATAAACAATATCGAAAAGTATTAAAAGAAGGGCCTCTCAAAAATTGGGATGATCTTCCCGGTGTTAAAGTTGGACCCATTGTGATCGAGGATGATGTATGGATCAATTTTGGTGTCACCATTCTTAAGGGTGTAAGAATTGGCATGGGAAGCGTGATTGCCGCCAATTCCATAGTCACTAAAGATGTCCCATCCCACGTTCTGTATCGAAATAATATAACCCCTATTTTAACCCCGCTTTAATGATTGATATAATCATGTTGTTTCAATTATGAAAAGGAAAATCATGAAAGATTTTTTTAAAAAAATTCTCCCACCCCCTCTTGTAAGGATATCAATACGCATTAAAGACAGATTCTTATTCTCTATAGGAAAAACACTTGATAACAACTCGCAGCTCGACTCTTCCAAACAGGATTTAGACCTATATTGGGATCCAGAATACGCCCAGATATTAGAGACTTGGGGCGATGGTAATGTGTGGGATGAAATACAATTACTTGTAGTTAATTGTAAAGGTAAAATCCTCGATGTTGCATGTGGAACTGGCAAAACAATGGAGATTCTTTCTGGAATTCATGAAATTGAAATACACGGATGTGATATATCCGATTTTTTGATAGGTAAAGCCGTCGAACGTGGTATTAATCAAAATCAATTAAGCGTCTGTGATGCGACACAAATGAACTTTCCTGACAATTTTTTTAATTATGCATATTCAATTGGTTCATTGGAGCATTTTACTGAGGATGGACTAATTAAATGCCTGGGCGAATGCCATCGAGTGGCAAAGTCCAGTTCGTTTCATACTGTACCAATTTCACGAAGTGGCAAGGATGAAGGTTGGATAAAAACTGTTCAAAGTTATCATAACAATTCTGTTGGCTGGTGGCTTGATAAATACAGATCCATTTATAAGACAGTATATGTATTTGATTCTAAGTGGCAAGATGACATTTCTGTCGGAAAATGGTTTGTTTGCATGAAATGAATTCAATGAAACGGATATCTATTAAGACCTACGCAAGTAAATGCCTGGAAGAGAAAGGTATCTTTAGGATGACGGGTATGTGTCAGCTATAAATTTGATTTATGCATGAGAAATCTGAATAGCTTACGCAAACCCTGCTGTTGAATCGAAGCCTTTTTGTAAATCTCTATCTTTGGATTGGAAGATTTTAGAATGTCCATCACATCTCTTTTTAATAAAATTTTCAACCCTTTATCACGCCAGTTTTCTCAAATAGAACTTGGTTTACTTAGAAAAATTGAACATGCACATGTTCTTACTGCAAAACTCATGATCCAAAAGATGAAGGCAGCTGGAACAATTGAAAGCCTTGCAGATGTAGAATTTAAAGTGTTTTCGCAGTGGGGTGAAGACGGTATTATTCAATACTTGATATCCAAAATACCCGTTCCCAACCCTCTATTTGTGGAGTTCGGAGTTGAGAATTATTCTGAAGCAAATACGAGATTCTTACTGATTAACAATAATTGGAGTGGGTTGGTAATGGATGGAGGCCGGGATAATATTTTGCAAATCATGAACTCTGAACTTTATTGGCGATACGATGTTGCAGCCGTGCATGCATTCATTACCAGAGAAAATATTAACCAGTTGATTCGTTCTTCAGGTATAACTGGTGATATTGGCTTGTTAAGCATTGATATTGATGGAAACGACTATTGGGTTTGGGAATCTATTTCTGATGGTTTGATATCTCCTCGTATCGTGGTTGTTGAATATAACAGTGTTTTTGGAAAGGATTTGGCAGTTTCAATTCCTTATAAAGCTGATTTTGTACGTTCTACAGCCCATTTTTCCAATCTGTATTATGGCGCATCATTAAAAGCTTTAATCTTGCTTGCTGAAAAGAAAGGCTATGTATTTGTTGGTTCAAATAGTGCGGGCAATAATGCATTTTTTGTCAGAAAGGATGTCTCCAGTTCTATAGATAAGAGTTCTGTCGAATTGGGCTATGTGGAGAGTAAATTTCGCGAGTCACGAGACAAAAATGGAAAGCTGTCTTTTCTGAAGGGCAAAGACAGACTTGATCTTCTTAAAGGGTTGATGGTTTATGATGTTGAAAAAAGTAAATTGGTCGAACTTTAGACCGTTGTGAAATGACAGATATTTATCCAAACAAGTTAAGGGCGATTCTTATAACCGGTGTCTCGGGCTTTCTTGGCCGTGTAATTGCCCATCATTTTTCGCGTCGCGGGATCTTGGTTTATGGTGTTGACCACTCTTCCGCAGAAAATGCCCCGATGGCTGAGTTGGAGGCCTATTGTGCTCTGACACTGCCGGAACCTCAATTTGAGTCTCTATTGGCAGAATGGCGGCCACAAGCCATCATCCACTGTGCTGGGCGTGCCTCTGTGCCGCAATCCATGCAAAACCCGATGGAAGATTATCGGCAAGGACCGGCGCTCACTTTCTTTGTTCTTGATGTAATCCGGCGTATTATTCCTGAATCTGCGTTCCTATTGCTTTCCAGTGCGGCTGTATATGGCAATTCATCGCATCTGCCCATTTCTGAAGATACGTCGATCCGGCCCCTTTCAGCTTATGGCTATCATAAATTACAGAGCGAAATGATATGTGCCGAGTTCGCCAACGTATTTGGTTTGCGAACCGCGAGTGCGCGTGTCTTTTCGGCCTATGGCCCGGGTTTGCGCCGTCAGGTGATGTGGGATATTGTCTATAAGGCGCTGACTCAATCTGAGGTGCGTTTGCAGGGTACTGGCCAAGAAAGCCGTGATTTTATCCATGTGCGAGATGTTGCAAGTGGGCTGGATACCATCCTCACTAAAGCTCCATTGAGTGGTGAGGCGCATAATCTTGCCAGTGGGGTAGAAACCCGTATTGCAGATCTGGCCAAGTTGATTCTGCACGAGATCGAGAATCCTCCCCCACTTACTTTTTCTGGTGAATTGCCTCCTGGCACACCTAAAAATTGGCAGGCAGATATTCAACAAATCAGTAAACTGGGCTTTCAACCGCAGGTAACGTTGGCTGATGGTGTCTCGAATTTTGTGGCTTGGTGCCGCAATGAAGTACAAGGAGTATAAGTGTCACGGCGTATCTCTGTTGCCTTTTCCAATATGGTAGATCCCGGCTGGTTGGCTGGTGGACAATACTTATATAATCTACTGTTTGCTATCAAAGAATCGAGCCTTCCCATTGAAGCAGTCTTGAGAGTAGCGCCCGGCACATCGCCACAAAGTTACGCAATGTTAAACGGATTACTTGACCGTGTTTTTGAATTCCCACTTCCATTACCTCGTTGGGCGCAAAAATTTCCGAATGTGATTAAAAGAGGCCTGCCCAGATTGTTATCAAATGAAAACCACGAATTTGCGAAGAACCATATTGATGTTCAATTTGTTTTGCTTAATCCTGGGCGGCCGCTTCATACTCCCACAATAAGTTGGATACCGGATTTTCAATATCTCCATTTCCCCGAATTTTTCACAGAACAAGAATTGTTATTTCGTACAAAAAGTTATCCCGCTTCCGCATTCAATTCGAAATTAGTGGTGCTAAGCAGTCAAAGCGCATTAGATGATCTTAAACGCGTGGCGCCAACAGTCATTGATAAGGCGCGCATAATAAATTTTACGGCCCAAGTTGATCCGGAGATATATGAAGCCGATCCTGAATTGACCGCACGACATTATCATCTCCCGGAAAAATTCTTTTTTTTACCGAATCAGTTTTGGCAGCACAAGAATCACGAAGCGGTTATAAAAGCACTTGTACTGGCAAAAATAAAATCACCCGAGCTTACAATAGTGTGCTCAGGCGGAGTCTATGACCACCGCAAGCCGGAATATTTTGACAATATTTTACAGCAAATTGCTGCTCATGGGCTTCAGGAAAATCTTCGTATTTTAGGCCGTATTCCGCGCGAGCACTTTTGGCAATTGATGCGAAGAGCCCTAGCTGTATTACAACCATCACTTTTTGAAGGCTGGAGTACCAGCGTGGAAGAAGTAAAATCCCTGGGGAAATCAATTATCCTTTCAGATATCCCTGTTCATCGGGAACAAGATCCCGCATCAGCACTTTATTTTGATCCGGAGGATCCTGTTGAACTGGCTCAAAATTTACTAAAAATCCAAAAAGAAAAAATGCCCGGTCCAGAATTGGAGCTTGAAAAAAATGCTAAGGCGCAACTCCGCAAGCGCACATATGCCTTTGCGCAGAGTTTTTATGAGATCCTACTTGAAATGACGCAAGGAGAAAAGTATGAGAAGATTAATTAATTACCTGATTGGTTTACTGGGATACAAAATAGTCAAAACACAAATTGACGTGCCATCTGTTCGAACAATGAGAAATGCAGTTCAAAGATTGGCAGAAAAACATCAAATTAATACGATTATTGATGTGGGTGCGTCAAATGGCATGTGGTCACGAAGTACGATGGATTTTTATCCCAAATCCCAATATCTTCTTATTGAAGCCAACCCCGTGCATGCGCAGGCTTTAGATGCATTTACTATTGAGAAGTCAAATGCTCAATTCGTATTGGCTGCTGCAGGGGATAAACAAGGTGGGAATATTAGTTTTACCTTTAGTAAAGATGACCCCTATGCCGGGCAGGCATCTTATACCCCTAGAGAGAACACTAGCGAAATCTCAGAAACAAGCATTGACTATCAAGTCGAAATAAGGGGATTGAAAGGGCCATATTTATTGAAACTAGATACGCACGGATTTGAAATACCTATATTTAAGGGCGCCGCAAATGTATTAGTAAACACCGAGATCATTATTATCGAATCTTATAATTTTCGAATAAGCACCGAGTGCTTGTTGTTTTATGAAATGTGCGAGCATCTCAACACCTTAGGGCTTCGTTGTGTTGATCTTGTAGATCCCTTGTGGAGGCCGTACGATAGTGCTTTTTGGCAAATGGATCTAATCTTTATCAAGAAAGATAGCCCACAATTCTTATACTCCAATTATCAATAGCTGCAAAGATAGATGAATACGATAGGTGGTCTAAAATGACAAAATTGAAAATCAGTGACTATCCCAAAGTTAGCGTAATTACACCTAGCTTTAATCAGGGCCAGTTTCTTGAAAAAACTATTCAGTCTATTTTGGAGCAAGCATACCCGAACCTCGAATATATTGTGATGGATGGCGGCTCTACAGACAATAGCGTTTCAATAATTCGCAAATATGAACCCCATCTTTCTTACTGGGAAAGCAAACCTGATAGTGGACAGTATGACGCGATCCAAAAAGGTTTCGAGAGATCAAGCGGTGAGATTATGGCGTATCTAAATTCTGACGACTTATATTTTCCCTGGACACTTCGGGTTGTCGGAGAAATCTTTGCCAAATTCTCTAAATTGGAATGGTTGACAACTTCTTATATAGCTTATACTCCCTCTGAAGCTCAGTTTCCGCTTATTTCCCCTTGTCATAATCGAAGCCAGCGTCGTTTTTTTCAAACACGCGGCAAATTGCTGCGACAAAGAAGTTTTATACAGCAGGAGGCCACTTTTTGGCGACGCGGTCTTTGGGAAAAAGCCGGGAGCCGGTTGGATGCGCAATTAGAATATGCAGGTGATTTGGAGCTTTGGTCTCGTTTTTTTGAGCACGCTAGTCCGGTTACAGTTAATATTCCTCTTGCCACATTTCGGATTCATGATCAGCAAAAAACTTCAGATCTGGATAGATATATTTTGGAGGCTGACCGTGTGTTATCTCGGTATTCTAGCCCTCCTCCGGTGCCAACGCTTCTTATCAAGTTCCTAAATCTTTTTTATCGTAATACACAGAGTGAGAAAAACTGGCTTGGCGCTCGATGCGACCGTATTGAATATGCTGTACATGCAGATTCTTGGGTTTATAGAAAATACTTGGAGTGGCGAAACTAATCCGCTCGAAATTTATGCAAAATAGTATATACGCCCCTCTTCCCATAGCAGGAAAATCCGGTTGGCCTTGGGATGGCCTGTCCGAGAAGTTCTCTCCTAATTTCGACTTGCCGCGTGTGACGATCGTTACACCGTCCTACAACCAGGCGGATTATCTTGAAGAGACTATTCGTTCCGTGTTGCTTCAGGGGTATCCAAATCTCGAATATTTCATAATCGATGGGGGCAGTACCGATGGAAGCGTGGAAATTATAAAAAAATATGAGCCATGGCTTGCAGGCTGGATAAGCGAGAGAGACAGTGGGCAGAGTAGTGCAATCAATAAAGGTTTTTCAAGAGCAACAGGCGACTGGATGGGATGGGTAAACAGCGATGATTGCCTTGCTCCTGGTGCATTGCATAATCTCTTGCAGACGGCAAACACAGCCCGGGCGAATTTTGTGTATGGCGCCTGCATTCAATTTGGCACAGCCCGGCACGTTCCCTTGCTAAAAAGCCCTGGACGTTTGGCTTTTGACTATGAACTCATTACCTTAATAGATTTGCTAGATCAACCTGCAACGCTGTGGGAACGCCAGTTGTTTGTCGAGTGTGGGCCGCTGGCGGAGGACTTACACTATGTGTTTGATTGGGATTTTTTCATTAAGTGTGCCAAAAAAGGGAAAGGTGCGTTTTGCCCTTTTGTAGTGGCAGCTTATCGTCTGCATTCGGACAACAAAACTCTTTCCGGTGGTATAAGGCGCTCTGAAGAAATATTGAGTATTTCTTTGAAGTACATACCGGATAAATTCAAAGGGAAATTTGTTCGATTCGTTCCGTTAATCAAATTTCTTGCAAGGCTTACCGTGAATAGGCAGGAAATGTCTTGGTTTGCAAAAAAGGTCACAGGGCTCGTGTTTCTGCCGTTTAGAAATTGTTGGCTCCTCAAATTCATTGGGCTGCCAACAGAACTGTGGTCGGCTAATGGAGTAAGTAATTGTCGAGAAAAGGAGTTATTAATCCTTAGATATGCAATCCATCCAGCATCCAATGTGTTTGAGGCATTATCCTGCTTTGGGAATGAATTGACAAAATTGGACGTCTTGGATAAATAGGGATTCTTAATGTATATTAGAAAGATCTCTATTATTACCCCAAGTCTGAATCGCGTAAATATGCTCGAGGAAGTTATCCAAAATGTTGCTATGCAGCAGTATCCGGACTTTGAGCATATTGTGATTGATGGTGGTTCAACTGATGGCACGCAGGAAATGGTTAAAAAATATCCCCACATACATTTCGAATCCGGATCCGATCGGGGTATGTACGATGCATTAAACAAAGGATTGGATCTTGCCAATGGAGATATCATTGGATTCTTGAATACCGATGATTATTATGCGGAAAACATATTTTTGGATGTTGCCTCCAAATTCAATGACGAAAGTGCAATGGCGGTAGCCGGCTACGCAACAGTATTCCATGAACCTTCTAAGGGAAAAACAGAAATTGTCGGAAGGTATTCCCCGAAGGAAGAAACCTTGTTGGAGTGCTCGACCATTGGTAGCAACTATTTTAATGCTTGGTTTTTTCGGAACACGCTATTTAAAAAAATCGGATACTTTGATGCAAATTATCGGATTGTAGGTGACAGAGATTTTATGCTTCGATTTGCGCTGAGC
>WNFL01087971.1_pt1 | contig 15417 bp, 17 predicted proteins | sample 5400361 | NCBI WGS metagenome assembly WNFL01 (sample SAMN13153351, study PRJNA577476) | soil metagenome | isolation source: 40 cm soil on Douglas fir-dominated hillslope | place: USA:California | collected 2013-09-17
CGAAAGCGACGCAGACCCGGAGCGCCATCGCCAGGCGTTCGCACGTGAGCTGGAGGGGCTGGAGCGCTGGTTCGCCGGCGCGCGCCTTGCCCTCGGCGCCAAGGCAGTGGGGGTGCACCAGCCGTTCTACCTCGCTTACCAGGAGTACAGCAACCGGCCTCTGCTCGAGCGGTATGGGAGCCTCTGCGTGCGCATCATGGGCGAATGGTCGCGTCGGCAGGGCTTGGCACCGCCATCGAGCGAGCGCCGCAAGGGCGGGCCGGTCCGTGTGGGAGTCGTCTCGCCGCATTTCCGAAACCACTCGGTATGGAACGCGATCGTCAAGGGCTGGTTTCAGAAGCTGGATCCGAGCCGCTTCGCCCTCGAGGCATTTCACCTCGGATTCGACCACGACGGGGAAACCGCCTTCGCCCGCTCCCACGCTGCCCACTTCGAAGAGGGAGCGCGCGGGCTGCACCAGTGGGCGCAGGCTATCGTCGGTAGGCGCCTGGACGTGCTGGTCTATCCTGAGATCGGGATGTTCCCGATGACGGTCCGGCTGGCGAGCTTGCGCCTTGCGCCGGTACAGGTTGCGACCTGGGGACATCCAGAAACCAGCGGATTGCCGACAATCGACTACTACCTGTCCGCCCAGGACATGGAGCCGGCCGATGGGCAGGCTCACTACACGGAGCGGCTCGTGACCTTGCCGCACCTGGGTTGCTCCTACCAGCCCACCCAGATCGCACCCGCGGATCCGGGTCTGGCCGAGCTGGACTCCGGCTCGGACGTTCCGGTTTTCGTGTGTCCTGGCGTGCCTTTCAAGTATGCGCCTCAGCACGACGAGGTACTCCCTCGAATCGCCCGGGCGCTGGGACGCTGCCGCTTCGTATTCTTTCGCCACGGGTCCGGAGAATTGTCGAACAAGCTGCAGCGGCGCCTCGAGCTCGCGTTCGCACGGGACGGACTGGATTTCGGCGATTTCGGGGTCTTTGTCCCCTGGCTGGATCGACCGTCATTCTACGGATTGCTGCAACGCGCGGACGTGCTGCTCGATACGATCGGCTTCTCCGGTTTTAACACCGCGATGCAGGCGGTGGAATCCGCCTTGCCGATCGTCACCGTGGAGGGACGCTTCCTGCGGGGCAGACTGGCGAGCGGTATTCTCAAGCGCATGGGGTTGCAGGAGTTCGTTGCCTCGTCCCCGGAAGAGTACGTGGCCGTCGCGACAAGACTCGCCCGCGACGGCGAATATCGCAAGAGCACACGACAGCGCATCGAGGCCGTTCGCCACATCCTCTTCGACGATGACGCACCGATACGCGCGATGGAGACGTTTCTCGCAGAAGCGAGGCCGGCCACTTGAAATCCGCCGCCTTCGAGTACTCCCGCGCCACGTCGACGGCCGAAGCCTGCGAGCTGCTTCGCCGCTACGGCGACGGCGCGAAGCTCCTCGCCGGCGGACAGAGCCTAGTGCCGATGATGGCGATGCGCCTGGTGCGCCCAGCATGGCTCGTCGACATCAACGAGATCGCCGAGCTGAAATTCGTGAAGATCGAAAAAGACGTGGCGCGCATCGGCGCGTGCACCCGCCAGTGCACGGTCGAGCGGGACGAAGCTCTCGCCGCGCGCGTGCCGCTCCTCGCGCAGGCGCTCGCCTGGGTCGGGCACGTGCAGACGAGGAACCGGGGCACCGTGGGCGGCAGCCTCGCGCACGCCGATCCTTCGGCCGAGCTGCCGCTCGTCGCGCAGGTTCTTGGAGCCCGCATGCTGCTGCGCTCAGGCGGCGGCGTGCGCACGATCGAAGCCGAAAAGTTCTTCGCCGGTCCGATGGCGACGAACGCTCGTCCCGGCGAGTGCCTCGAGGAAATCCATTGGCCGGCGTGGTCGTGGCGGCACACGGGTTCCGCTTTCGCTGAAATTGCCGTGCGCCACGGCGACTTCGCGATGGTCGCGGCCGCGGCCCAGGTCGCGATCGACGGCGACGGGCGCTGCGTGCGCGCGGCCTTCGGCCTGGGCGGAGTCGGAGGAACGCCGCTCGCTTTTCCGAAGATTGCGGCTCGTTTGGTCGGCACCCCCCTCGACGACGCGAACGTGAAGGGCGCAGCTCATGCCGCGGCAACCGAAACCGAGCCCGGCAGCGACCTGCACGCGAGCGCGGAATATCGGCGGCATCTTGCTGAAGTCCTTGTGGGGCGTGTGTTGCGCGCGGCGCACGAGAAAGCAGGGAGCGTGCAGTGAGCGAAACGCTTTACGCCATTTCCGTCGAGGTCAACGGCAAACCGCGATCTACCCAAGTGCCGGCGCGCCTGTCGCTGGTGGACTGGTTGCGCGAAGACCTTTGCCTCACGGGCACGCACATCGGCTGCGAGCACGGCATCTGCGGAGCGTGCTCCGTGATGCTCGACGGAGATCCGGTACGTTCCTGCCTCATGTACGCCGTGCAGGCGAACGGCCATCGCGTCACCACCGTCGAGGGTCTGGCGAAACCCGACGGATCGTTGAGCGTCTTGCAGGACAGCTTCTGCGAGACGCACGGCCTGCAGTGCGGCTACTGCACTCCCGGGATGCTGATCGCTTCCCAGGCTTTGCTCGATTCGAATCCGAACCCGACCGAGGGGCAGATCCGCGACGCCATCGGCGGCAACCTGTGCCGCTGCACCGGATATCAGCAGATCGTCGAGGCAGTGCAGCTCGCCGCCGAACGCACGACAGCAAAATGAGTGTCCCGGAAAAGACCTCATACCGCTACATCGGCGCGAAACGCCGCGCCAAGGAGCACCCCCGCTTCGTCTCCGGCCGCGGCCGCTTTGTCGCCGACATCGCGCTCCCCGGGATGAAGCACGTCGCGCTCGTCGCATCGCCGCACGCGAGCGCGCGCATCGTTTCGATCGACACAAGAGCTGCGCTCGCCTCGCCGGGCGTGCTCCACGTTCTCACGGGCGAGGAATTCTGCGCGAACACCGATTCGCTCGCGATCGGGGTCGACGCGCCCAAAGTGACGCGCTTCGCGCTCGCGAGGGGCGTGGTGCGCTACGCGGGCGAATGGGTGGCGGCGGTCGTCGCCGATTCGCGCGCGCTCGCCGAGGACGCGGCCGAGCTCGTCGAAGTCGAATACGAGCCCCTGCCGCATGTCATCGACCCCGAAAAAGCGCTCGCCCCGGGGGCGCCGCTGGTGCATCCGGCGCACGGCTCGAACGTGCTCTACCACCGCAAGTTCGTATGGGGCCCGGTCGAGGAGGCGTTCGCAAACGCCGAGCACAAGATCGCCTTCCGCGCCGTGTGGGGCCGCAGCGCCACCGTGCCGATCGAGACCTTCGGCGTCGCCGCGCAGTGGGACGCGGGGACCGGAATCCTCGACATCTGGGCCTCGATCCAGATGCCCAAGTTCCCCGACCAGACCGCGCGCGCGCTACGCCTGCCCGGCAACGCCGTGCGCGTGCATTACGACGTCGACGTCGGCGGCAGCTACGGCGTCAAGCGCGGCATCAAGCACACCGTGCTCGTCGGCTATCTCGCGAAAAAACTCGGGGTTGCGGTGCGCCTGATCGAGGACCGGCTGGAAAACCTGCGCGGCGGCGACATGCAAGGGCCCGACCGTTTCTTCGACGTTCAGCTTGCGTTCGACGCGGACGGCGCGATACGCGCGATGAAAATGCGCGCGGTGGACGACGTCGGCGCGTACGCGGGGCGCTCGCCTTTCCAGCTCGGCAAGCCCGTCACCGCGATTTGCGGGCCGTACGCGATCGGCGCAATCGAGTACGAGCCGACCTCGGTCATGACCAACAAGACGCCTCAGGAGGCCGTGCGCGGCTTCGGCCAGTCGCCGACCAATTTCGCGATCGAGCGGGCGATCGACCGCGCCGCGCGTCATCTCGGCATGGACTCGATCGAGCTGCGCAAGAAGAATTTCATACGCAAAGACCAGTTCCCCTACACCATCCCGAGCGGGTCGACCTACGATTCGGGGGATTACCACGCGGTGCTCGACGAGACCCTGGCGGCGATCGGCTACGCCTCGCTCGTGCGCGCGCGGGACGAGGCGCGGCGCTCAGGGCGCCTCGCCGGAATCGGCATTTCAACGTGCCTCGAGCCGAGCGGCGGCAACTCGGCGTTCGAGGTGCTGATGAACCCGAAGAACGAGAACACGACCTGGATGGACTCCCGGGCGTCATCGGCAACTCGAGCGCGGGGCAGGGGCACGAGTCGCTGGTCTCGACCGTGGTGGGAGAAATCCTCGAGCGCGATCCCGAAACGATCCGGGTGGTTCGAGCCGATTCTCTCACCGCGCTCCCGTCCAACAGCCCGGTCGGCAGCCGCATGGCGATCATGCTGGGCGGCGCGGCGGCGGGCGCCGCGAAGAGAATCAAGGAAACGCTGATTGCGATTGCCGCGCACAACTTCGAATGCTCGCCCGAGGACCTCGAATACAGGGACGGCGGCGTGAGCCTGAAAGGCGCCTCCGAGAAAAAACTCGCTTGGGACCAGCTCGTCGAGATCGCGCACCGCAAGTTCCACAAGCTTCCGCCCGGCATCGAGCCGGGGCTGCAGGCGAAGTTCGTGTGGGAAGTGCCGACCGGCGGCGCCCTGCCGACCCCGGAGGGCCGAATACAGATCTACCCCTGCTACGCCTTCGAGGCGCATATCGTTCTGGTCGAGATCGACCCGGACACCGGCAAGCCCTCGATCCGGAAGTACGTTTGCGGGCACGACTGCGGCGTGATGATCAACCCCGACATCGTGCACGGCATGACTTACGGCGGTATCGCGCACGGCATCGGCGCGGCGCTCTACGAGAAGTTCGCCTACACCGAGGACGGGCAACTCGCGAGCGGCACCTTCATGGACTATCTGATCCCGAGCGCGATGGAAGTGCCGGGTCTCACCATCGTCGATCACTGCACGCCCTCGCCCCTCACCACCTTCGGGCAGAAAGGCTCGGGCGAGGCCGGTTATCTCGGCGCGCCCGCCGCGATCGCGAACGCCGTCAACGACGCGCTCGATCCGCTGGGCGCCTCGATCGACATTCTGCCGATGTCGCATCTCGCGATCTGGAAGGCGATCGGCACGCGCAAGGGAGCGGCCTGAGCATGAAAAACATCGTCATCGACGTCCACGCGCACTTCATCCCGAGGCTGCTCACCACGCGCTACGACGCCAACGTCGCGAAATTTCCCGGGGTCAGGCTGCTGCGCGACGGCAAGGGAACCCGCATGCAGTTCCCGGGCGGGGAGCCGACGCGGCCGATCTCGCCCAAGCTTTCCGATACTGCCGACCGGCGCGCCTGGATGGACAAGAACGGAATCGACCACCAGCTCGTCGGCGGATGGCTGGACAGCTTCGGCTACGAGCTGCCTTCGGGCGAAGGCCTCGCCTGGAGCCGCTTCTACAACGAGTGCCTGCAGGAGGAGCTGCGCGAGGAAACGCGATTCACGCCGCTCGCCACCGTGCCGCTGCAGCACGGCGGGCTCGCCGCAGAGGTTCTGTCCGAGGCGCTCGACGAGGGTTTCGGCGGGGTGATGATCGGAACGCTTCCCAAAGGCAATGCCGGCAATCTCGACGACCCCTCGCTCGACCCGTTCTGGCAGGCAGCGTCGGATCTGGAGGCGGCGGTGTTCATGCACCCGATGTTCCTGTGCGGCGAGCCGCGGCTTGCGGACTACGATCTGGTGAACGCGATCGGCCGGCTCGCCGACACCTCGATCGCCGTGTCGCGGCTGCTCTTCTCCGGGCACCTCCTGAAATTTCCGGGCATGAAATTCGTGCTCTCGCACGGCGGGGCCGCCCTGCCGTATGCGCTCGGGCGTCTCGCGCGGAACCATGCCAATTCGCAGGGCAAGTACGCCGACCCGCGCAAGGGCTTCGAGGCGATGTATTTCGACTCCTGCGTCTTCGACGCCGATTCGCTCGAATACCTGGCGAAAAAAGCGGGCCCCGGGCGCGTCATGCTCGGGTCGGATCAGCCCTTCCCGATCGGCGACCCGGAGCCCAGGAAAGTCGTCGAAGGTACGTATTTCAACGACGCGCAAAAAAAAGGCATCCTCGGCGAAACGGCGCAGGGCGTATTTCGCGTGCGGCCGGATTGCTGGTGCCCAAAGTGACGGGCGCGGGGCTGTGATTTCGGAGTTATCCTAGGCCTTTTAGAAGAAGCTGCAGCGAAAATGATACGGGGCGTTCGAAAACGATTCGGACTGGCTGCGCTGCTCGCGTGCGTGGGCAGCGGAGCGCTCGCGCAAACCTATCCCGCGCAGCCCGTCAAGATGCTCGTCCCGTACGCGGCGGGCGGCGTGGGCGACATCACCGCTCGCGTGCTGGCGCAGAGGCTCTCGCAGACGCTCGGCCAGCAGGTCATCATCGACAACCGGCCGAGCGCCGGCCAGATCGTCGCAACGGAGGCGGCGATGAAGGCCGAGCCCGACGGCTACACGCTCCTGTGGCTCAACCAAGGGCACGCGGTGAGCGCGTCGCTGTTCAAGTCGCTGCCTTACGATCCCGTGCGCGATTTCGCGCCGATCTCGACGGTCGGCTTCTTCGGGCTCGCGCTGCTCGTCAATTCCGACTCGCCCTACAGGTCGGTGAAGGATTTCATCGCCGCCGCCAAGGCGACTCCCGGCAGGCTCAACGTCGGCACCACCAGCATCGGCGGCACCCAGTTCATCGCGGCGGAACTGTTCAAATCGATGGCGGGACTGGAATTCCAGACCGTGCCGTTCAAGGCGACGCCCGCCATCATCGCCGCGGTGAAAGGCAAGGACCTGGATGCGATGGTCGAGATCCTCGCGCCTGTCATCCCGCAGATCAAGAGCGGGAGCCTGAGGGCGCTCGGCGTGACCTTCGATCGGCGCTTCGCCGGATTGCCCGAAGTGCCGACGATCGCCGAGGCGGGCGTTCCCGGTTACGAGGCATCCGCGTGGAACGGCGTCGCCGCGCCGGCCAGGACGCCGCGCGCCGTGATCGAACGCCTGAACAAGGAGATCGGCGCCGCGGTGGCGGTGCCCGAAGTGAGCCAGCGCCTCCAGGACCTGGGCGTCGATGCACGCGCGAGCTCGCCCGAGGCGCTGCGCGAGCTTCTCATTTCGGAGACTGCGAAGTGGAAGGCGGTCGTGGAACGCGCGAAAATCGAGAAGCAATGAACCTGCCTCATGCCGAGACGCCGCTCGCGCCCGACGCCACGCGCGGGTATCGCGATCTCCACGAGCACCTCGAGGAGCTGAAAAAGCGCGGGCTGCTCCTCACGATCGACCGCCCGGTCGACAAGGATTCGGAGCTCCATCCGCTGGTGCGCTGGCAGTTCGTCGGCGGGATGGACGAGGCCGAAAGGAAGGCGTTCCTCTTCACCAACATCACCGACGGCCGCGGCCGCAAGTACGACATTCCGGTCGTGGTCGGCGCGATCGCGGCGAACCGCGCGATCTACTCGGTGGGCATGGGCGCTCCCTTGAGCGAAATCCAGGCGAAGTGGGATCACGCGATTGCCCATCCCATTCCGCCGCGCGAGATCGAGCGTGCCGCCTGCCATGAGATCGTGCACGAGGGCGAAGCGCTGCAAGGCGAGGGCAAGGGACTCGACCGCCTGCCTATCCCGATCTCGACCCCGGGCTTCGATTCCGCGCCTACGCTCACCGCGACCAACGTCATCACGCGCGACCCGGAGACCGGGGTGCAGAACATGGGCACTTATCGCGCCGCGCTCAAGTCGTCCGACCGGCTGGTGGTGCGCATGGCGACGCGCGTAGGGGGCGCGGGCGGCTACCTGCACTACGTGAAATACCAGAAGCTCGGAAAAAAGACGATGCCCTGCGCCATCGTGCTCGGCTGCCCGCCCTATGTCGCCTTCATGGGGCCGCAGAAACTGCCGATCGGCGTGGACGAGTTCACGGTGGCGGGCGGCCTCGCCGGCTCGCCGATCAACGTCGTCAAGGCAAGGACCGTCGACCTGCTCGTTCCCGCCGAGAGCGAGATCGTGATCGAAGGCCTGATCGACACCGAGTACTGCGAGCCCGAAGCCCCTTTCGGCGAATCGCACGGCCACGTCGCGCTCGAGGAATACAACATGCCGATGCGCGTGACCGCGATCACGCACCGCAGGAACCCGGTCATCCCCTCCTACATCAGCCAGGTCGCGCCTTCGGAGTCGAGCGTCATCAAGCGCGTCGCCTACGAGCCGCTGTTCCTCGCCCACCTGCGCGAGGCGCTCGGCATCCGCGGAGTGAAAAGGGTCGCCCTGCACGAGCCGCTCACCGGGCTCCTGCGCGTCAGCGTGATCGTTTGCGAGAAGGGCATGCCGCGCACCGAGGTATGGCGCGCGCTGCGCGGCGCGGCCTTCTTCAAGGGGGACATGGGCAAGATCACGGTCGCGGTGACGGACGACATCGACCCGGACAACTCCGACGCGCTGTTGTGGGCCATGGCGTACCGCATGAACCCGCTCGAGGACGTGCAGACGCTGCCGCACCGCGGCCAGGGCCATGGCCCCAAGCGCGAGCACGGCCAGGAGGAGGACTCGACCCTGCTGATGGACGCCACGATGAAAGGCGACATGCCGCCGCTCGCGCTGCCCAAGCGCGAATACATGGAGCGCGCGAAGAAGATCTGGGAAGAGCTCGGCCTGCCGAAGCTGCGGCCGCAGGCGCCCTGGTTCGGCTACTCCCTAGGCGACTGGCTCCCGCAATGGGACGAGGCGGCGAAGCGCGCCGTCGAAGGCCGCTACGTCGAGAACGGCGAGATCAGCGAGAAGCAGAGGAAGAAAGGCGTCAAGCCCGAGACCAAGTTCCGGCCGGACTGAAGAGTCTTACCGGGCCTCGGGCTGTATCGCGATGGCCGGCGTGTCCAGGTAAATCGTTTCGCCCGAGGCGAGAAACTTCTCGAACTTCAGCTGCTCCACCCACACGTGGCGCTCCAGCCCTTGCTCGCACCACCGGATGGTAAGACCCCGCCCCGCCTGATTCACCGCGATTTGAATAGTGGATTCCATGTTTCATTCTCCCTTGATTTGCACGGTGACCAGCTTAGTTTTCGAGGAGGCCGAGCGCTGTTAAGAGCGTCACCGGTTGCGTGTGCGAAATTCACATCGGAATCAATTCACGCTTTTGTGGGAAAATTGCACGACCATCGCGCCGTCGAAAGGGAGCACCGACGGATCGAACGCGTCCAGGAGTCCAGGCGATGACGAACGAGAGAGAGGGGTATCCCCCGGTCCGCCGCGTGGTGACGGGACACGACCGGAACCAGGTCGCGAAAGTCCTCATCGACGGGCCTGCGACGAATCAAAGGACTTCCAAGTCCGGCGGTGCGTCGACCCTCATCTGGTGCACCGACCGCACGCCCGCCGACATTCCGGTCGGCGAGAACGTCGAGGACATGGGCGCGCGACTGCTCGGCACGCCGCCGCCGCGCAACGGCACCCGGTTCACCGTGAACGACATTCCTCCTGGCAGGACCGGGCCCGTGCACCGCACCGAGACGATCGACTACGTGATCGTGCTCTCGGGCGAAATCGACATGGAGACGGACGACTCGACGATCAGTCTCAAGGCGGGCGACGTCCTCGTGCAGCGCGGCACGAACCACGCCTGGGTCAACCGCGGGACCGTGCCGGTGCGGGTCGCCTTCGTCCTGATCGACGCGAAGCCGCTCGGGATCGGCCATCCCGTCACGGGCGGGGCGCGGGCCTCATGTTCCCTGTCGCAGTCACCCCGCGGCGTCAGTTCCCGGGCTCGCCCGCAACGACGTAGGCCCACAGCGCTTCCACGTCGTCGGGTTTGAGCACGTCGTCCCACGACGGCATGTTGCGCTTGCCGTAGGTCACCGAATCGACAAAGCGTGTGCGGGCATCGCGCGGAAAAGTCCGCAGATCGATCCCTCCCTGCGGATTGCGCATGCGCGTGCCGTGGCAGGTCACACAGTTGCGCGCGAACAGGTCGGCGCCCTTCTTGATCTGCTCCGGAGAGAACAGCGGCGCGCGGTCTTGCGCCGCGGTACCCGCGCAGGCGAGCGCGAGTCCGAGGCTTGCGGCTGAGAAAACATTCATGCCATCGCGCAAGCGCCTGCCTCAGTCGGGCATCAAGGCAAAGGTCCACACCGACCCGCCGGTCGGGATGGCGTCGGCGGCCTTCATGGTCCTGTTGAGAACGCCGCCGATGCCGGACAGAACCGTCACGAATTGCCGACCCTGGTAGGTGTAGGTGATCGGTGGTGAATTGATGCCGGAACTGGTCTTGAACTGCCAAAGCGTCTTGCCGGTGGTTTGATCGAGTGCGATGAACTCTCCGTTCAGCCTGCCGGTGAACAACAGCCCGCCGTCGGTTGCGAGCATGCCGGCGGAAATCACGGTTCCCGTCACCGGGACTTTCCATTCCGCCTTGCCGGTCAGCGGATTGAACGCCATGTGGTAGCCCCAGGGCTCGTCCCCCTTGGGTGTGCGGAAGCTCGTCTCCACGCCGGTCGATCCCTGGCCGAGCACGAACTCGAACTTCGAGTATTTCATGATGCGGGGGATTTCCCAGGAGTTGACATAGACGAGCCCGGTCCTCGGATTGAACGCCATCAGCGATGCATTGGTGCCGCGCGACGGCCAGATTTCGACCGTTTCGCCCTTGACGGCGCGCTCGCCGGTCTTGAGATCGATGTGCGAGGCCCAGTTGACCTTCACGAACGGGTGCGCCGCGATCAGCTTGCCGTTGGTGCGATCGATGACATACATGAAGCCGTTCTTGTTGGCGCTCATCAGCACCTTCCGCATCTGGCCGCCGATGCGCAAATCGGCGAGCACCGGCTCGGCGGAGCCGTCGAAGTCATAGCTTTCGTTCGGAATGTACTGGTAATGCCACACCAGCTCGCCGGTCTTGGGCCGGATCGCGATCACGCTGGCCGTGTACAGACTGTCGGCGCCGCCGCGATACGCCGGGTTGTACGGCTCTGCGTTGCCGGTACCCCAATAGACGAGGTCGAGTTCCGGGTCATACGAACCGTTCTGCCAGGTCGACCCGCCGCCGTATTTCCATGCGTCGGGAATGTCCTTGGGCCAGGTTTCGGATCCGGGTTCGCCGGGCGCGGGGATGGTGTAGCGGCGCCACAATTTTTTTCCGCTTTCCGGATCCCAGCCGTCGAGGAAGCCGCGCGTGGTGCGGTCCCCGCCCGCCATCCCCGTGATCACGACGCCGTTCGCCACCAGAGGCGCGATGATCCCCGTGTAGCCCTCCTTGAAGTCGGCGAATTTCTCCTTCCAGATCTGTTTGCCGGTCTTCATGTCGAGCGCGATGACATGGCAATCTATCGACTCGCGAAAAAGCTTGCCGTTGTAGAGGGTCGCCGGTCCCCGAACGATGACGCCGGGGTTTCCTACACGCGCCGCGCCGCGCTCGTATTCCACCGGCGTGCGCCAGATCTGCTGGCCGGTCGCAACGTCGAGCGCGAAAGTCCAGTTTCCGTTCACCACATACATGACGCCGTTGTAGATCGTCGGCTGCGCGAGCTCGCCCGTATCGTTGCTGAGGCTCGTGGCCCAGATCGGCACCAGGCGCCTGACGTTCGATTTGTTGATCTGGCCGAGCGGACTGTACTGGTTGAGGCGATAGCCCATGCCGAAGGTGGTTACGTTTTCGCTGTTCTTGCCGTTGTCGATCAGCTCTTGAGTGGTCTGGGCCGGCGCATAACCGCACCAGCAACAGAACAACGCCGCCAGTATTTTCGTCATGACTCCCTCCCTTGATGATGCAGCGATGTCGTTACGGAACACCCGCAACGTTCACCCTGATCTTGTAGACGCTGGTGCGCGCTGCGATGTACAGGGTCTTGTGGTCGGGGTCGCCGAACTCGACGTTGGCGACGAGCTCGGGCGTGAGGATCGTTCCCAGGTGCTTGCCCTCCGGGGAGACGATCCACACGCCGCCCGCCGCCGATTCCCAGACGTTCCCCTTGACGTCGACCTTCAGGCCGTCGGTGATTCCGGGGGTCTTGTTGCCGCTGATGTCGATGAACATCTGGCTGTCGGTCACCGTGTCGTCTGGCAGGACCCGGTAGCGCCGCACGTACTTGTCGCGGCTGCCGTTCGCGTAGAGGATTTTTTCGTCGGGCGAGAGCGCCAGGCCGTTCGGGTTCGGGATGTCGTCGATGATCCGGCTCACGCTTCCGCCCTTGATCATGTAGACGCCCTGGAAGTCCAGGCCCTTGCGCGGGTCGCGCTCGCGCAGGCGCAGGCCGCCGTAGGTGTCGGTGAAGTAGATCGTGCCGTTCCGCTTCACGATGACGTCGTTCGGACCGTTGAACTGCTTGCCTTCGAAGCGGTCGGCGAGCACCGTGCGCTTGCCGTTCTTCTCGATCCTGTCGATCGACCTTCCGGCCCAGGTCGCGATGATGAGCCTGCCCTGCCGGTCGAGGGCGAGCCCGTTCGAGCCGATCATGTAGAACTTCTCGAACAGCGGATCGTCCGGGCTCTTCCCGTTGGTCTGCTCGAAGCCCACGCGCCAGATGTCCGGCCGGGTATAGCCGCTGCGGTGCATGTAGATCGACGCTTCGCCCTTGGGTGTGAGCTTGTAGATCACGTTCGCGGGAATGTCGCTCAAGAGCAGGTAGCGGCCTTGCTCGACCCAGATGATCCCCTCGGTAAACCCGAAGCCGCCCTTCACCAGCCGCAGCGCGGCGTCGGGGGACACCAGGGCGTCGAGCGCCGGGTCGAGTCTCACGACGGCGGGCTTGTCGCCCTGCGCTTGAGCGCTCGCTCCGCACGCTCCAAGGGCCGCGACGAACAGGATGGCGGCGGAAATCGACGAGTTTTTCATGAGATCCTCCATCACATCCCTAGAATTCTTCCGATCTCCGCGATATATTGGCTCGCCTTCAGCCCGTCCGCGACGACCGTTTCCAGACCGTTCTCGATGGCCTGGCGCATTCCGTGCAGTCCTTCCCTCACCCAATGAGGGCGGCGTATCGGCGAATTGAGGACGTTCTTGAGGGTCTCAACCTCGTCCCTCAACAGCTGAACGTCGCGGGACCCGCTCTGGACTTTCGCGAGATCCCGCTCCATGGCGTCGATGAGCAGCGCCACTTTTTCCAGATCGATTTTCTTCGGCCCTTCGTCCTTTCCCTCGTTCCTGACCATTGGCGACACCTCCGATGTTCACTTCACGAGCAGCACCGGGATGGTCGAGAGGCTCACCACGCGGGTGGCGCTGGAACCGAGCAGCAGGTTGGCCGCCGCGCTCATCCCGCGGGTGCCGATCATGATGAGATCGCACCGGGAGAGCCTCGCCTGCCTGACGATGGTCTCGGCCACGGGCCCCACGAGGAGGCGGGGGAAATACCCGATCCCAGCCGCATCCAGGAGCTTCCTCGCCTTCGAAAGAGCCGCCCTTCCCTCCCGGTCGTAATAGCGCCGGATCTGGCTCGCGCCGACCACGGCGCTCATCCCGCGAATCCTCGGCACGGGCAGATGCACGTTGACCAGCTCGACCGCCGGCTTTTCGCGATACCAATCGGCGTGCTCTATCAGGCATTTGACGGCCTTGAGCGAATGCTTGGAGCCGTCCACCGCGAGCAGAATCTTCATCGATGATTTCCTGGAAGTTGGGGGTGTGTTTGACCTAGGGGCGTTTCAGCGAGCGAAGGCGCTTCGCCGCGTCCCGCTTGATCGCGGCCGTTCCGAATTTGAAGCGTGCCGGTGCGGTCTCTTCGTGCTCGCGCCGCGCGCTGCTTCTGCGCGGCCCGCCCGAGGAGGCTTTCCGCCGCGGCGCGCCTCGCCTGAAAGCCGCGATCACTTCGGCGAGCGCGGGCGGACCGGCGCCGTCCTTGAAGCCTTCGAGCCTGCGATAGAGGTCGGCGGCGGCCAGATGAAAGCCGCCCGGCAGGCCCGCGGCCTCAAAGCTCGCCGCGATCTCCTCCATCTCGCCGATCCAGCGCCAGGCCTTGCGCGCCTGCGCGGTGACGACCTCGGAGCGCTTAGGCAGCTCGGGCTGCGAGCGTTTCCATTCCTCGAGGAGCGCCGCTTCGACTCCTTCGTGTGTCGCGAGCGCACGGACCGCGGCGAGCAGCGCGGTGGCGCCCTTGGTCCAGGCCGCGTAGCAGGCCTTCAGGGCCGAGGCCGCGCCGGCCGGGCCTTCGAGCGGAATCGCTTCGAGCCTGCTGCCCGCGAACACGGCCGCGATGTCGCCGGCACGTCCGCCCGACAGATAGATGCGCGAACTCACCCCGGGAATCGGCGGGGGCCCTATGATGCCGCCATCGACGAACGTCGCCTCCGCGGCTTCGACCACGCGGCCGATATTGCGCACAGTCGCGGGCGAGATCGCGTTCGCGTCGATATAGACGCCGCTGAAGCCGTGGCCGGCGACCTCGCGGGCGAGCGCAAGCGCACCGTGCGGCGGACACACCGACAGTACGATGTCGGCCACGCCCAGCGCACGCTCGAGCGGGCCGAGATCTTCGAGCCCCGCGGCCTTGGCACGGGAGCGCGTCGCGGCGCTGCGGCCCGCCGACGCCCAAACGACCCGCAGGCCGAGTTCGCCGAGGCAGGCGCCGATTGCGGTGCCCATCTCGCCGGGATGAAGCAGCGCGACTGTTTTCATTGCCATGCCCGCATCAATGGCCCGGCGTGATGATCTGGATATGGTGGCGGCTCACGTTGAGAAAGGGCGTGCTCATGACCTTGCGGTCCCCGAGCTCCCAGACTTCGGCATCGGTCACAGCGATGAAGTCCTTCGCCTCGACCATGTAGTCGGTCACCCGCGCGCCGGGCGTCAGCTCGATGTACCCCTTGATGCGATACGCTCCGGTCAGGATGGTTACTTTCGTCTTGTTCGGATCCGCCATGGTGTCGCTCCTCGATGGGTCTGTTCCCCCGACGCGCCCGGTTATTCTAATGCATGCGCGTCCCGCCGAAACGGGGCGCTATAATCCGGCGCCTGAGACTCATCGAAGTGAAAACCTATCGCCACAACGTCTCCGTTCACTGGGGCGACACCGATCCCGCACGCATCGTCTTTTACCCGAACTATTTCGAGTGGTTCGACCAGAGCACCCGGCTCTTTTTCGACTCGGTGGGCCTGGACTGGGATTCCCTCGGGCGGAAATACGGCATCGCAGGTCTGCCCATCGTCGAGGCCAAGGCGCGCTTCCTCGCGCCCTGCAAGTTCCGTGACGAGATCGTGGTCGAGTCCCATGTCGGCAAGTGGAACGACAAGACCTTCGAGGTCAGCCATGCCGTGGTGAACCGCGGCGTACGCGCGGTCGAAGGCTACGAGATCCGCGTCTGGGCGCACCGTCATCCCGAAGACCCGAACCGCCTGAAGGCAATGCCGATACCCGACGAGATCAAGGCGGCGTTCGAGTAGACATGCCCAAGCAGATCATCACTTCGCAGAGCGCGCCCACCACGGGATTCACCGACAAAGGCACGCCCTCGCCGCTCGCGCAGGCGATCCGCGCGGGCAAGCTGCTGTTCGT
>WNFL01375279.1_pt1 | contig 15417 bp, 17 predicted proteins | sample 5400361 | NCBI WGS metagenome assembly WNFL01 (sample SAMN13153351, study PRJNA577476) | soil metagenome | isolation source: 40 cm soil on Douglas fir-dominated hillslope | place: USA:California | collected 2013-09-17
CGTGAATGGCACCCGGGTGACCGGGCCCATCGCGCACTTCTCGAAATGCCGCACCCGCGCAGCGGTTCAGGGTCCGGGCGGCGGAGACCTCGACATGCTCGACATGGTGGGTTATCAGGAGGCCATCGTCTCGCTCATTCCACCCCTCATCTCGCCCATTCCATCTCCGGGTGTATTCGAACCGGGGAGCTGCCGTGTGGGTGTCAATCCCGACATTTTCGGCCTCTGCTTCAAAATGAAGGACCCCGACCCCCCTGGAAGTCTTCCCTTCACCAGCGTCTGCCCGACACCGCTGACACTACCTGCACCCTCGGGATGCCATCTGTTGCACGTCATTCCGTGGCAGTGCTCCCTTGCCAACAGAACCCTGCCCCCCTTCGACCCGACCAATCCCACGGCTTACGAGGGGCAGCACTGCGACCGCGCTGGAGGCTTTCTGATCCCGTGCCCGGAGACGATATACACCATGGATCAATTCCTGCCGGTCGGCGGACTTCCGGCTCAGGCAGAACTCTGGGTGGATTTGAACTTCTTCGTGAACCCACCACCGCCGGCAATTGGGCCTCAACCATATTCCTGCATTGCCAGTTCCGGCTTTTTCATAGGCTTCGATGTGCTCTTCCGCGAACCGAGCGGCACTGATTTCCGAGGTGGCATACGCTCGGCCAAGCTCGGTCCGTTTATCGATGTTCCGATGGGGACGAAGGTCTTCCTGCCGCCAGGAGTAGGGGGCTGCTCCCCGACGCCTCCGGCCACAACGTGCCCGGCCACCTGCAACTCGACCACCTGCAAGGTGGAATGGGAGTGGCTGGTTAGTGTCCCTGCGAACTACCCGACACTCAGGTGCGAGCGTCCGGGGACGGTGACCCCGCCGACCCCGAGCACCTTGATCGACTGCAGCCAATACCTACCGGGGGATATCGCGGACAAGAACTGGTTCATCGATTCAGCCTTCTGATCGAAGCTCGCTGAATGGTCGCGCGCACGGGCGAAGCCGCTCGTGCGCGCGGTTTTTCCGGCCAGCCACTGGAAGGCGAAGGGTCGTGTATCCGCTCTGTACGCGCGCATCAAGATCGTGTCTGTTGCCATACCGTCAGCGCGCCGTCGCCGATTGTGGCAGGAAATTCGCGGGCCACGGCCCAGTCCCTGCGAATGCGCGCTTCGAGATCCGGAAGACTGAGCCGCAACGCACGTGGGAACGTCGTGACGAGCCACGCCCGGCGGCCTGGGTTCCGCGCCAGCACGTCGTCGAGCGTAGCGACCGACCGCACGTAGAAGTAGTCCTGGCCTTCTCGAAGATGGTAGCGCTCGCCGTAGTAGCGATATCCCGACTCCGCGACGTGGATCACGATGACGAGATCATCACCCTGGCGCGCCGCTTCGACGTATTCGATCGAGCTGCGGTACGCCTGCTTGGGGATCGCGTAGTAACGCGGGAGCGCCGCCATCGAGCTGACGGCCACGCCCATGGTCAGGATGAAGGCCGTGCGCACCGCGAACCTCGAATCGCGGCGAAGTAGCCTGGCGGCAAATTCGGCGACAACGACGACCCCCTCCACGGCCACGAGTATGGCCAGCGGCAGCGCGAGAATGAAAAAGCGCGGCGAGAACGCCAGGCCCCGGATGGCGAGCAGCGCCGCCTGGATGACACCCGGGAACGTCAGCGCGAGGATCAGGGCCCAGTTCCGGCGCAGCAGCACGGCGTACCCGATGCCGCCGATCGCGAGGAAAGGGATCGCGCCGAGCAGCAACCCGGGCCCGAAGCCAGCGGATAGCCCCCGCGCGATCTCGGCGACAAACTCACGCGAGAACGGGGAGAACCCCGTGGACGGATCGGCGTAAACGACGCGGGTGTACACGTAAACCTGAGGCAGGACTGCCGCATAGAGCAGGAAGCCGAGCGAACCGGTGATCATGAACACGCCGGCGAGCCGCCGCAGCAGCGGCACCGGCGAGCCGCCGCGACGTGCGACTTCCCACAGCGCGGCAGCCGCGACGAGCAAGTGCGAGAGGAACACGAATCCGCTGATCAATACCGAGGCAAAATTCATCGCCATCGAAACGACGTAGAGCGCCCAGGTTCGACTCCGATCCCGCTCGAGCCCGTCGACCAGCAGCCCGGTCGAAAGCAGCGAAAAAAGAACATACGCTGTGTACCCGCGCGCATTCTGCGAGAACAGGATGTGATGATAGGAAACGGCCAGCAGCAGCGCCGCGCCGAGGCTCGCGTAGCGCGGCATGAGCTTGCGCGCGACCCAGTAGAGGACAGGGATCGTTGCGGTGCCGAAGATCACCGCGGGCAGGCGCAATGCCCATTCCCGTTCGCCGAACACCGAAGCGACCAGTTTCTCCAGAACGGTATACAACAAATGATTGTTCGAGCTGATGTAGCTGATGAAGACCTGCCAGAGCGACGCGTGCCGATAGTCGAGAATCGGGGACAATTCGTCGAGCCATAGGTCGCTGTCGATTGCGATGAGGCGCAATGCGAGGCCCAGCAGAGTGATCCCGCCCAGCACCCACCAGACCACGCGCGGGGCCCGATCTTCGGCTTCCCGCGCCGGGCGAAGCTGCACGCTGTCCCTCGCCTGCATTTGCACGAAGCGCCAGCGCCGGAGTCCGAACCGCAGCAGCAGCACGCCCTGAAGCGCGATTGCGATCCGCAGCAACACCATCCCCGAGAAAGGAGGAGGCGGCAGCGCCTCGCGCTGCGGCAGCGGGTCCCACCAGGCCCGCGGCAACGCGATGGCAAGCAGGATAACGGCGACGCCTCCCCACGTCAGCCATTTGTGCACGCCGCTCACGGCCGCCGCGCCACGCTAGAACTGCCGACGCGGAAGGTCGGCGCGAATGATGTTGACGATGACGCACCATACGAACGCCGGCCATTCCCGCCAGATCTTGATGTGGCTGGTGCCGTATCGGCGGGCTCGTTCGTGGGTGGGCACGTTGATCACCCTGTATCCGTGACGCAACGCCTTCATCACCATCTCTTGCTCGATCGTGTGCGTGTTCTCTACAAGGCCGAGCTGTAGTGCTGTTTGCCGGCGAACGGCGCGAAAGCCATTCAAGGTATCGGTCAACGAGACGTTCCAGCGCTTGTTGATGGCAATGTTCATTGAAATGTTGCCGATGGTCCGGATGAGCTGTCCGAGATCGACCGATAATTCCTCGCTGCCGCCGGTGAAGCGGCTGCCGACGCAGAGGTCCGCCTCGCCCCGGATCAGCGGCAGCGCCAGCTTCGGGATGTCGGCGGCATCGTGCGATCCGTCGGCATCCATGAACACGACTACGTCGGTTTGCGCGAGCTCCAGGCCTAACCGCATCGCCGCGCCCTTGCCCTTGCCGTCGTCGGTGTGCACGCTGGCACCGCAACGCGCGGCGATCACAGGCGTGTCGTCGCTAGAATGTCCATCCATGACGTGGACCTCGTGCGCGAACGTTGCAGCGGCTTGGACTGCGTCGGCGATCGTGTTCGCCTCGTTGCGGGCGAGGACCACGGCCGCGACCCTGGCATTGCCGTAGATACTGCGATCGAACGCCGTCATCGCTCACCCGCGATCGTAAAGCCGGCGATTCTACCCCGCGCATGCGCTCTTCCGCATCCCGGAACTGGACTCCGTCAAGCGTGATTCACGTGTTGCGACGGCGACCGTCCGGGCGCGATTCGGCAGACTGCTTGGCCGGCCGTATAATCCGCGCCGGCCGCGCCACGGCCAAGGTCAACATGTCGCTGGTGGTCGAGACGATCACCCGCAGGAAGCGCTCGGCTTCAGCGCGGCTGCCCCGTTCCTCGGCCGTGGACTATGGCTTCGACGCGGAGACGCTGATGTCCCCGTAGTACGCCTGCGCGTCGGCGCCGGTGTTATCGGTATCGGTCATGATCTGGATCGAGTTCACTTTGCCGGGTTCCTCGCCGAAGGCGCGCTTGAAATCGTCGACCAGATTGCGGGAGTAGCTCTGCCAGCGTCCGATCCCCTGCTCATCGGCTGCGACGGCGAGCATCTTGATGCGCGAGCTGCGGCTGCTTGGGGTGATCGAATCAACCGCGACCTTTCCGCCCCAGACATACATCAGAGTCGCGTAGGGCAGCGCCTGGCCGGAAATCGACTTGGCGGCGCTGGCGGCCAGGCGATCCTTGACAGGAAGTTTCGACATATCGCCCTCGAATGCGACCATCACGCGCACCGGGGCATCCTCCTTGCTCTGCTCGGCCGTGTTGGCCGTTGGAATGCCTTGGGCGACTTTCCATCGCCACGACAACATCGGGAAGTCATGCGGATCGAAGTCCGCAGGAGTAGCGAGGAACGACGCGGAATTGTGCGCCACCGCCCGGAGCACGACCACCCCGTCTTCGGCGACCAGCGAATAGTCTGTATTGTTCTTGAACGACGCGAGTGGCAGGTGTTTCCATTCCGCGGGCGGCGGGCCGCCCTGCTTGCCGGCCGAGAAACGCGGAATTTCGGACGGGCCGGCTGCAAACGCGGCGGTTGCGAGAAAGGCGCAGCACAGCGCCGCAAGGGAACGTCTCATGGCAATGCCTCCGGCACGCAACGCGTCTTGCCGTCGCGCAGTGTGCAAGTCGTGAACAGGCGACCCTGACGATCCCGCGCCTCGAGGCGCCAGACGCCGCCCGAGGCGGCGTCGCGCTCGAGCATCAGGTAGCCCGAGCGGTTGGTGGAGACGATGCTCTCGACGGTCGCTCCCGGCGCCGGCGTCGCGGCCGGCGGCAGCGCGGACGGCAGCGGCACGTCGGCCCAGGCGCCGCCGTTGCCGGAAACGATCTGCGTCGGCTGTGGCGTCGCGTAGCTGACCATTTCGAACAAGTGCACGTGCCCGCCAAGCACGGCGTCGACGCTGCGCGGAAACAGCATCTCGCCATTGATCGGCCGCAGCACCGACTGCAACGACCCGTTGCCGGGATACAGTCCCGTCGGGACCGTGCGCGGATCCGGCGCAAAGGCCAGTATCGGATGATGGTTCATGAACAGGTTGTGCACGCCAGGGAGGCGATTGGCGAGCCCGAACGCCCCTCGCAGCTGCGCAGTATACGTCCGATACATCGGCTCGGTCGCGGAGAGCGGGTCGACGCCGACTCTCGAGGAGTCGAACACGAGGAACTGCGTGTCGGCGGCGATCGGAACCGCGTAGGGTTCGCTGAAATCCCCGATGGCGTCGTTGGCCGCATCGTTGCAGTCGCGTCCGGCCGTGAAGGGCCGCGGGTCGAGGAAGCGCCACCAGCCCTGCCCGCCGCGATCGCACGACTCGTGGTTGCCGCGCACGACGATCCACGGCGCGGCGGAGAGGAGCCTTTGGGCGGGCGTGAAGAAGTCCGCGTCCCAGGTGTCCCACCCGTAGCCCCACGGGCTCCCGGCACAACCGGCGTTATCGGACGGACACGCGTTCTCGCGATAGTGATAATCGCCAACATGGATGACGAGATCCGGCCGTGCCGCGGCCGCCGCGTCCGCCACTTCCGCGAAAGGCCAGGCGTTCGCATCGTTGCATGCCTGGAACGTGGCGTCGGAGCGCTTCAGGCGGCACCCCGTATCGCCGATCACGGCGATGCGCTGCGGTGCCCCCTTCGGGACGGGGAGCGCAAGCCCGGCGACGGATGCGTGCGCCGCGCCCGAGGGCAGCGGTCTCTCGCAGACGAGCACCGGAAACGCGGAAGACTTCGACTCGGCGGGCGAGCTGCGCGTCGGGCGCAGCGGCACCGTGGCGGGGACCACGAGCTCGGGGCAAGCCGCTGCGGTCGTGATCACGCGCGCGATGGGCGCGCCCTCTTCGCCCAGCACGACAAATGCGGCCCGAATGGGATCGCGTTCGGCCGGCGGCGACGGCAGCGGCGCGCAGGCCGCGAGTAGCGCACACGCCAGAGCGGCGAGCGCTGCGCGCGCAAGGCGGCTTCGATGCAGCGCGGTTTCGAGCGTCATCGCCAGTCTCCCCACAGCGCGTTCATCGCTGCCAGTGCTGCAGGCGCGGCCGTCTCCGTGCGCAGGATCCGCGGCCCCAGCCGCACCGCGAGAAACCCGGTGGCGATCGCTGCCGCGGATTCGTCGGCGGTCAGTCCGCCCTCGGGGCCGATCAGCAGCTCGATCGTGCCCTCGGGGCGGCCGAGCTGTCCGAGCGAGCGCGGCGCGTCCGGCGACAGCAGCAGGCGCGAGGCTGCAGTCGATGGCGTGCGCAACCATTCGGAGAGATCGCGTGGCGCATGGACCGCGGGCAGTCGATCGCGGCCGCATTGCTCGCATGCGGCGACGACGACCTGCTGCCAATGCTCGACGCGGCGACGCGCCCGCTCGGCGGGGAGCCGCACCACACTGCGCGCAGTCGTCACCGGAACGATTGCCGCAACACCGAGCTCGACCGATTTCTGGATGGCGAATTCCATGCGCTCGGCAGCCGCGAGTCCCTGCACCAGCGTCACGGAAAGCGGCGACTCGCGCTCGACGCTTCGATGCTCGCCGACGTCCGCGAGCACTTCGCGGCCATCGACCCGGGCGAGGCGCGCCGGATATTCGCCACCTTCGCCGTCAAACAGAAGGAGTGCGTCGCCTTCCTTGAGCCGCAGGACCCGTACCGCGTGATGCGCCACGCCCGGAGGCAGCGCGAAGTCCTCGCCTGAAGCGAGCGGCGGCGGGCAGAAGAAGCGGGGAATCACGGTGAGCTGGCGAGCGGCAGCATCGACGCGGCGGCCGGAATCGGTCTGCGGAGCGTGTGTTAGCATTTTGCCATCCCCCATCAGGAGGCCGCTCATGGCTGCAACCCCACCCGTCTGCGACTTCGGTGCGCCTGCGCCAGACTTCGACCTGCCCGCCACCGACGGCCGCCGCTATCGGCGAGACGCGCTTCTCGGGCCGAAAGGCTTGCTGGTCATGTTCATCTGCAATCATTGTCCGTTCGTCAAGGCGGTGCTCGACAAGATGGCGCGAGACGCGAACGAACTGAAGAGCCACGGGATCGGATCGGTCGCGATCTCCAGCAACGACCCCACGGACTATCCCGAGGATTCGTTCGACAACATGAAAACCCTCGCCGAACGGATGCGATTTCCGTTCCCGTATCTCTGGGACGAGACGCAGGAGGTGGCGAAGGTCTACGGCGCGGTGTGCACGCCGGATTTCTTTGGCTACAACAGCAAGCTGGAGCTGCAGTACCGCGGCCGCCTCGACGACTCCGGGCGCTCGCCCAAGCCCAGCGCGCCGCGCGAGCTGTTCAACGCGATGGTGGAGGTCGCCCGCACGGGCAGAGGTCCTCGCGAGCAGACCGCGAGCATCGGCTGCTCGATCAAGTGGCGTTAGGGTCTGACCCTACAACAACTCAGTAGCGCAACTAGGACAAGAATTCGCGCAGCGCGTCGAGCACGGTGTCGGGCGCTTCGGTCATGAGGCTGTGGCCGCAATCGGGGATCGTTACGACACGCTTCTCGGCGAGCGCGGTGATAAGCGCAGCGCTGTTCTTCGCCGGCGCCATCTGGTCGCGCTGGCCGAGTATCAACAGCACGGGGCAGCGGATCTTCGCCGCTGCGGTCAATCCGTCCGCATAGCCGTGGCACGCCAGCAGGTCCGTGTGGAGAACGCCCGGCCTCGAACGCTCCAGCAGCCGCATCGCGTTGCCCATCATCCACACGCCGGGCAGCTGATTGCCGCCCAACTGGTCGCCAGGTGAGAACGACCAGCCGTTGATCAATTCGAACGCGACATGGTCGTCGCGCTTCGCGGCCTCGAGCAGGACGTCGCTCACCGGCATCGGCACGGCCGGGCCGAGCAGCGCGAGCTTCGCCACCCGCCCCGGGTGCTTGCCTCCCATGTCGAGCGCCGCGAGCGCGCCCATGCTATGGCCAACCAGCATCGCGTGCTCGACACGCATTGCATCGAGGAGTGCGACGAGCCAATCCGCGATCGCAGCGACCGAAGGCAATGGGTCGCCCCTGCTTCTACCGTGCCCGGGGAGGTCGACGGCGAGGACATTGCGCCCATGATGGGAGAAGTAGCGCGATTGGAGCGCCCACACCCCGTGGTCATTTGCCGCGCCGTGCACGAACACGATCGTCGGCAGCGCGGGATCGAAGGCGCGCGAGCCGGTGTAGGCATAGATATCGCAGCCGCGGACGTTCACGAACACGGGCCCACCTCGACGTGGTTCAAGCCTTCTCCGCCGCGTACAGCGCGCGCCCCAGGTCTTCGACGAGATCCTCTGGGTCCTCCAGCCCGACCGACAGGCGGATCGTGCCCTCGGTGATGCCGGCAGCGCGCAGGTCCTCGGCCGCAACGCGGAAGTGAGTCGTCGAGGCCGGATGGATGACCAGCGACTTCGCGTCGCCGACGTTGGCGAGGTGAGAAAAAATGCGCAGCGACTCGATGAACCGGCGGCCCTGGTCGCGCGTGCCGCGGATCGAGAAGCTGAATACCGCGCCGCAGCCTAGGGGCAGCAGCGTTCGCGCCAGCGCCTGGTCGGGATGCTGCGGCAGCTCCGGATAGCCGACCGCCTCGACGAAAGGATGCGCGGCGAGGAACGCAACGATCTTGCGAGTATTGTCGACGTGCCGCTGCATGCGCAGCGGCAGCGTCTCGATACCCTGCAGAATCTGGAACGCGGTCATCGGCGCCATGCAGGCCCCGAAATCACGAATACCCTCGCGCCGCGCCCGCAGCAGGAATGCCGCGGTCGTCGATTCCTCGGCGAAGACCATGTCGTGAAACCCGGCGTAGGGCTCGGTCAGGGTCGGGAACTTGCCCGCGCCTTTTCCCGGCTCGTCCCAGTCGAAGCGACCGCCATCGACCAGCAGACCTCCGATCACCACGCCGTGGCCCGAGAGAAACTTGGTCGCCGAGTGGTAGACGAGATCCGCGCCGTGCTCAAACGGGCGCATGAGATACGGCGTGGTGAACGTCGAGTCGACAAGCAGCGGCAGCCCATGCTCGTGGGCGATCTCGGCCACGTGCGGCACGTCGAGCACTTCGAGCCCGGGGTTGCCCAGCGTCTCGCCGAACAGGAGCCTCGTGTTTGGCCGGATCGCACCGCGCCAGGCGTCAAGATCGCGCGGACTGACGAAAGTGGTCTCGATGCCGAAGCGCGGCAGCGTGAAATCGAGGAGGTTGTGCGAGCCGCCGTAGAGCGAGCGCGAAGCGACGATGTGCGACCCCGCGCCCATCAGCGTGACGATCGCCAGATGCAGTGCGGCCTGCCCGCTCGCCACCGCGATCGCGCCGACGCCGCCCTCGAGGGCGCTGATGCGTTCCTCGAGCACCGCGCACGTCGGATTGGAGATGCGCGAGTAAACGTGCCCCGCGCGCTCCATGTTGAACAGCGCCGCGGCATGATCGCTGTCGCGAAAGACGAACGATGCCGACTGATAGATCGGCGTGGCGCGTGCACCGGTCGCAGGATCGGGGCGCGCGCCCGCGTGCAGCGTCAGCGTGTCGAAGCGGGTCGTTTTGGGCTTGGTCATCGTCGTGGAGCCGCCTCAGTTCACCATGGAACACACCCGTCCAGGCGCTGTCGAGTATGTTAGCGCATCGGCGTGCCGAGGCCACGGCCACTTGGCGCAAGCCGCGCATGGGCCTACACTGCCTGTTACGAAGAAGGGCAACCAGAGGAGAGAACGATGCAGCGCAAGGCTTCCGCCCGCTGGCAGGGCACCGTGAAGGAAGGTGCGGGAACGATCAACACGCAAAGCGCCACACTCAAGGACACGCCCTACTCCTTTGCTGCCCGCTTCGGCGACGGCAAGGGCACCAACCCCGAGGAGTTGATCGCCGCCGCGCACGCCGGCTGCTTCACCATGGCGCTCTCCTTCATGCTCAACAACGCCGGTTTCACCGCCGATGCTATCGACACCGAGGCGGCACTGACCATGGACCAGGTCAATGGTGCCTGGACCATCAACTCCATTCACCTCACTACCCGAGCGCGGGTCCCGCAGATCGACGCCGCGAAATTCGCCGAGATCGCGGGTAACGCGAAAGCAAACTGTCCGGTCTCGCGAGTGCTCAACGCGACGATCACGATGGACGCGCGCCTGGTCGGTTAGACTCTCCCCCATGGCAGCACCGCCGCCGCAGATCATCAAGGGTCGCGGCGCCACGTTCAATCCCGGCAACCGCTTCCGTCGCGATACGCGCGAGGTGGTCGATGACGGCTGGAACACGCCGGCGCGCGACGAGGGCGACGAGCCGGCGCCGCTCAGGACCATCGTCACGATTCAGAACGCGCGGACCATCATCGCGCGCAACGACTCGCCGGACATCCCTTTCGAGCGGTCGATCAATCCGTACCAGGGCTGCGAGCACGGCTGCGTGTATTGCTATGCGCGGCCGAGCCATGCGTACCTCGATCTGTCACCCGGACTGGATTTCGAGACGCGGCTGTTCGCCAAGCCGGACGCGGCGCTCCTGCTGCGCGCGGAGCTTTCGCGGCCGGGTTACAGCTGCGAGCCGATTGCGCTCGGCACCAACACCGATCCGTACCAGCCGATCGAGCGCGAATGGAAGATCACGCGCCAGATCATCGAAGTGCTCGCCGAATGCGAACACCCGATCACCATCACGACCAAGGGCGTGCTCATCGAACGTGACCTCGATCTGCTCGGGCCGATGGCCGCCAAGAACCTGGTGCGTGCGTACGTATCGATCGCGATGCTCGACCGCGATCTCGCGCGCAAGCTCGACCCGCGTGCGCCAACGCCGCAGCGGCGGCTCGAGATGATCGGGGCGCTGTCGAAAGCCGGCGTGCCCGTCGGCGTGAGCGTCGCGCCGGTCATCCCGCAACTTACCGACAAGGATCTGGAAGGGATTCTCGAGGCCGCTGCTGCCCAGGGCGCACGGTCGGCGACCTGGGTGATGCTGCGCCTGCCGCGCGAGGTGAAGGACCTGTTCCGCGACTGGCTCGCGCAGCATTATCCGTTGCGCGCCGAACACGTGATGAGCCTGGTGCAGCAGGTGCGGGGCGGCCGCGACAACGATCCGGCGTTCGGCTCGCGCATGCGTGGACAAGGGCAATTCGCCGACCTGATCGCCCGTCGCTTCGCCTTGGCATGCAAGCGCCTGGGGCTGAACGATGATCGTACGCTGCGGCTGGACACGACGCGCTTTCGTCCGCCCAAGGGACCGGCGAGCGGCGCCCAGCTCGATCTGTTCTAGCAAGGGTATCGACAGGCGGCTCGAGGCCGCGCTTTTTTTTGCGCCCGACGACCACGGCGGGGCTCATCGGGGCTTGCTACTGCAAACTGCTCGGCGCACCATCCAACGCCATGTGGGACGAACCGATTGCGCGATCACCGGAAGCCGCGCACGCGCTGAGCGCGCGCCTCGCGCGCTGCTATACGGGCGCGGTTCACGACGTGCTGCGCATGATGGGACACGAAAACATCGTGCTGCCGCCGCAGATCAAGCCGATTGCCGCCGGAACCAAGCTTGCCGGTCCGGTATGGACGGTCGCGGGGCGCATCGATCGTGCCAAGACGCGCGACGAAACGTTGCGGGCGTGGTGCATGCTGCTCGCGCGCGCTCCGGCGGGGCACGTGATCGTCTGTCAGCCGAACAATCACGAGATCGCGCTGATGGGTGAGCTCTCCGCCCAAACGCTCGCGGCGCGCGGCGTGCTCGGCTTCGTGGTGGACGGCGGCTCGCGCGACACCGAGCTCGTGATCGAGCAGGGCTTTCCCGTGTTCTGCTCGTTCCTCACGCCGGCGGACATCGTTGCCCGCTGGATCCCCGACCGCTTCGGCGAACCCGTGACGATCGGCAACGTCACCATCGCCACCGGGGATTTCCTGCTCGGCGACCGCGACGGTGTGGTGATCATCCCGCGCGAGCTCACTGCCGAGGTCGTTTCCCGAACCGAAGAGGTCGTCTCGACCGAGAGCGAGATGCGGCAAGCGCTGATCGGCGGCATGGATCCCGTCGCCGCATACGACAAGTTCGGGAAGTTCTGACATGCACATCGAAGCACGTTTGCAACAGCTCGGACTCGCGCTGCCCGCCCCGGTCAACCCGCCGGCCGGCGTTCGGTTCCCGTTCGCGTTTGTACGCGTGCGCGGTGACCGGGCGTTCGTTTCCGGTCATGGGCCGCTGGAGGTCGATGGCTCGATCGCCGGGCCGCTGGGGAAGCTGGGACGCGAGCTGACCGTCGATGAAGGCTATCGCGCGGCGCGGCTCACTACGCTGGCGATTCTGGGCAGCCTCAAGCGCGAGTTGGGCGACCTCGATCGCGTGCGGGCGTGGCTGCGCGTGTTCGGAATGGTGGCGTCCGCCCCGGGCTTCGGCCAGCAGCCCGCGGTCATCAACGGCTGCTCGGACCTCATTATCGAGCTCTATGGCGAGGATGCCGGCAAGCACGCGCGATCGGCCGTCGGCATGGCGGAGCTGCCGTTCAACATTCCGGTCGAGATCGAAGCCGAGGTCGAGATCGAGACGTAGGACAGCGCGGGTCTGCGTCGCTAAAGCTTAGCCTCGAGCAGACATCCGAATTCGCGTGCGAAGTCGATCGAGACGCGCGCGTGCACCGCTCCCTGCTTGTCGAAAAAGCGTTGCGTGCCCCGCAGCGCGAACACGCCCTCGTGCCAGACGTTCGGATGAATGTACAAGCCCTGCCGGCCGTCGCAGCGGAAACACACGAAGTCCTCCGGCCTGACGTCGTCGCCGTGCAGCGCGAGCGGCACGACATAAGGTGAGGCATCGAGCGGGAAGAAGAGCTGGCCGCCATCGGGATGGTAATTGGCATGCCAGAGAAGAATGCGCGCCGGATCGCGGTGGTGAGTCCGATCGGCGCGCTCCGGCTCGGTCGCGTAGGCGAGGATATATTCGCCGCCGACGGCATCGTTGCGGCCGAACAGAATGTCGCCCTGCCACTCGCTGACGAACACACCTTCGGTCGTGCCGCCCTGATCGCCCGTGGCGGCATCGACCGCGCGCCAACCCTGCGCCGGCCAGCGCACGATCTCGATCGCGCAGCGCGTTCGATCGTCGACCAGGTGACCGAAGCCTTCCAACGCTTCTGGCGACGCATCGATCACCGGCATCGATACCCGCGAGAGTCCGGCCGGCAGCTCCGGGTTGAGATAATCGAACGCGCGTGGAGCGCTCGCCGCCGACGCGTTTGGCGCCAGTGCGTTGTCGAGTCCCACTCCAGCCATTCGAATGACCTCCTGATCTGCCGTGGAGCCGCGCTAGTTCGTGCAGTCGGCGACCCGGTGCGCGCTGATCACCTGGCTCGTCGTCCCGCTCTTATCCGTGGTCCGCATCTCGACCTGGTACGCGGTATCGCTGTCGGCCGTGAGCACCGAAGTCGTGCTGAAGGACATCGCCCCGGAGGGCAGCTTCACCAGGCAATCGGCGCTATAGGTCCAGGTCGAACCGGCGTGGGCGGTCGGCGAGAGCTTGCAGCCCATCTTCTGCAGCGCACTCTGCTGTCGTCGCAAGTCGTCGCCGGGGTCGAGACATTCGGTGGCGGCGTACCTGTTCCCGCCCGCGGCGCGCTGGTACTCCCACAACCCCTGACGAAAGGACGGGACATCGTCTGCGCGCGACATGCGGGGCGTGGCCACCAGCAGGATGGCGAGCGCGAGCAGGAGCGCGAGGCCGGGTCGACTCGGCGCGCTCGCGGATGTAGTCATCGTCGTCACGGCGACTCCTTCGGACCAGGAATGCGCGCTGCAGCTTGCCGGCCAGGCTCGCGCGCCGCCTTGCGCCGCGTCGCCCCCGCGTCGCGCCGGAGTCGCCACGTCTCCTTGACGACGTCGAGCAGCGCGCGGATCAGCGGATCGTGCTCGCGTGAGCGCAAATACACGAACCGCAACATCGTGCCGATCCGCGTATCCTGCCACAGGCAGACCTCGCCCGCTTGCGCCTTCTGCAGGGCGACCTCCTCGCGCATCAGCGCCACGCCAACGCCCGAGGCGACCAACGAGCTCACCACCGCTTCGTCGTCCGCGCCAATCAACCGCGTCGCTTCGACGCCTTGCTCGCGGAACAGCGCCGCGGCGAACTGATGGTGGCTGCTTACCGGCGGGGGCATGATCCACGGCAACTCGGCGATCTCCGGCCAGCCCGCCCGCTCGACGCGCTCGCGCCATGCCGCAGGCGCGGCGATACGATAGGTCATCTCGCGCAGTGCCACGCTCGCCACCTGCGGGTAAGGCATGCTGCCGTAGTAGAAGCTCGCCTCCAGCGAGCCGTCGCGCACGCGCTGGAGCGCGACGCCGGTGATCTCGTGCTGGAAATCGATCTCGAGCAGAGGATAGCGCTCGACGCCGACGCGCATGAATTCGCCGAGGCGGATGAACTCGGGATCCGAAAGCGTGCCCAGCCTCGCCCTGCCCGATATTCCCCCTTTGAGCGCCTGTGCTTCGGCCTGGAAGGCCTGCGCCTCCGCGAGGATCCTGTCCGCTCCCGCGAGCAACCGCTTGCCGGCGGCGGTCAGTGTCATGCCGGTCGACGTCCGCTCGAACAATGTGAGGTCGAGCTCGTCCTCCAGTCCGCGGATCTGCGCCGACAGCGCGGGCTGGCTGATGTGCAGCTTCTCGGCCGCGCGGGTCAAGTGGCCGGTCTCGGCAACGACCACGAAGCTCCTGAGGCGGTTGAACTCCATCGCGGGTTCTCCTGGTAACGCCCATTGTAGCAACAATATTCGTTGCAACAATGACTTAGCATCGATCGGCCGCGGCGATCGTCGGGATTCAAACAAGCCAGTGCAAAAGGAGACCCGACACCATGTTCACCCTACCGCCGACGCGACCCGAGATGCAGGTGCCGGATTTGCTAGCGGCGCTTACGGCGCAGGGGTTGGCTGGGCTCGGGGAACCACTCCGCAAGGACGACTCGCGACCCGAGTATCTTCGCGGCGCATGGCTTGCTCGCTGGCTGGAACGCCGCGTTGGCTCGATAAAGGAATGTTGATGAAATACGTTACCGGTTTGCTCGATTGGTTAAGCGGCGGGATCGCCGAGGGCGAGCGCATGCGACGCGAGGCGTATCTCGCGCAAGCGAGCGATCATTGCGATCTTGAATACCGGATGCAGGCGCTGGAGCGCGACGCAGAGCTCGCGCGCGGGCTCTGGTAGGCGCGGAGCCTAGTGACTTTCGCGCCCGACCTTGGCGCCCGACTTGCCGACCAGGAAATCGAGATCCACGCCCTGATCGGCCTGTAGCACTGTCTTGCAATACAGCTGGACCCAGCCACGATCGGCGTGAGGCTTGGGCGGCTTCCAGCGCTTCCTGCGCTGCGCCAGTTCCTCGTCCGAGACGTGCAGGACGAGCTTGCGCCTGGCGACGTCGAGCTCGATCACGTCTCCGGTCTCGACCAGCGCCAGCGGACCGCCTGCGGCGGCTTCCGGTGCAGTATGCAGCACGACCGTGCCATACGCGGTGCCCGACATCCGCGCGTCCGAGATGCGCACCATGTCCTTCACGCCCT
>WNFL01043993.1_pt1 | contig 15416 bp, 18 predicted proteins | sample 5400361 | NCBI WGS metagenome assembly WNFL01 (sample SAMN13153351, study PRJNA577476) | soil metagenome | isolation source: 40 cm soil on Douglas fir-dominated hillslope | place: USA:California | collected 2013-09-17
AATTAATTTTAATAATAAATGATAAATAATAATATAATAAAATAATAATAATAAAACTATAATTTCAGTCACGCTCACGCACGCACTCACGCACGCACGGCTCGACCCTCTCCACCCTGCCTGCTTGTTTGGCTCTGGTTTGCGCTCTTGCCTTCTGCACGAAAAACAAACGGAGATCTTGGCTCTTAGCCCTGCTGCACTCACTCTCCCCTCTCTCCTCCCTTCTCCTGCCTCCTGCCTATGGCTGCACCACCCCAGGTCAGTCGCGTTCGTCACCCTCCCGAGTTCACCCCCACTCATCACGACGTCCACGCCCACCAGCATGATAATTCCCCGCCTCCAGACAATTCCCTCCAGCGTTCGACCCCGAGTGGTCCCCGCTTTGTCCCCTATCACACTCAAAAGCATCATGTTACACGCGGCAGATATATCACGTCCAATGACACCAGAGGCTATCTGTGAGCTCCCGAGCCTCTTTCCCCGATTTCCACCCACTTACTTCCGCCTCCATCTCAGCCCCGTCTTCGAGTATCCCCTCAACGGCCAATGGATAATGATGGACTGCGACGATGGTTATATCCTCTGGACCGGTATTTGGAAGGCCCTCGGCAACCACAAGGGTTGGTCTTCCTCCCTCATTCCAGGCTCCGCCTGCACCCTGCTGAAACGCTTCTCATCCCCAAGCAGCCGACATTGTCAAGATGGTAGAATCTCAACCTGACCTTGCAGCCCAGCTCCGGCGCGTGCGAGGCGGTTATCTCAAGATTCAAGGCACTTGGATGCCTTATGAAGTCAGTTGCCCCCTCTCCATACTACTATACCATCCTTGTATTCATCCCATTCCTCTCTAGGTCGCACTCCGACTTGCCCGACGGTCAGTCCCTTTGAATATCCACTCTAGCTCTAGCCTTCATTCTAATCATCTTTCTTTCACAGGGTCGCTTGGCCAATTCGCGAGGACCTCGTCCCCCTCTTCGGTCCCAATTTCCCCGAAACATGCCTCACTCCAGATCAACCAGGCTACGGCAGCATCATCCCTCCAAATCCTCGTCGTAAAACACGGCGCTCTTTACTTTCTCTCGGCCTTCCTCCGACGCAGGCACATCAGCCCCTTGCACACGTATCAGTACAGGATCCAACAAGTCTCGTCACTTCCGAAGGTTTTCCCGGAAATGTCCTCCAGCCGCAACCGCAACCGCTGCAAGCCGCCGGTTCCTCGACTCACGCGGTTCCTCCACCCCTTTCCCTCAATCTAGCTCGCAGCTATCCTTTTTCTCCCAATGACCCAAATTACACCCCTTCATCCGCCTCTTCAGCCACTCAGCCTGGCCCCTCTGGATACTACTCCATCCAGCCTTCCCCTTCCGACCCACCCGTTTACACCAATCACCGGCACTCACTCGTCCCATCGCTCTCCCAAGCTCCCGTACGCCCGCTACATCATTCAGCCTCCCATCCGCAACTTCGCTTTGCCGCAAGCGCATCAGACCGTTTGTATGGTCCATACTCTCCCATAACCGCGAGTCTCCCCTACCCGCCCTCTCCTTTGCGCGAACGCCCCCCGTCTCGGTACCATCCTTACCCGTCAGGGCGCCCACGAGCGTCGCCAGTCCAATCGACGGCTCCTTACAATTACCTGCCACCTTCCCCTTACGAGACCATACCACCTCATGCTCTCCACAGTCGTGCTTCGGATTCAAACCTTTATTCGCTTGTTCATCACACTGACCGAGACGCGTTACATTGCTCTCGCCCACAATCCCAAGTCTATCCTCCTTTAGAGCACCGTACGGCCTTGCCCCCCTCTTCAAACACTAGCCATACAACTGAAGGGTCTTCTGATACGCCGGTTCACCCAATTAAGATGGAGGACGACTACATTGTGGAGCCAGTGACCCAGACGGAAGATTCGGCCATAGGATCGCAATCATCCAACGCTACACCGCCTTATCAGAGGTACGTTTTTCTTCTCATTCACTTAGGCACTCAAAAATGACAGACATATCACCACTGTCCAGTGGACTTAGTTATCCGCAGCCGACCAACTGGCTATCCATTGCTCCTCAGGAGGATTCGGCGACACGTTGGACGGAACCTGTCATGCATTACATGTATGAGCCGGTCTCTCAGTACCAAGATCCGGGTTCTGGTGGTTTCACCGAGCCTTCCGGCGGCTCTCCCGACACGCCTTGGTCCATTGACATGCGCGAAGGCGCCACTGGGGTGGCCACCACATCAACACAGGGCCACGTCGGCGCAGGGCCGCCATATCCGCCCTATACATTAACTGGTTTTCATGAGGAACCGCGTCCTAGCACTGCGGCTGGATTAGCTACAGTCGACTTGAACGCATCGACTTCAATGCCTCCCCCGCAAACCATCCCGTATCGCACGGCTCTTTATAGTACGACAACTGCCGTCACCCATGAGCGGAGCGGTTGGGTTGCGGACGAGCCGGCGCAATCCGCTTCCGGAGCGTACGACACGCTTTCTTCGAGTCAATTGTCGAGTATTGGACTCGCGTACGATAGTCAAGTGCACACTCCGGTTGGTGACCACATGCCACAAGACTCGGCACACCTCGCGCGTATGCAAGAGCAATACATGGCCGTTGATCCAACCACTCAGTACTTCCCTGCATATCCACATGATCCACCGTCCTCGGGACAGTGGTAGACGACGGATAATTTTTTTTTTTGGGGGGGGGGACGGCAGGTACTTTTGAACCCTCGCTACCCAGCCACGCACCGATCGCCCACCGATCGCCCACCGCTTAGCCTACACACCTTCACTACTAGTAGCGATCTCGCTCGATACTCTATCATTGAACCTTGCTAGTTGCTCGCTCGCTTTGGTCGCTTTCCATCTTCCAGTTTCGTTGATTATCCACCATCTCATCTTATCTGGGTCGTATGCATCACTGTAGCCATTCCTTGCGGCTGCCATGACGATCATTTGCCGCATGCTCTCTCCATCTTCACCTCGCGTCTCTTCCACTTGTCGCAGCTCCCACTTGTTATTGATATCTAGGTCGCAGCACTCCATCACCCAGCCCAATCACAGCGCGCACTCCAGCATCCTCATTCCAACCCCTATCTGTACGGATTGTTTATCTTGCACTTTGCCCTTTGCCTCATGCGCTGTCCATGCCTCCGACACGATAGTCTTCGGCAAAGTAAGTAGTGGTGGAATTGTAAATGTATCATGATGACTGCCTCACGTTTCTCCTGTTCTTGTGTGAGTGAGAAGCCCGGGGCCTAGGGTATCCGAAATACGTCAAGGCTCAAAGGATTCCCTACGTTTTCAGTCGTCATGTCATCGCCCACCTGTTGGGAATGTGATGGCTGTTTTGTTTTGAGCGAGTGGTTGGCCGAATGCAAACTTGGACCTGATCACGAACGTGGGAGACGAGTTGCGTCACTCAAACTCAGAAGCACAAATAGACGAACACGCATTCTTACATTCTGCATTCTGGAGCTCATTTCCAAGTGGAAGCTTCACCAGCACACCCAGCGCACCCGTCTGCCAGACAGTCTCCCGCTTCTCCCCCTTTCGATCACTGCTCAACCTCCGCAGGTCCAACCTTCTCCAAACTTTAATCCCATGAAATTCAGGTTAGCTCCTACCCTTCTCAGGCACGTGCCTAGTCAGCTACTAGAGCTAATATACTATTCTCCGGTTTTGCGCGGCATGTTTCTCTCCACTCTCCATAATCGGCGGTCGTGGTGGTCGTGCCCAGTTCGTCGCTCAAATTTAATGCAGTCGCAGAATGGTGGGACGAATACATTGCGTACGTGTCTTTTTGTCCTTTCCACCCCTTCAGGTCTCCCTGCATCACCTGGACCGGGCAGCGGGGTTCCAGTTTCAGTTAGTTGTTCACTCCGAACCAATGTCTCGTTCCCTAGGTACTCGGCGCTCAAGAAGCACATCTATGCCTTGGAGAAGCAATACGCCGGCGTTGATGGACGGATAGACGACCTCGAAGCTGCGACAAACGAACGCTCTACCCTTCTCGGCGAAGTACACGGGTTGGGAGGTGGTGCGGGCGGTGGGCACCCGGCGGACGACACTTTCTCGTCGTTGCTGGATCCTGAGCTTGAGAAGATTGTACGGTTTTATCGAGAGCAGGAAGCTGAGTTGTTGCGTGAAGTGCACCAGCTCGAGGCGGACATCGCTCAAATTGACGCGGATGGCCCCAGTATGAGGTCCCCGTACGATGACTTCGACGAGGACGAGGAGGATGAAGAAAATCTCAGTCCAAACGCAGGTCGGTTCCTTATTCTCTCTATGCATTTGGCGGTGATGAGCGCTTCAATGCTAATATGTTCGTCCAGCGATGAGGCGAGATATGAGTCCTTCGCACTTGCGAGGCTCGATTAGTGACTATGGAGATGCGGTCGAAAGACTGAATTGGCCTAGGCAGCAGAGCCAGCCTCCTCAAGGGCCAACCTCGTCCATGGCTGAACGCAGGAGGAGCTCTCATGGCAATCGAAGGCGGGCATTGAGTCAAATCATCAGTGATTTCATACCGGGACCGCGCCGTGATGTTTCTCCATCCCAAGCGTCCGCCCTACCGACCTCAATATGGAACTCGAGGTCCAATCACGCGAGGGACATACGGATGGTCTATAAGCGTAGAATTACTACGCTCTATCTACACGGCACCTCCTTGCGATCCTTCGTCGAACTCAATTGGACCGGGTTTAGGAAGATTCTCAAGAAGTATGATAAGACATTAGAGTCCCCCGTAAGCGCACTTTCATCTTCGACCGAGTCGCTTAGTGCTTACCGCCGCCTGTCAGTTGCAACAACGCTACCTCCATGATAAGGTCGAACGCGCGTATCCGTTCATGCCTGAGACCAAAGAACGACTATCGGAAGTGATCAATCGTTTGAGCACGGCGTACGCGAAATGCGTCACCCATGGTGACACGGCAATGGCACAACGACACCTGAAAATGCACCAGCGAGAACACGTCCGTCATTGTCACCCTGTTGTCACCGCGTTACTAGCTGACAGTTGTATGACGATAGGTCGTTTGGGAGCGGGATACCGTCTGGCGACAGATGATCGGGCAGGAACGACGCGGCGAGATCGGCGATGGCGGTATCAAGGGTGTCGGAATGCCCGCCGTGAGCGAACGCAGACGCGGTCTCTTTCGCATCCATACGCGTTGGGGTACCTTCCGCGTCACGAAGCGGATTTTCTTCCTCACTATCGGCCTCGCGGTGTTCCTCACACTGCTCAATGTGAAAGTGCTGGATGCTGTGGAAGCCAATAATTGTTTGGCTATTTTGACCTTCGCTACGATTTTATGGGCCACAGAGGTCAGTTCAATGGGACACTTGCGTAGATGGGCACCGTCGCTGATGCGCCCGTAATTTACAGGCAATCCCTCTATTTGTTACCTCTATTATGGTTCCTTTCCTTCTTGCTCTATTGCGTACAATACGATCCTCGGATGGAAAGAACGAGCGGTTGAGTACAAGCGAGGCGACAAAGTGAATTTGCTTCTCCAACCTTGCTTGATCCAGGGTGCTCATGGTTCTTCAGATACATTTTTTGGTGGATTCACGATTGCATCGGCTCTCAGCAAGACCAGCATCGATCGAGTGCTCATTACGCGAGTATTGAGCTTCGCTGGTACCAAGCCGAGCGTCGTGTTGCTCTCGGTTATGGGCGTGTCGTGCTTTGCAAGCATGTGGATCAGCAACGTCGCCGCCCCCACGTTGTGTTTCACACTCATACGAGTGCGTTAGGTTTCGGTGTCAGTGTCATGACCCATTAACCTATTTTCGCCCACAGCCAATTTTACGAACGCTTCCTCCGGGGTCGTCTTTTGCGCCTTGTTTGATCGTAAGTGCCTTTCTCTCACGGAATCGGTACCATGCGCTTACATTGTGATCACTTTAGCTAGCAATTGCCCTCGCGGCGAATATCGGTGGCCAGAGTTCTCCCATTTCCTCCCCACAGAACTTGATTGCCCTTGCCGAGATGGACCCACCTATCGACTGGCTTGGGTGGTTTGCGGTTGCCTTGCCGGTATCTGCAGTTTCTATCATCCTAATTTGGCTCCTCCTTCTGGCAAGTTACCGCCCTGGTGTGACACCAGACGGATCTAAGCTTGAGATTAAACCTATCCGGGCGTCTAGGGAAAGGTTTACCCTCAAGCAATACTGGGTTACCTTCGTCTGTTTGGTGACCATCGGCTTGTGGTGCGTTGAGCTTACGATTGTGGAGTGGGTGGGCGACATGGGCATAATCGCCATCATTCCCATTCTTGCGTTCTTCTCTACAGGAGTCCTGAAGAAGGTGAGACTGACACTCTTGAGAGGTATAGAACTCACCGACTGACTCTTCAAATTTCAAATTTAGGATGACTTTGAGCAATTCCTTTGGTCAATAGTGTTCATTGCTATGGGTGGATCAGCGCTTGGCAAGGCAGTGGCGGCAAGCGGGCTCCTCGACGCAATGGACAACGTGATCCGAGGATTCGTCGACGGGCTGTCCTTGACCACCGTGGTTTTTGTTCTCTCCGCCATTGTTCTGGTCGTTTCCACATTCATTAGTCATACGATTGCAAGCATTTTGCTCTGTAAGATTGCAGCAGAAGTCGGACAGAAGCTTCCGGTTCCACATAGGAATTTACTCGTCTTCCTCACTGGGCTTCTGTGTTCAACTGGGATGGGTATGCCCGTTTCTGGGTTCCCGAATCAGACCGCGTACGTGTGGTTTGTTTTGGGACTCGGAGGTTACTTTGTTGACGATCGAATAGGGCCACTCAAGAGGACGAGATGGGGCAGCTCTACCTGACCAACGTCGATTTCCTGAAGAATGGTGTACCAGCGAGCATAGTGGCAGCAACGGTAAATATCATTTGTCAATATGGGAATGCCCACTCACGAATCGAGTAGGTCGTCGCCACTCTCGGCTTCGCTCTGATGAGAGCTATCGGGTACGTATGGCTTTCTCATAAGTCGTGAACTCTGGAAATTGACTCTACTCTCTAGATTATAGCCAGTTTTATCCTTTTGTTTCTTTCGTTTTCGTTTTCCAGGTTATCACTGCTGTTATCATCGTCTATACTTTGGGTCCCAAGGCGTCTAATCACACCTATTCATCATTTGATCATTTGAATAGGTCCAATCCGTGAGGTTCATATTTACTGACATGACCTTGCTGCCTACCTTCAGAGCGGTTTAGGACATTCGTTCCGGTTGGTGGAGTACTATGCGCTAGTCTGTATGTAGATTGAGTGCATGCTGAGAAAGCCCCAGTGCGGCTTGATTGGCGGCCTGTGCATATTGTCCGCATTTCGGGGTTTGGGCAGGCTTCACATTACGGACTGACATAAACTGTGCAGATTGTAGCTAAGAGGGGATGTATGAAGGGTCCGCTAAGAGTAAAGCGGGATTTGAACCAACCGGGTGGAGCTGACACTTTTAACCCCTGTTCCTTGTACGAAGAGGCCCGGAATCTTGAAGAAGGTCATAGCTTGATCGACAATCGCTTTGTGCAGTGAAAAGCGGAATTCAAAAGTGGGAACCTGCCTATTGCAAGAGCAAGAGGACCACCAACCTCAGAAGTCAAGGTATGGTAGTGAAATACCATACCCGGGCACAGAACAGCTTCATGTTACATAGCTGACCATCCTCTTGCCGATCGATAGAAATTTTGAACGACATTTCACTCGACCCAAAATTAATGTAACCAGCCAGGGGCATGTGGGGGCGAAACGTCAAGGGGCAATTTTTTCTCAACTGGACTAGGTTTATTAGATCTACGATATGAATATGAATGCCAGGCATCGATACTGGTGGATCGGGGGTATATTGAGAGTCTACTGGAGTTGAGAACATGGAGACCGTTTCAAGCGGAGATAGTCTATCCATCGCATATATAGTGATACTTGAATTCCAACTTCGGTCTGCGTTCCAGGGAACGGGAGGTTTATTGTTAGGCAGCCATTTCGGTTTTCGGAGTTTTTCGTTCCTCTTGAGAGACGGATCAGAGGCTATGGGGGTTAAGGGGCCTCACTCACCTTCTGATACCCGCGTTACTTCATCATTCAGCACGCGTAGACCAAGAGATAATTCCCACCGCTCGACTCGAGGTGCTTTTCAGTGACTATTGAGGTTATTCGGGTATCAGTATTCAGCTGTAGTTACCTCATTGTTTATTTTTAGCTTTAACTTAATGACCTTTTATGAGGCATATGAGCGTGAAGGGACTTCAATATGGCAGATTTCGGCTGGTCCAGCTCTGATCCAAAATTTGTGTCATTTCCATTATGCATAGAACCAGAATTTGACAGGGCGGCTACGCACCTCACGGTGCTCATTATTACTAGACCTTCTGCAATTAATCTCAAGGTATTAGAAAGCAATGTCCATCAGAGAGCGCATAGTGACTGGAGTTCTTCCACGTGTCGAGTCAAATAAAAAAGATTTTTTACTTTGAACAATGTGTGCGGCCGTTGAAATGTGAGCGTAGAGTGTCCGATATATAACAATACGTGGACTCTATGAAAAGTGTATATGTATCGGAATACGTTCCTGCACCTTATCTGAAGGAGATCGCGAACGCTACCCGTACCCTGTTCCTTGGGAGAAGGTGACAAGGTGTGCGTCGCTGTGCACAAAGGAGTGACGCCCTGGAACCATGACCCAATATTCCAGTTCCAGTTCCAGTTCCAGTTCCAGTGGCTCAGAAAGCGAGGGCCATCATAACAAATCAAAAAAGGGGAAGAAGGAAAAGAAGGAAAAGAGAGATAAATACAAGCTCAAGCACAAGGATAAGGGCCATAAGTCGAAGCACGGCGAATCTTCGGGTTTGAACGCTCTGGGTGTTATTCAGGATGTACACAAATTGGAGGATCGCAGGCATGAACCTTCAACACCCACACGTCTTGGGACCAGCGCTTACCACAATGCTGCTCTCCCACCACCATGGGCACAACAACACGCACAGCGCGTCTTCGGTCCGCGTTTCTGGTCACTCCAATCCATCGGCGCCTCAATCGAGCGACTTTTCCTCATCAGGGCACCGTGTCCCATTGCAAGCGGGCGATCCGCTTCCCTCTCTTCATGAGACCGGTCCGGCTCCATTCCTGGACGCTGATGGCGGGCCAGTCTTCATTGGGTCGGCCTCGTTTGGGAGATCTGTTCATCCATGCAAGATTGTGCCAAATGTGCGTAATGTAGAGGCCTTCGGTATTCTCTTACACATAAAAAATAATGCAGCTACCCGAACCCTGTCGTGTATCTTATGCATGTGTAGAGCAAACACACCGCGGGCGTTACGATCTCCTTCCCTTCATTCCCAGTGCCATGGAATGGGTACCCACTAGCGGTGGGAGAATTCCTATCGGCCGTCACCCTATCGAAGGCGGGTATGAAGAGGACGGGACGCTGCTGTACCATGCTGCCGCACGTATTGATAACGTAATGGTCCCAGGAAAGACAAACCGAGTGTATCTAATTGGCATAATCGTACAGGGGGGAGCATGCGTGCCATTTGGTAACATAGAACGCTATATAACGGGCGACTACGAGATTCTGTGAGTGGAAATGTTTATATTTCTTTTCTGGGTATTGATGATTCTACCATAGTTGCTGGAAGTAAGGTAAAGGAGGGCTAGCGTGTTCAGTCTTGCAAATATTCGTGTGACAACCTAGGCAGCCCCCAGTGGCTTGAATGAGTGGCCTGTGCATATGCTGGATCAGCTACTTCTATTGCGAACATGACATGTTAATATTGGGACTCACCAAATTCATAATGAATACAAGACTCGCCGCGCTGACGCCGCGGCTGTTAGGATTCATTGGATATAAAGTACAAATAGAGTTGTAATGAAGAATAAAAGAATAATATGTCAGGGAAGTAAGAGTTCATGGAAAGTGACGTTTTCAGTAGTGGTTTCTCCAGGTGTTAAAGGACCGTGGGTTGTGTTTGATGTCGAATTCTCGATAGAGCTGTATATAATTGACCATGAGAAAAACCTGGATATGTACGGTCAATGGAACTGCCACGGAACTGTCGAAGTGTGGTAATTGCTTTGTTTGTCTTGCTTTGTGTTGGGCAAAAAATTGCAGAAAGATTGAGACCAAACCCATGGGCGTGACGTTACGCGTTGCAACAATTTAGTGATTACAGTATATGAATTCCCTGGCATGAGCACAGAGACTGGTGCGAGTGATAGAAGGGTAGGTAGGTGGCGCAGCATTGTGTGTAGAACAGAAAATTGCGATATCACTTTTTCAGATATAGTCTGGTCTGTAAATTTACAGGGTTCTAGATCTAGAACGAGAAGCCCGATGCAGACCATACTTCCGGCACCGAGAGACAGGGGCTTACACCGTGCGGGGACGAATGGAAAATAGGTGTGGTCAGAATAAGCTACATGAAAAAGGACTGCCGGTATTATGGTCAAATTCGTTACTATATCGACTGCTCCACACGTTGTGGCTCAAATCGGCTTACACACATGACCCACGCGCACCATGTTAGCAGTGGCGCTGAACTGGACTTGAGCGCGGAGCTGTAAGTCCTTCCCGCAACGTTGTCAACGCTGAAATCGGTGATGCGATGACCACTGTAGGGAAGGGACTGAAGAAAGAAACGAAGAAAGAGGGGAGTTTTGAATTAGCGTTGCGCTTTGCTATATTCATTGATGAAATGTCATGTTCACAATAGAAGTATTTGATTCGGCATCTGTACAGGCCACTCATACAAACCGCTGGGGGTTGCCCAGGTTGTCACATGACTTGCAAGACCGAACACGCTAGCCCTCCTTTACCTACCTTACTTCCAGCAACTATGGTAGAATCATCAATATCCAGAAAAGAAATATAAACATTTCCACTCACAGAATCTCGTAGTCACCCGTTATATAGCGTTCTATGTTACCAAATGGCACGCATGCTCCCCCCTGTACGATTATGTCAATTAGACACACTCAAGTTGAGAAGCCCATGACAAAGTACGTACTAGACGAGGGTTTGTCTTTCCTGGGACCATTACGTTATCAATACGTGCGGCAGCATGGTACAGCAGCGTCCCGTCCTCTTCATACCCGCCTTCGATAGGGTGACGGCGCACTGGGAATGAAGGGAAGAAGATCGTAACGCCCGCGGTGTGTTTGCTCTACACATGCATAAGATATACGACAGGGTTCGGGTAGCTGCATTAAATATTTATGTAAGAGAATACCGAAGGCCTCTAAACTACGCACATTTGGCACAATCTTGCATGGATGAACAGATCTCCCAAACGAGGCCGACCCAATGAAGACTGGCCCGCCATCAGCGTCCAGGAATGGAGCGGGACCGGTCTCATGAAGAGAGGGAATCCGATCGCCTGCTTGCAATGTGATACGGTGCCCTGAGGGGGAGAAGCCGCTCGATTGAACTTGGGCCACTGATGGATTGGAGTGACCAGAAACGCGGACCGAAGACGTGCCGTGTGTGCTGTTGTGCCCATGGTGGTGGGAGAACAGAATTGTGGTATGTGGCGGTCCCAACACGCGTGGGTATCGAGGGTTCATGCCTGCGGCGGGAACATGGCCAGCCCGGCCTCCATCATGCTTGCGATCCTCCAATTTGTGTACATCCTGAAAAACATCCAGAGCTTTCAAACCCGAAGATTCGCCATGCGTCGACGTATTGTCCTTGTCCAAATCGAACTGGCTTCGGGCGAAGGCTCGTAGATCATCTTGATCTGTAGCCAGGTCATATGATAAATACGATGACTGGGTGAGAGTATCAAAGAAATGTTGGATATCGACCTCGGTTCTGCTCGTGATGATGATCTTTAGCCACGGAGCCTGTGCGGCTGCATCGGTCAGGGCCTTCAGGAGACGTGGGCGACTTTGAGTATCTCCGCATTCGTCAAGTGCGTCAATGACAAAGACGAGAGCATGCTCAGGGTGACTCGGAAGGGAGCGAATGAAATCAAGGAAGAGAGAGTCTTTCATCGACTCCGGAGTAAGGTTTGGGTCGTCGCGAAGGTGTTTTGCTGCAATGGTTCGAAAAGGAGGGAAGAGTATGGCGAGTTTGTAGATGAAAGTGGGAAGGATGTTTATGGGCTCGCTCAAATTCGGGTCGTCCCTCCGGCAGAAAAACGCTCCAGCAAGGTGGTTTCGCTCGTGAAGGCTTGCGCAGATCGAATGGGCTAACGACGTTTTTCCGATTCCGGGTGAGCCGTAGAACCAGTACGCATTCCTCTGGAGAACGTTCTCTCGACCCGACTTATTGGCTACCCAATCCGTGATTTGATTGAGAAGTGATTGGCGGGTGCCGTCCATGCAGCGGAGGTCGCGGTGATAGCCCGTCTTGACTGGCATAAGACGCTTGAATAAAAGGTCTTGCTCTCGCTCTACTCGCTCTTGCTCTACTCGCTCTTGCTCTACTCGCTCTTGCTCCATTCGTTCTTGCTCCGTTCGCTCTCGCTCCATTCGCTCTCGTTCCATTCGTTCTCGTTCCTTTCGTTCTCGTTCCATTCGTTCACGTTCGTTTCGGTCTCGCTCCACTCGGTCTTGCTCTGCTCGCTCTACGCCAAACCCCTGAGGATCGACTATCGACAGATGGGGAAAATGAGAGCTTACTGGTCTCATTGGCTAGGCGAAACGCCTCAACGTACAATGCACGGTCGAAATCTTCGATCACCTTGGTTAACTCTTTGTCTATTTCTTCGATCATTTCCCGGTGCACGGGACTACCGATCGTTCTCGCTGCAATCATCAGCTCTTGTCAAACCTAGGGGACGACCACCTACCACGTTTGACATAATCACATGATAGTTTCGCGACCTTGTGCATTACTTCAAACATTCGCGGGATCAGCTCTTTCAAGATTTCTGTCTCTTCGGAGACGATTCCATCAGCCACCTTCTTCGCCAAAGGCAAAATACGCTGCACTCGATCGCAAAGACCCGAAGGCATTTGGTCATACTTGTTCTGTTCCTTCAAGAGCTGAACCGTTAAGCGTTACTTCTGCCTCCGATATGCCAGTAGCGAGTACAAACCTCAATCGTGACTGTGGTAACACCGAAGACAGCCTTTGCAATTAGGGCCAACTGTGAGGTGTCAATTTCTTGCTCGTTCCATGTAGAAGTCGGACAACCTGCCTCTGCGAAGCCAAGGCCATATTCAATCGCCCTGTAGACGGACTTCTCTATCGATCCGCTCATCATTGGCGCGTATTCCTTCAGCAATGCTTCGAGTTCACGGAGCGACGAGCGACGAGCTTCCGCCTACACGGACATTATTAGGTGATGGGGATGGGCAGCGAGGGCAAAGGTACGGACGGTATTATTTGAAGAGAGTCGTACTTCTAGAGAGCCACTGTGCTTTCCAATGGCAACGGCCTCTGTCCTTCTCAATCAGGTCTTTGCGGACTGGTTGGTGATAATGACTGACTCAGTACGGTGAATTCGTGGTTGTTAGAGCTCCAGTATTCACTGAAGAGCCCATCAAGGTCGATGACTTCGCTCGCCTCCAGGTACTTTGGCCAAACTGGATGACCGTTCTTCATTCGGACCGAAGCGCGGATCTGGGATGTCGGAGAAACATCTCTATACACGCACATCCACCATTAGGTGTACGTATTAGGGAAATAAGGGACATACGGGCTTTGTGCTAGTGTCCAGGTGTGATTGTCCTTCCTCTCCACTTCTCTCTCCACATTTTCTACAAACAACCTCAGCGTATACGCCCGATTTGGAATGTCTTGCAGTGTTATTTCTGTGTGTTAGCCAAAATGAGCGGTATGGATGTAACTGAGGTGAATCGCCGCACGGTCCAGGTACAAGCTTGGGTTCTTCATCAGTGAGAATGTACGCGGCGATGTCTAGCCGTCGAGGGTGCTCACAGGTTCTCCTTCTTGGGATGTTGGGTCCCCATATTTATTCGATCACTTTGAGGTTGCGACAAGGGTGGGTGTGACCAGCTTGACAGCTGTCAGACATGCCCGGCGGCTTTCCACCTGCCAACAATCACCGCGGTTTGCGTTTTGCAAGGGGGGGGTGAAATAGGCGCGGAGTCCTAGTCAATTTACAGCCAAGTGGCCCCGTGTAGGTCACCCAATTCATTCGCCCAATTCAAAAAAATAAATTGGTGGCCTACACTGGGGCCACTTGGCTAGGACTCCGCGCCTATTTCACCCCCCCTTGAACAACTCAAACCGCAGTGAATCAGATGCAACTATGAACAAGTTGAATATAATTCTTAAATTCCTTATGTACAATCGCTGCTTCTCTCAGCACCAGGTGGCGAGTTTTTGCTAAAGTTATGCTTGGACACCATAACCGTCAAGCCAAAAGGGCATCATGATCAAAGCTGATCATTTATTCCATAGGCAGTATATATGCAGATCCTAACAGTTTTGCCTGGGATCAGCGACCCACCCGTCCTTCGCAGAGAACCATCTATTTCCGAAGTGCTTCATTAGTCCCAAGAGGCCTCCTCGACATGGTTTCCACTGGCGAAGACCAAACCATCAAAATCTGGGACTACGTAGCTTTCGAAAAGCAGCATCCAAACTCTCGAGGAACACAAATCTAACGTTTCCTTCGCCGTGTACCGGCCCATTTTACTAGTCATTGTCATTGTTCCAAGGGCGGGACAGTCTAGATCACTGATTAAGTTCACATTCAACTACGCGCTGCACCGGGAGCGCACGATGTGGCAGCCAGATTCGGCAGTAGTGTTGTTGTCACTCAAACTCAGCCGATGTGAATCCAGAGGACGCCACGCCCGAAAGCATACACATTCCGCTACCATCGTATCAACGGAGATACGTATACAGTTGAATCGCTCATAATGCAAAGGGTCGGTCAACGCTCAAAAGCTATGCAGTATCGATATTATGCATTACCAGAGCTCCAACTGAATTGAAATGTATTGGTCAGGCAAACTCCATCGACGCCTGAAGCGATGCGTTATGCGGTACGAGGTGTTGCAGTATGAGCGACTCAACTGTACGCCAATTCCATCGTACATTCCCCCAATAGGCGCTTCGTCAATGTCGTCGGAAGATATACTGGAGGAACAAGGCGGTTTGATATGGTATGGATGTGCTGAGCGGCAAGGCAGGTTGAACTTGAGAGGAAAGAAGGATGACGCTCTAAGTGACATGAGTGCCTGAAGGTTTAAGCTAATCTGGTATTTAGTGCCGAGTCACCCTAATCTGGTTTGTTTACCTATTAATGCCCATTCCCCGCATGTTTTGTTCGTCGATCCACACATAACCCCACTCGGCGACATGTGAAACTGAAACATATGGTCCCTGACTAGAGGCAGGAGGCAAGGAGATCTTATTGTTCCTCCTCTCAGCCCGCAACATTTTTTGTGCACTTACAATGAGTTTCTACAAAGCTGCAAGGCAACCCATAACACGAATATGGGTTGTCTTGATGC
>WNFL01407190.1_pt1 | contig 15414 bp, 17 predicted proteins | sample 5400361 | NCBI WGS metagenome assembly WNFL01 (sample SAMN13153351, study PRJNA577476) | soil metagenome | isolation source: 40 cm soil on Douglas fir-dominated hillslope | place: USA:California | collected 2013-09-17
TTAAAGACACAAGGGGACATACAGGCGCTGCGCTGGTTCCCAGGTCCGGTTGTCGATCCTCTGCAATTCTCTCTCCTCATTGTCGACCAACAACCTCAGTGTATACCTCAGCTTTGGAACGTCTTGGAGTGTAATTTCTGAGTGATGACTGAGATCAGCGGTATGGATCAAAATTGAAGTGAAGAGCCGCATACGATCTAGATAGAGGCTTGGAGTATGATCAGCCATCTGCTGTGTGCCGCGCGAGGTGTCGAGGGTGCTCACAGGTTCTCTTTCTTTGCGCATGAAGTCGCCATGTTGATCGCTTGTGGAGATGTCCAGCAGCAGGAGCAGAGCTCGAAAACGTGTTCGCGGCTGGCCGATGACGATGACAGCTGTCAAACGAATTGGGCTTCCAATACGTCCCCGGACAGCTGGCTTCAAAGGATTGACTTGAAACTTTGGTCCTCTTCGAAGCTGCCTATTCAGATAGGCACGAATAGGAGCAACGGGCGCCACCGCCGTCCTTCACAACGAGATGGTTCGGGATTCGGCCCGTCTCTCTGAGGGGCCTGTAGCTCCCAAAATTATATTGGCTACATAGATGTCTCGTTCCATTTCCATACAGGGTTCCACTTCGCTGCGTCCCATTATCTAATGCTCCTTTCGGCGTCAGCGGGACACGGCACTCCCTGCCTTCTCGCTGTGTCGTACCGTCCTTCATTACTCTGTTCAGTCAACAGCCGCCACCACACGCAGCCTTGGGGAGAATGGGCGACCGATCACCGATGACATCGGTACTGTCAAGTCAGCGCCTCCTTGGCACTAGTTTTGCTTCACTGACCCCGTGGTGGTGGATGGCAAGTATCTTCCACCGGGATTGAACCTGGGTCTCCCTATATGTAAAGGACGTGCTAACCACTGCACTACCCAGCCAGCTTAGTTAGAGGAACCATCAACTCCAACACGCCTCCCTAATATCACTATTGTAGACTTCTCCCGTCGCATTATGCTTCCTTATTCTTCCCAATCGGCGCACTTTGTGGCACAATCTCGCCATCCACCTGATCACTGAAAATGTCCGGGAGTGGTGGTGGACAAAACAGTTGACAGTACTTCTGAGCCCGGTTGATCAAGGGCGTGAGGCACAGCTGAAGTAGTAGACATCGAGGTTGGCACATTTACTTGGTAACTTCGGGGGGCATATTCAAGATCGCAGGTTTGGCGCCCGCGAAGATCGTTCATTGGTGCGGCGCTTGAGAGAGCCAGACGCGACGTCCAGCAGCAGCATCTATTCGTGGCTACCACTTGCTGGCAGGTACAAGTAACTCAAGTCGGTGTTTAAAGACTCCGTGTTGTTCTCGACTACTTGGACCCATTCTCCCCTCTGTCTGCGCTGCCATGAAGTCTGCCAACTTTTTCTCTGCGACTAAACGGGACCACAATAAACCCCACCTCCATCTGAGGGGTCTCTTGCCCTTCGAGTCACACCCAGAGCGAGTTGACCAGCCTCGTTCACAACCGAATACTGATTTCAACGTGCTTGACAGACAGCCGAACACTACCTTAAGCGCAGTACATGATATGCGTCATCTCTGCCCTTCAACGTTTCTCACGCGTTTTCCTAGGTCCATCTGCTGGTAGAGCTATGACAAGAAATAATGAAAATCCTTGAAAAGCCAGAGCTTCACGCTATATCCAAGGTCTCCGCGATCCTTAGAAGCATATCTCTCCCTCTCCTCTTTCACACAGTCCATTTTCATGCCAAGGACGGTCCTGACCTCCGGCACATAGCCGATGCATATATCCGGAGGCAGACGCTCTGCAAGAATATCACTGAGCTGCGCTTAGACTACCGCCAGGCCATTTTCAAGTCAAGGGGAAGTGCTTGGGGTACTTTCAGGATCAGCGAGGTGGATGCCGCGTTCTTTAGTATGATCGACCGCAGCCCAATGTCGTGTCTCACGACATTAGTACTTCATAAGGTGGCACTAGTGGATATATGGGTCCACTCCATCTTCAAATCTCAAACCCTCCGCCGACTTCATGTTCACGCCTGTGTGTGCGCCGATTTGAGGAAGCCGTTCCCTTCGACCCAAATCAGCGAACTCGTCGTCCAAGAACCACAATATGACGACCAGGAATTTGACGCACTTGTCACCTTTTTAGCACCCCAGCTAGAGGTCCTCGAGGTCCACGGCCTCCTTCACTTTACGGAAGCGTCGTTGCCCACCGTCTTCCCAGCAACCTGTCAACGGTTGCGAAGATACGTGCTTCGAGCCACTAGAGGGCGCAATGTATTTTTCGTAAGATGCCTAAACGAATTTCTGGTCCGCACTACGACAATCGAAGACCTTGAACTCGCCGTCACCTTGCCATCAAACCCCATAACCCTACCTCCATCCGCACTACCCAATCTCCGCCTATTCGATGTCCATCTGAGCGGTGGCTTCCCAGCTACGAAGTATCTCACTGGTCCTCGCAAAAAGCTTGGGATACTCCGCATCCGCGATAGCTTCATCTTGCATAATCCCGGCTCCGTACAAAACTTTCTGGATGTCCCCTACGAGGTGGCTGAGCTTCATCTCTTTTTTCGTCAGCATCAAATTGCAGGACTACTCCCAGTCCAGGCGGACCAGGGTATTCCGAACATAGAGAGGCTTTACCTAAATATAAGGGCCAACCATCTCTGTTTGCTCCCACGAGATGATCCAGGTCTTTGCCGGGACTGCACTGTTCTCGACTCCAACCTTATCGGGGTATCAGAGTTTGTCAAGCGTGTGAAGGCACGGTATCCTATTCAGGAGGGTGACGGCGACTGCTCAAGGAGTACATGTTTACATAAACTGGAGAAGATCGATGTAGAGATTGACGTGGACAGGATCGGGACAACTACTCCTCACACACTCGACGAGTGGTTCCATCGTGTGGTGCAGGCAAACTGTCCAGCACTGAAGGAAGTGTACTTGAGGGTCTGGAAGGCAAATGATCAAGGAACAGGGGAGGATCGAGCAGGATTTGGACTAAGATGCTGGGCGAGATGGCACGTGGAGATCGACGAACATTGGCGCTACAAATGGGCTTTTCATCTCTGAACATGAGACACGGTGAGTTGCCGTTCTATTGTTCTTTCCAAACACCGGGTCTTTCCAAAAGCCGGCCTGTGCTCTACTGCGAGCCCGGCTTTCACTGGTCTCAGAAGGACTATTGAGCTGACACGAGGTGTATGTATGCCCACTAAGCGTCTGCATCTTGGCTATTTCTCGCACACGATCATTGGCCCTAAAAGGGCACCAAGTGTATTCGATGTGGCCCTGCCAGCTCTGATTGGCAAACGTGCTTTCCCCACCCCAAAGCCAATATGACATGCTGACGCTGCTGCAAGCTCAACGGCCAGTGCTGTGGTCATTGTCGGCCTAACCTGTGATCGCGCGGACCAGATTGCCCTGCGTTGGTCGGTATTACGGCCTCACGGGTTTCTAACAGAAAGTAATTCAAGTGGGCGTCTTTGTTGGGTTGTCATTGAATTGTCGAAGTTGTCGTCTTCGGACGCACGATCGCTGTCGAAATTGTCCTCGATCTAGCCTAGCAGACAGGAGCTCACTCTTCCGACGGTAATCATCTTGCAGATTGGGTTGGGGTTGGTATTGTATCGACCGACCCGTGAACGAGGCAATACTGTAGCGTAATCGTGGGTAATCATGAGTGAGGTTCCTTGACAGCCCGTGGTCATTTGCGTCACGCGGCCTGTCTTTGACGGAAGGAGCCGTGTGCACGAGCCACCAGGAAGCATCCGAGGCTTGCCTCCACTACCCAGATCACCTACCTCGCCCAGCACGAGCACGGCGCGCATCGACTCGTTTCGCACTTCGAGCGTAACACTGACCGCGATAATAGTAGCTTTCATACTCCAATTGACCCTCCGCTCATGCCGTCTTCCGCACACGTTACGGCCGTTGCCATGACCCCCGCTCTCGCGGCAGCGTTCATGGGTGTGCCCCGCTCTCAGTGCGACGTGGTAGAGACTTCCGAGGATCTTGGGGATACTCATCACTATAAGAGAGTCAAGCTCACCGACTGTGAACGAGAGGATTGCCCGTTGTCCATTTTCTATGTACCGCCACGCACATAGTAGGTCCACAACCCACATCTGCGCCCCTGTGCTTTGATCTCACTGGTGTCTGACTTGGGTATCCATAGCTAGCTAGGGCTTCGCGTGGGATTCTCTATTCGTTTTCATGGCAGTTGGTCTGGAGGACCTCTTGTGTACATGTGTAAAGTACTGAAGAGGTGTAGCAATCGCATATTTTGAAGCATGTTACTCTCCATTTGGTTTGCGGTCGGGCACTTTGAGGTGAAGATTGTTTATATAATGGCTCTGGCAGGTTCAAGCTCGGTACCTATAGTAGTACAGCAGTCATGAAGTAAAATTTACCAGGCATTCCCATAGGTAACGTCCCCACTGTCGTCATCTCTACTACTCGGCGCTGGTCGAGTCAAAATCGTGGGTAATCATGAGTGAGGTTCCTTGACAGCCCGTGGTCATTTGCGTCACGCGGCCTGTCTTTGACGGAAGGAGCCGTGTGCACGAGCCACCAGGCACCTTCTCGGAGTGCGAGGCGACTGCGTTCCAGCCAAGGAATTGTGGGAATTGTGGGAATTGTGGGTGCTCCGTGACTCCACCGGGATGAAGATTCTTCCTCAGTGTTTTCACGAGCCGCGGTTTACCGAAAACAGGTACCCGCTTCCGTTTGGGTCAAAGAAAAAGCGACCGAGCGTAGATGCGCAGGGTCCGCTGATTAGGAATATAATATCATCACGTGGAATATCATACCTGCTTGGCATCTGCCTGGCATCATCCGTTTAATATGGCAACGCAACGACCCTCGTTTCGTTCCGTTTCAAATACCCTGTCCTGGAGTTCTCGACCACCATCCCCGTCTCTCTTGCTCTACCTGTAGGTATTGAACCTCGCCGGAGCCTCGATAATTGTTTGTGAGTATATGCCTGAGTAGGTAGCAGTAGCCCCTGACTTGTCGTAGGATCCCCATTGAGAAACTGCCAATCGTCGGCGGCAATAGGCGGCGGCGCAACTGACCACTCTTAACCCAACTATTACGTCTCTCCTCTTCTTCGACTCGGTAAACATGTCGTTCTCTCATTTTCGAGCTGCGTTGTCATTCAAGAAAATGGATAATCAAAAGCCAAACCCTCAACACCAACCACCCACTGCTCGCACCACTAGTCCACGACGTAGGAGTTCGGTCACAGGACGAAACTCTGTGCAACGAATTGGTATGGTACCTCTCGAATATCGTATTTGGTACCTGGGCTCACTTCCCCGCAGGCAACCGAAGGGCTAGTATCAAGAGTAGCATGTCGGTACGCCGTGTCAATCGACTGCCACAGCTCGGGCTCGAGCCCACCCGTGGAGCCCGCTCAATCGCACCCAACGAGTTTGCACCCAACGAGTCCGGGGACCCACTCAATGCCTTTTATTCCGGGTTTTTCTATGATGACGATGAAGTAGAGGGGGATGGCCCCAACCTATCCACCCTATCCACCCTACATCCTTCACGACAGACCGTGACCAGCAGGTACGTTCACTCTAATCATGCGCTTCGCCACCTGATCCAGAAAATCGTCAAAGGACATCCTTCTTCACTCGTCTCACTTCTCGCGTGAAGCCGCCTGAAAACCTCACGACTCAGTGGCAGCTCTCAAAAGATGACAACGGGCATACCCATAATCCGCATCTGCGTTTTCACCCCGAGGATAGCCCTTCCCCGAACTTATCTTCTAGTGAGACGGCGGCTGCTTCCCAACCCAGCCATCTCACCTCCATCATCCCCGACCCGGCCCGTTGTAGTCGTTTCTCCCTTCACGGCTTAGGAACACTACTGCTCCCTCAAGTACCACAACCAGGTTTCAAACATCGAAACCGAAATGCCTCCCTCATCTCCCCATCCCCATCCAAGCCGACGTTCGAGCATCACTCCAAGTGTACAGGAGAGAGTGACTGGGAGGACCTTGGTGATACAGACGAAGCTCCGGATGACGTTAAGACAAAGGAGAGACTGGCCGCATGGACCAACCTCACGTCCAATGTTGCTCCGAATATCGCCCCCGGTGACGTACCGGCGCTCTCTGCGCTCGAAACAAGTGAAACGAGAGACGTATCACAGGACTTACCGGTAGAATCAACCTTCCTGGCACTTTGTCGTACCGAAAGCATTTCAACGACCTCCTCAGGCCTCGATATCGACGCTCTTCCTTCTGTCACTTCTCATTTGGATGCTCCCTTCACCCCAGTGGCCGATCAATTTCCGACCTCGGTATGGGACGAATGTCAATTTAGCGCATTGCGCTCTTCAACCGACCTCATTCATGGCTCGTTGGAGTCAAACAAGGCACTGGCGGATCTCATTGACGTACTCGGTTTAGACAATAACACAGCAGGAGGAAAAGGACTCTCCAGGGAAGCACCAGTCAAGGGGAAGAATACCTCGGAGATGCCACTCTGTCCATCAAGGAAATTTACACTTCTTGACGGCCAACGGCCTGTTACTCCACCAACTGAACATCTTCTCCCTCCTTCGCCCACTGCTCCCAAATACTGCACAATGTCGGCGTCCCACCGATCGATTCAAAACCGTTCAAACTCTTTCAAAAAACCCACTCTGTTCTCTCTCCACAAAGAATTAAACCAGTCTTTCCATCCCATATTAGACATTGAAGTCAAGGAGTTCTCTCTTCCTGCCACTCAGGCTCACAAATCACCAGCACTTCAACATCGTCGCTGTCGCGACAGGTCAGTCCCTGAACCACACGGCCCTAGGATCAATCGCAAATCATTCCTCCCAGACATGTCGGGTTGGATCATAGAAACGGAGGCGCGGCTAAAGAAGGTTAGGGGCGCCTCAACAGAGCCTAAGCTACCTAGATCGTATATGGATCAGCTACCTCCGACACTCGATAGTCTACTACCCGGAAAGAAAGGGAAACGTCAAACCAGTAAAATCTTCCCCAAGCTTCTATCTCGATCCGCCAAATCTCCATCGTCGCATTGGCCCCCGGTCTCGCCTTCGCAACCGGCACTCCCCACCCAGGGCTCAGCAGCAAGAACCCCACCTACCCGGGCCAGCTCGCTAAAGGCTTCTCGGTTTGACCGCCGTGCGAGGAGAGTGGACGGGAGTGATTCTAGCATGGTGTCATCGATCCCTCCTCTGCCCATTATGCCACCTCTGAACGCCTATCCGGTAGGGCCCCTAATGGGTTGACGTTGCGCGGAATTTGACGATTGGGCGGGGCTACGTTTCCTGAGGCCGCTAGGAATCCGTGATGGGGCGAGAGGGAACCTGAACACCGACGCGTGTATAGACTTGGGGATCATTGATGCTGTCGATGGAACCTTGGCTTTTGGAGTTTCGCTGAATCATTTTCTCGACTATGAGTTGTTCTGCGACTGACCAATCCCTATAGTATTGCTACGTTACCTGTAATCCTTGATCCCATATCTTCACTCTTAGCCCAGACTCCGATATCTCAGTTTGGTTGATCTTTTTCTGGGCCACCTAATCTGTACCTCTGATCCTCCCTCACGGTCTTTCCCATGTTGTGCACTTATCATTGGTCTCTCGTTTGCGGCTTTAGTTGCTGTCGTATCGCGGGCGACTGACCAGTCCCTAAGATATGTACCTACATCGTAACAACTTCTGTTCATTCTATAGGACCCTGCTGTCCGATTTCGATCTTAGTTCCATCATTTCCAGGTTTGCGCCACTCTAACCGTCTCTTCCTTTCCCCTTTGACCCGATCCCCTTTCCCGTTACCTTCTCCCCAACTCCTCTTCCTTTCATTTTCAACTTACACGGGTGCTCCTTGACATGCCTACTCCGTCGGAAACTCAGCGGGCTCCCAAATGGCATATTCCAACCCCCCTCTACTCTCTACCGTCGACGCGGCACTTCACGACTGGCCTGCTGTCGACGATGGCAATAAGGGAGCATGGACCGGGTTTCATGTCATTGAGGAACTCGCCCCGCACCCACCGGGCTTCCGGTATGTTGAATAACCACGGCGTTCACAGGTAGGCGACAGGTCCACGACAGCTAACGTATCCCAGAAGAGCAGGTACAAATCCAACCTCACCTCAGTGCTCCTCTGGAAACGGCTCTTTTCCCGTTCATGTGGCTTCTCGAAGACGGTACGCTTTAGTCGACATTTTTGAGGCTGGGTGGCGAACCTTGAAATGTTCTTCCATAAATCCAGGGTTCACTTTGCGGCTATAGAGAATCACCCAAGGCATTCAGTCGATACTCTTCAGCCTGTGTCTCTGCCAAGGACGGCCTCCGCTCCGACGATCCTGACTCCGAGCAATGTCAACGTTCCTGCCGCACACAAGGTGCCACTCACAAGGGTTTCAAGTACCACCACCAGTTACTCCAGTACCAGTACGAAAGTCATGACCCCACAGAACGCCCCCCCGCAACACATTACGCACATTCCTATGAACAAAGTCGTCTCTACATCTACAGCAGAAACCAACGCGACTACGACACTCAACACCCCCATTGTCCTGCACCCTCTCCTGCACCCACTATCCTCGCTTTGTTACGACTTTCTCCTTTCCGTGGATCATCCTCAACAAAAGCAGAACCTCCTGCATTCCGCCCAGTTCCCTGTTCGGCCTTTCCCTTTCAACGCCCCTGCACTCCCCCACAATACTTCCATCACCAAAATCACACTTTCCGTCGAGAAGACCTCCTGGTTGATCACCGTCACGCCGACATCTAACCAATTCTACATCACTATCCAAGCGATCTTGAGTACGGCTCAGGACTTCCTTTCACAGCCAATCACGGATGTCACCTGGAACGCTGCCAGCTCGCAGGCGCGTAGTGTCGCCGAAAAGTCATGCGCGAAGCGAGGCGGGAAGGTCAAACGTCGAATCGATTGGTTGGGCGGGAAAACTAAATTCGGTGGATTGGGCCCTGGTTCTGGTGGTGTTCGGAATGCCGCAAAAACTGCTGGTTCTCCTTTGGATATCGGCCAAATTTGGTTCTTGCACCTTGTCTGATGCGCCGTATCACTCGCCTCTCTCCCCGCTAAATAACCACACACAGGCTCATTATGTCGGAGGTACCATTGCACGGTTTTACGATCTCCCTTGTCTCGTTCGAACAATCCTTCTGCTCGGTGCTTGCTTATCCGGTTGTAATTCGCTGCGATTCTTTGTTTGGAATCCCATGATACCCCATTACAATTCTTTAGATATACGTTTCTCTGATGAATTTGTCGGGCGCTTACTCTGTTTTGAGCGTCTTGTAAGCACATTGTTCACATTCATGCGACCACAGCTGCAACTGGCTGCAATATCCAATGGTGGAGTGGTGAGTGATAGAAATCACAGATGTCTTTATAGACTGCATCCACTAAGAGGAAAATGAGCCCTAAGCAATAACACAGGGGAAGATGACGATCCCGCTTCCCAGCTATCTGGCTATCTGGCTCGCCAGCGGCATTGGATTTATTGGTGGGCATTCTGCGAGGGGCCTGGTATCAAGGGGGGCGATGGTATAAGAATTCGATAATAAGATTTGACAGCACGTCGTTAGCGCTCTCTTCCCTACACGCTCAAATCTCTGCGTGTGATCAAAGATGGCGACCCAACAATCCAAGAAAGAGAATCTGTGAGTACCCTGGATGGCTAGCGCGGTGTCATGGCTGACGACTCCAAGCCTCTATCTAGACCGTGCGGTGCTCCACTTCAATTTAGGTTCATACCGCTGATCTCTGGCAACGTGCAGAAATTACACTCCAAGACGTCCCAAAGCTAAAGTATGCGCTGAGGTTGTTCATTGAAAATGAGGAGAGAGAATTACAGAGGAAAGACAACCAGACCTGGGCACCAGTGCAGACCCTGTGTGTTCTTTATTGCCTCCGGACGCACATATTCTGAAGCATGAACGTATGTAGAGATATTTCTCCGACATCCAAGATGCACTTGGAGATCCAGATGAGGAGCGTTCATCTCCCGTGGGCAAAGAACGAACCGACAGGCAAAACGATTGATATTCAAGAGCTTTTCGATGATTATTGGACCTCCAAAGCCCACGAGCTCTCAGTACGGGGTCAGTCCAAATCACCAACCCGTCTGCTCATTGCTGATCGAGAAGCGAAGAGGAAATTGTCATTGGGAAGCATAGTTGCAATCTGAAACTAGAATTCTCTGCAGAAGCTACTGTTGGTCTCTATACAACTGCCTATCACGACTCGCTAATAATGTTCGTAAAGGCGCAATCGCTACGCTCCTCGCTCCACAAACTTGAAGAAATGTTAAAGGAGTACTCCCCACTGATGGCAGAATCGACGGAGAGGGTCCTGGAGAAAGTCGTGAAGTTCGGGGCTGCATTCTCGGAGGTCCGTTCTCCCGTATGGAAACCGGCAAGACGTTAACACCTTTCAGTTGAATAACGTCGCAAAGGCTGCTTTCGGTGTTGCCCAAGTCACGTTTGAGGTTTGTGCCTGCTACAGCTGCAACAGACACAGAGGTAATGCCTGATTATTTTAGCTCTTGCAGGAACAAAACAGATACGATCAGATGCCGTCAGATCTTTTGGACCGATTGCAGCGGATTTTGTTCTTTGCCGACAAAGTCGCAGATGAAATCGTGTACGAAGAGACAGAAATCTTGGAGAAGACAATCCCGCGAATGTTTGGAGTGATGCGAAAGGTTGCGAAATGTTCATGCGACTATGTCAAGCGTGGGCGCTTTGGTATGTAGTGATCTTAGTTGGATTTGGCAAATCTGATGATCGCAGAGAGGACCTTAAGCGGGCTGGTCCACCCGGAGAAGATCGAGGAAATGGAAAGAGAGTTGGCCAACGTCATAGAAGATTTCGACCGTGCAGTGAATGTTGAAGCTCTCCGCCAGGCCAAAGAGACTAGTAAGCACTTATCGTTCTCAGTTTGTGACAACATATTCTTAGTCGCTTCATGTAGAACTAGTGCAGCAAGACCTTTGGCTTAGAGAGCGGCTTAAACCTGTCAAGACCGGCTATAACCGCAAGCTCTGCTGTATGGAGGGCACTCGCGAAACTATCCTCAGTGAAATCACAGACTGGGTAACCAATGGTTCGGGGCAGAGGGGTGATCTCCAGAGCAATACATACTGGATCTACGGCCTACCCGGAATCGGCAAAACCGCGCTAGCTCATTCAATCTGTGAAAGACTTAATGAGAAAAAGCAGCTTGTTGGGTCCTTTTTCTGCCAGAGAGATGACACGAGTTCAAGCGAGCCCAGAAATATCCTTCCGATTCTCATCTACAAACTCGTCGAAATCTCACCGCCTTTTCGTAGGATTGTGGTAGAGAGTCTTCGTGGTGACCCAAACCTAACGACTGAATCGATGAAAGACACTCTCTTCCTTGACTGTATCCGCTCCCTGCCTCACCCCCCCAAATGAACACTCCCTCGTCTTTGTCATTGACGCACTTGACGAGTGTGGCGACACGCAGAGTCGCTCAGATGTCCTGAAGGCTCTGACCGACGCGGCTGCACAAGCCCCGTGGCTCAAGATCATCGTCACCAGTAGACCCGAAGCCGATATCCAACGGTTCTTCAAAAACCTCCCCCGGTCATCGCATTCATCATATGACCTGGCAACCGATCAAAAAGCCAGTGATGATTTGCGAACCTTCGCCAGAAGCCAATTCGATTTGGTGGTCTCGCATTGGCACCTCCCCACGGCTTGGCCAGATGAATTGGACTTCAACAGAGTTCTCTCTTGTGCGAACGGTTTCTTCATCTTCATCAAGACGCTTGTTCTTTCCCTTAAGAAATGTGAGGACCCCGAGGAGTCTTTGAAAAATGCCTTGCAAGGCTCAAAGGCTCAGCCCGCACAGGCTTGGAGTCTCTCTATGGGCTCTACTCTAGTATCCTGAAATCTCACAGCAACATTGGTGGGTTTTGGAGGATGACTGTAGTGATTACAACGGCTCAGTACCACCCACTGTGCAAAGAGCCGATTGCAAAGCTGGCGGGAGTGAAATCCAATCTAGTGGAAGCGTTGTTGGATGCCCTCAGCTCTTTGCTATATCGAGACGACAAGGCCAACGGGGCAATTCGTGTCCGGCATTTATCAATCTCCGATTTCTTTCTCAGCGATTTCTGCGACTATCAAAGCAATCTGAAAGAAGCTCATACACAGCAGGGTATTTCTTGTCTTGATACAATGGTGGAACAGCTCCGTTTCAATATCTGCAAACTCGAAGATTCCCGGCTCGCTAATACCGATGTGAAAGACCTCCAATCACGAATCGAACAGCATATTTCGGACCCTCTGAAGTATAGTTCTCTCTATTGGTCAAGTCACTTTTGCTTTCGTCCCGACAATAGAGGTCGTGATCCACGGGTATTGGTAAAATTGAAGGAATTCTTTGAAGGATTGTACCCGTTACTTTGGATTGAAGTATTGAGCATAATGGGACTGGTCCCGACTTGTGCCCCAAGCCTTCGAAGCATGATAACCACTCTCAAGGTGAGATCTGACCATCCGTTTGCGCGACGCGGTAGTTCTAATTCGCTGAAGGGTGTCGATTCGACCCTCCTTGGGAGAATTCAAGACGTTCACCGCTTCATCATCACCTTCCACACCCCGGTTTCTATCAGCGCTCCACACACATATATTTCAACGCGACCATTCCTACCGTCACAGTCGCAGTTATTAACCACGTTCAGCATGAGGTTTGATAAGAGCATTGAGATGAAAAGCAGGAGAGTGGTTTCATGGCCAGCGCCCCAATTGAGATGGATTGGACACACTGACGGTGTCCTTTGCATGAGCTTTTCCCCTAATGGGAGCCACCTTGTCACTGGGTCTGGTGACTGTACCATTCGAATCTGGGACACCGACACAGGTACTACTGTTGGTGAGCCTCTAAAGGGGCATACTGGAAGGGTTTATGGAGTCGCTTACTCTTCCAATGGGCGGTGCATCATTTCTGGATCTGAGGATGGAACCATTCGAATCTGGGATGCCGAAACCAGTACAGCAGTTGGTGAGCCTCTAAAGGGGCACACAGGGGGGGTGTGGTCTGTCGCTTGCTCTCCTGATGGACGTCACACCATCTCTGGATCCGCTGACAAGACCATTCGCAGCTGGGATACTGAGACTGGTACTGGAGTCGGCATGCCTCTAGAGGGGCATACTGGGGGTGTGCTCTCCGTGGCTTACTCTCCTCATGGGCGACGTATCATCTCTGGATCCGCGGACTGGTCTGTTCGGATCTGGGATTCCATGACCGGTGCTATAGTTGGCAGGCCCCTAGAGGGGCACAGAGAGATCGTATGGTCCGTCACTTACTCTCCCGACGGACGTCACATCATTTCTGGATCCGAGGACAAAACCATTCGAATCTGGGATGCTGAGACAGGTGCTCCCGTTGGAAATGCTCTAGAGGGGCACACTGGGGGTGTAAATTCCGTTGCTTACTCTCCAGATGGGCGGCATATCGCCTCTGGGTCCAGTGATAAGATCGTTCAAATCTGGGATGCCGCCGCTGGTGTTGCAGTATGTAAGCCTCTAAAAGGGCATGCATATTCGGTGTGGTCCGTACTTTACTCTCCAAGCGGGCGGCACCTCATCTCCGGATCTCATGACTGGAGTATTCGAATCTGGGATGCCGTGACTGGTGCTGCAGTTGGCAAGCCTCTCAAGATGCACAGCAATGTAGTGCAATCCGTCACTTACTCCCCCGATGGGCAGCACATCATATCTGGGTCCAATGACATGACCATTCGAATATGGGATGCCGAGACTGGCGCAGCAATTGGCAATCCTTTGATGGGGCACACTAAACGTGTCATATCAGTTGCCTGCTCTCCTGATGGGCAACACATCATCTCTGGATCAGAGGACAAGACCATTCGAGTCTGGAACGCCGGGACTGGTGTTGCAGTTGGCAATCCTCTAAAGGGGCACACTGAGTTGGTGTACTCTGTTGCTTATTCTCCCGATGGTCAATATATCATCTCTGGATCTGGAGACGTCACTATTCGAATCTGGGATTCCGAGACAGGTTCTGCAATCGGTATGCCTCTCAAGGGGCATACCGGCCGTGTGCTCTCCGTTGCTTTCTCTCCTGATGGGCGGCACATCATCTCTGGATCCGTTGACCGGTCTGTTCGGATCTGGGATTCCAGTACCGGTGCTATGGTTGGAACGCCTCTAGAGGGGCACAAAGAGGCCGTGTGGTCCGTCACTTATTCTCCCGACGGAAGTCACATCATTTCTGGATCTGATGATAGAACTATTCGAATCTGGGATGCGGGGGTGTAAATTCCGTTGCTTACTCTCCAGATGGGCGGCATATCGCCTCTGGGTCCAGCGATAAGACCATTCAAATCTGGGATGCCGCCACTGGTGTTGCAGTTGGAAAGCCTCTAAAAGGCCATGCTGATTGGGTGTGGTCGGTAGCTTACTCTCCCACCGGGCGGCACCTCATCTCCGGATCTGATGACCTGACTATTCGAATCTGGGATGCTATGACTGGTGTTGTAGTTGGAAGCCCTATCGAGGGATATACCAGTAAAATGAAGTCCAGTTCTCGCTCTTCTGATGTCCAGCATATCGTCTCTCCATCTGTTGACGAGACCCCCCATGTATCACACTCATTTCCGCCTCCTTCCATCCCACTTTCCACGCGTTCTACCCCAATGCATCCTAGTTTTCACATGAAGCCAGACACCAACGGTTGGGTCAGAGACTCAGAGGGTGGTTTACTATATTGGGTACCCCCAGGTTGCCGTGCAGGCCTCCATTCACCTGCTCTCTTGACAATTCCTACAATATCCGATATTCGATCTGTTTCTCTTGATTTTACAGACTCTGCTTTTGGAACCTCTTGGACCCACGTTTTCAAAAGGGCACAGCAATAGCTCCTTTCCTCAGGACTCACGCTTGTAGTTTGGTCTATAAATGTTAGAGTTGTGCTTGGACGCCATAAGAATCAGCCCAAAAGGGCATCGTGATCAGGGCTGAGAAGCGTTAGGTGGTCTACAAAGCAACTGACTCTTAAGCCTGACGGTTCTATTCTCAAGCTCCCATCACTACGGAGGATGGAGGACGAAACAACTATACTATCCTCTGTTACCATTGGATTACTCATCAGTCATCCCTATCATTTTCCTCAGCTTCTCCTCACCTCTAGCTAGTCGTGCCCGGAACGCGTTCCGCCTATTTCTTCGGCCCTCAAAATCACGCAAAAAAGGTAATGAACGCATTTCCTTTGGATTGTAGCGCCTCATCCCCGTTCTGCTCCTAACTCTTCCCGCTTCCACTTCAAATGCTCGAACCCACCTCCCGCATGTGTTTGAATCATGTCACTGCTTCTGGGTTTGTACTAAGTCTTCGTTCCATTATATTCCAGTGC
>WNFL01017308.1_pt2 | contig 15413 bp, 13 predicted proteins | sample 5400361 | NCBI WGS metagenome assembly WNFL01 (sample SAMN13153351, study PRJNA577476) | soil metagenome | isolation source: 40 cm soil on Douglas fir-dominated hillslope | place: USA:California | collected 2013-09-17
TTCAGGCAAGGGGTGATTCCACGATACTGGGGAATAGCTGTCTTTGGGCGGTACGGGCGGCGGAGCGAGCTCTTCTTCTTCGACTCCCTCGTCGACCGCTGCGTCGTGGTGCCCCGCCTCGTCGGCTTCAAACTCTGCCTCACTCGGACCCGAAGCAATACTATCATGGTCGAGCTCGGCTTCCTCGAGGAACCCGGGTGTTCGGCTCTTCAATACTGCACGGGAAGTCAATGAACAGTTGGCGAAGAAGAAGGAAATAGTGCATACGAGGACTATCAACGACCCACGAATCAGATGATTGGCCGTTCCAAGGTGCCCTGGGAGGGGGAACTAGCAGTGTACCGTCGAGATCATCTGTCTCCTCGGCCTGCTCGCTGGGATCACTCGGGTCCCTCGTGGCAGCATCATACGCCGTAACAGGGAACGCCTCGCGGACCTGACGTCCATAGGGGCTCCTACCGCTCTCCATTACCACAGGAACGCGCGCCGATACGGCCGATGCCGTCTCCCCGACCTCGGTCTCGGCAGACGATTGCCAACTCGCGCCACAGGAAAGGTTCTGCTGCTCTGCACCGTCCGTCGATCGCTCTGGGGTTGTCCCCTGCATGAGTGATGGCGACACACGCGGCGCAAGAATCGGGTGTACCGGCTCTTCCTCATCGCGGGGTGTGGGAGGCTCGTCTTCGTCTTCCACAAACGGGCCTCCATGCTGGTGCTGGTAGTAAGCACGTTGTCGTTCTTCCTGTATCTGTACATCGGCATCGCTCAGCTGGTGCAGGGGTGCGGGCGGCGTGGGCTGGGGGGGAGGCAAAGGGGAAAGCGCTGTCGCCGGGGTCGTCTGCGCAGAGGAGAAATCTCGCTCATCAGTTGTCTGATTGGTGTTCGTGCTGGCAGATCCCGATCGCCTGTGTGATCTTCGACGGCGCTTCTTCTTCTCTCGCTCCCGTTCGAGAATTGCAGGGGCTGTGAAGACCTCCTCGGCGCCGCTCTGGGCCTCAGCGTCGGTGTTGTTGACGCGCGTGCGGAGTTTTTGCATCATTACGAGCCTCGCGGCGCTGCGCTCACCGCCACCGACGGTGTTACTCCGTGAGGGAACGGTTGCGGCTGGTGGTGCAGGGTTGATGAATGGGGTGAAATATTCTGATTCTTGTGATACGGCTTCGCCTGTGAGCTTGGCGAATGCGTGTGCACGGCCGACCGATTTTGAGCGAAATATGCCGGCCATGTAGTTACCCTGGAGGACTTCGAGTGATGGCGGTGGAGTTGTGGTGGGGAGGAAGGAAGCGACGGGGGAAAGGAAGGGTGGTGGTGGAGGTGCGCGTAGGTTGAGGTTGAGTGCAGTTGATGCTCCTCCTGCTCCTGCTCCTGCAGTGGGTCGAGTGAGCTGAGATGGTATCGAGTTTGGAGGTAGCGCTCGGGTGGAACTAGAAGAGAGGCTGGATGCTAGTAGCTGAGCCTCATGAGCCTCACGAGCCTCATGAGCTTCAAGTCTCGGTGTATTTGCCCGCGAATGGTTGCGTGAATTTGGACGTGAGCGCCGTCTGCCTCGAGAAGGCACAAACTCAGATGGCTCAACTGGCTGTTGGGGTGGCTGGGGTGGCTGGGGCGGTGACTGGGAGGCCTGGGAGGCCTGCTCCTCATCGTCGAGTACGAGGACATGCTGGGGTGGAGTCGGGGTGCGTGCGGGATATTCTTCGAGATTGCCTTCTTCCTCGTCGTCTGCTTGGTCGTGAAGAGGTGAAGCGTTTTCGAGGGCGGGTGTGACCGTGCCCGTGGACGATTTTGTATCTGGCCTGTCGCCGTCAGAGACGCTAGGCTTCTCGCCGCCGTTGACCGCTGGCCGTCGACCATCTTTCATTCGGGGGAGCGACGTCGCGCGCTTCAGCCACGCAACGCTGGCCGCTCGTACATCTGCGACATTACCGCTGCCGTTACTGTTACTGCTATTACTCTCCATTACTACTTATCCCCCTGACGATACCCAGGGTCAGCCAGTCTTCCTTTGCCTGAAGGGATCGGATGGGGCGAACCCGTAAAGAGCGCAAAGTCCGTCTCCAATGCTTCTTCACCGACGTCGTCGTATTCGTCGTAGAGGTCGTACAGCCCAAACGGATGGGCTAAGAGACAAGAGCGGGAAAGTCGAGGTCCAAGTTTGGACAGGAACGCATCCATCCACGGGCTTGTCTTGTCCGTAGCCACTTTGGGCGATCCCGATCAATCGACGAAACAGCCAGTCGGTTGGGAACCGTAAAAGGACGAGTGGCCGGTGGCTGACTGACATACCCTTCACGGCAGCTCCTCGTCGTCGTCCTCGTCGTCCTCGTCGTCGGTTCCCGTACATGCACGACCACCACGAGCGCAGCTAGAGCGAAGTGGTTTGTTCGTGATGCGAACATCAGACTACACGGCCCCGACCACCATACCGCTCGCAGGTTTACTGGAACAGTGCGCGGGAGAAAGATTTGATATCAGACGACATAATAAATTGCATGGCTGAATGTATCCGAAACATATAGCGACGCCGTTGTCCTTTCCCCCCTTCAGTAAATCGCGTAGAGCCCAACGGTGGCGAATGCCAGTAACCTGGCGACGATTGGAACCACGGAGGATGCGTTGTACGGATTGGGACACGATTCAGAGAGGCAGTTTGAATGCGGCACTGGTTCCATATCAAATCTGCGGTTAGATCCTGAGCAGCTTTGTCGAAAGACGGTGGCGAAGCCAATACCGCCGGTTTCTTGGGCCATTGAGCTCCGTTATATTTGGCCTAGTTACTGGGAAGTATATATGAGGATTAGAAAGCTGTTGATTAATAATACTCCTGCGGTTGCATACCTAAGAAGCGCGTTCTTTCAGAGAGTAGAATACGCGTGTCCGAAAGCAACTCTGAGGATGACATACTAAGCCGTATCGCCATAGAACCATGCGCAAACTCATCTTTAACTCCTACGTGATACCAGCCGTTTATATCCCAGGATTCTGCCTGTTATCAACGTATCCAGGCTAGCTGGGAAGGATTTTAAACATATATTACTACCATCGCATCACAGTTGTCAAAATACACGAGGTGGAACACCCCGATTAGTCGAAAGACTGAATCCCACCGTCCTTCAGGCGCTTGGAGCGCACTCAGTCTCAGAACTTTGACTGCATGACGACGCTTCAGGGTTGCACGTCGGTTGCACGTCGACACTTGTTGGTGGCCCACTCCCGGTGGTGGTCAAAGCAACGCCCACCAAGACAAAGACAGACCAACAATCGCGGCTTCCATTCCTGTACCCCACCACTTTCGGCGTCCCTCTTTTTTGGAAACCATGGGCAAACGAAAAAAGTCGTCCCGGAAACCGCCTCCATCAGCGTCAAAAAGGCGCGGCCCACTTGGTATGTACACGCGCATTAGCCCCCAATAAAGAAAAAGGAATGACCTGGAGGACCAGAAACCCAGTTCTCCTGCATATTTTGCAACCACGAAAAGTCCGTCTCGTGCAAGATAGACAAGAAAGACGGTATCGGTCATTTATTATGTAAAATTTGTGGACAAACGTTCCAAACCCGCGCACACCGTACGTTCCTTATCACCCCCACCCTGGAGACCCGATTGGACTGATCCGTGTCTTTCAATAGACTTGACAGAACCGGTGGACATATTCTCCGACTGGGTCGACAGCGCTGAGGCAGTTTCAAAGCTGCAGGGTACCACTGAACGTCCTGCCCCAGCTGGCGCTGCAAGCGGGAGCAACCCCAAGCGGCCTAGATCTGCTACTATGCCTTCCACAGCGGCGGAAGACGCTCCCCCACCGAATAGGCGGTTCGTCCAGGAGGATTCGGATGGCGACTAGAATATTCTCTGGTATCGTGTTGACGAGTATGCACACATCAGTATTGTATCATTAACATTGGAAGGTCTACATTCATCATACCTTTGTGCATGTTTGTAAGACGATTTCAGGCGGAGTTGAGTGCGTGTCTGAAACGCGATTTAGGGGAGGACGCCGCATGGCTACACTCGTGCGAGTTAAGCGTTGCAGTTACACAGCATCTTCGCTCAAGTAAATAGGATCTTTTCCATTGCCGAGTTGTCCTATCTAACCGACACGGCACGACACCGGCCAGGCCTAGGGAACCTATTCAGTTATTCAGCAAGAGCGACCTTCTATCAGGTCACGAATAATTTGACGGCATAAGCTGGATCGAATGAGACCACCAAGCTCCCGCACTGGTCCGTATAGTCATCGAGGAAGTTTGGTCAGTAATATTTCCGATCCTCGTCTTGCTGGACGGCACCACCTATTCGGATACATTCATCTGCGTTGGATAATGCACCCTACCACGGCCAGAGACAGCACGGTCTCGTTCCTCTCAACGTTCGAGCGGTCGAGCTCGAACCGGCTCTGACCCCACTACCATTAGAGGAGAGTCGACTCCTGCAAGTGAGTTTGACCTTCTTCAGCAGCTACCAGGACGGCCGGAAATGCTCTCGCCCATTGCGGAAGCCGTTTCTCAGATCATCTCGTCCCCTCGTCCAACGATTGTGCGCGCCTCTCATGGATCTAAGAACGTTTCAGCACTCTCAGAGGTGGACCGGGATCTACTCGCTCAAGCGGTCGCAAGCGGACTACGGGCAACCCCGCGCCGTCATCTGGGTCATCTTTCTTCCAAATCAGCATAGTCGCCAATCCACCACCCGATTCACGCACCAACAACGGCCATGGGGCCGGACCTCGGCGACCCAATTGCTAGAGTATCAGGACTATGAACAGTGGCCACCCGGGCAATGACGAATTGATAGGGCCTCATTGGGACCTGCATGAGCTCCAGCATCCCAATGCTATGGCTGGGTTAGACAAGGGAAAGCATCCCATACGTCCAGGGTCGACCTTCATCTCTACTCTGAATTATTTTCATCACACGTATCCAGCCCATGACATACCATCTCCCAACCCCTCGCAGTTTCCTGGCTGTGGGACCGTGCAACTGCTCTGCCGACCTGACACGGCGACCATCGTCTCCGCGTCGCTGAGGAGGTAATTCCGTTTACCTAAAATTGCGACCCTGGTTCGAGCCATATGGCAGCAAACCGGCCCGCTCGTCAGTCCGCCGGAGGCTCAGGCGCCAGGCAGGGTCTCCAGCGCAACAGCAGCTGGGTTCGTGGGTTTGTCCGTCCCTACTCCTGCTACAGACACTGGCAATATTAATACCGATACATGCCGTACATGGTTCACTATATCGGGGCCAATCCGGGTACGTCAAATGAATCATAAGCTCGTGGCACATCAGTGACCAAGAGGCGCCTAACGATCATTACTACAAGTTAAGCTACATTAAATTCGATCAAATATTTCGACCTCACGCCCATCCCTTCTGCTTGATGTCAAGCGTGCGGTACAGCAAGGTCACATCATCATACTCGCCAATCAACGCACCTCGCTTTCCAGGCCAAGGGATCCTCTCATTCAAACGCCACGGGTAGTTCGCTTTCCCAAGCTCCCCAGCCGATTCAAAATCGATCACTCTAATCTCTAGAGCGGCCTCTTGTCCTGCTACTGTCATCTCGACATCCCCGCTGTCGTTCTGTTCGTCCTCTTTGTCCTTCGGTCGAACCATAATATTGTACGGTCGAAAGTCTCCATGTACCACCTTGGCCTCTTTCATCACCTGCAGCGCCTTCTGCAGTCCTGGATGGCTGACGCCAATGTTGACTTTCGGGTGGGCCTTCAGGTACGCTTGCAGCGTCATCCAGCCATCCTCAGGCGCAAGATACTCCATGACCACTGCAAACTCTACGCCGTCCAGCTCCGCGCTGCCCAGCAGGTGCGGGGCAAGGTCTACATCGTCAAGAAGCTTATGTACCTGTAGACCTGCGCGTGTATGGCGATCCATCAGTTTAACGAGGACACGGTGCGAGGTAGACGAGTCGGAATTCGAGAGGGTCGACGCGGTGAATAATAGGTTATTTGGCGAATCCGATGCATGGACCATTTTTGAGTCTGCCCAATAGAGAGAGTGAGTATCACCGCCACTATCAATGTACGAGTGATAGACACGAGGGGTGCATGGAGGGAAGGATGGTCCAGGGCTGGAATCGAAGTTAGTCACTTGAGTACTTGATGCATGGTGTAACCATTGGGTTGCAGACCTTCTGTTGGCAAACTCATCCAATGCTTGGTGCATCGCGTACAGTGCTGTACCCAACCGGTAGCCGTTCCTGCGAAACATCATATATGGCCCGATGAGTGGTTCGACGATGCAGTGTTTCCCATCGTAGAATGCACCCGAGATCATGAAGAGAGGACCTGAAAATAGCCATTACGACACGAAGGACGACGAGCGTGGGCACTCACCGGCAACCGAAATAAGGATACAAGGTGCACCGTCCGTTACTCCCCCCACAGTGAGCAGCTTGTGTACGAGGGCCTGGTAGGCCCGCGAGACGCTCATGTACGGGTCGCCGCTCTCAAACTCGCCCTTCACGATCCCGAGTGCGGTAATCAGTCCGTTCTTTTCAACGTACAAATCAGCTTTCGACGGGATCGCCTCGAGTGGGTGGTTGGATTCAATATGCAAGCTATGCGTTCGAAGCGACGACCCGAGTAGGCCACGGAGATGATGGCAGAGGTCTCGACAGCGAGATTCGTCCTCTGCGTATGGCTCGGGCATGTGCTCGCAGAGCGCGAACGCGACCCGAAGTGCGCTTATGTACACGTCGGACGCTCTCGTCGCCGGGCCGGGCTCGGGTGCGTGGTTCACACTCTTCAAGAGTCGTGCAAATGCGGGATGCAGGACAGTGAGCGGGAGACACATGTTGTGTGGCGGACGGAGATTGAGGATCGCCGTGTCTTTTTTCTGCCAGACACTCCAAACTGATTGGTATCCATATTCTTCCGCAGAAGGCAAAGAGGAGAGCTGACTTAGGAGCTCTTCGGTGAGTTTTTGTACGACTACGAGCTGTACTTTCAGGCTTTCGAGGACCGTTTTGTAGATCGACGCTCTGACTGGACAGAGGCTCGTAAACGAGCTAGACCTTGGACGGAAGAAGACGTACAAGCGGGAACCGATTCAGGGATAGCCAATTGATCGATTGAAATGGTATTGAGGAACGGTAATTTGAAGGCATTGAGGGTGTCGATGCTGGGCGCGCAGCCAATAGCGACTATTTTGCACATGTGGAGGAGTGCAATAAGACCAGATTTGATACTATCACTTTCAAGAGCAGGGATATTATGGTAGTTTCCAATGCTTTCGAGACGAGTTTGTAAAATTTCGACCTCGTTTCGCCATTCATTGTTAAGCCTGCCAATCTCTTGGAATCGCCTTGGCCTCTTAGTTGAAGGTGCACCAGAATGCTCCTCCTCAGCGCGACGCTTGCGAGTGGTCCCGTCGTCATCATTCTCGGACATGTTGGAGTCAAAGGAACGTGATAATTCAATTGCAGCTTGGGTGCAACCGCGTGCCCACTCGTTCTCAGGAACCTCTTACAGGCCATAACTTATGGAGGCGATCTAATTCCTTGCGGAAGCTGAAGTTGCATCGTCGTTTCTTGTGCGTTTGCACAACCTGGCGTAATATTAATACTGACTATATATTCTACACCAGAACTGGAAGGATGCGAGAGTAAGGATACTTGGAATTGGTCCTTGCCTCATACTAGTGAAGGAATACGGGCAGAAATTGTGCTCCTTGCCCTCTACCTGGCTGGTGTCAAGTCGTCACCGATTGAAACAAACCAAGGGGCGTATTGAATTGGTACTGGCATCAACCATGAAGCGGGTACGCTTCAGGGGTTATGTTTCAAAACTCAGTGGACTGTGATCATTCCCTCGAAGAGAGACTGACTGAATTTGTGCTCGTTGATGTCGTTGATGTCTGCGGTGTTACTATAAGAGAAGGAAATGTTAAGTCCTGTTGTTTCTAAGCTGGATGGGACGACGCGTATGTACGATCAACCCACACAACCAAGGCCCATGAGTAGTAAGAAATCTTCCAAAAGGTCTGGATGTGGATGAGACACCGCATGAAGAATTTAGTGAAGGAGACTGCCATGTGGCTACCAATTCAAAAGAGTGACTCCAGAGTTCGACCCAGTACAGTGCTGAATTGATAGTGTAACAGAGGCAGGAATATGTCTAGTGGAAATTTGGTGCTTGTTGACAGCCTTGGTGTGCCCCGATAGTGGTGCCCTGCTGGCCAAGGCGCCAGCATTCCCACGACTTTCCAACATCGATTATTGTCGGGAATTGGAAACAAGCGTGGGCGCTCAGTGCCTGCTGCGAAATGCACAGCCCGGAGACTGTCAGCACTGCAGTATAAATTGGACTCGCTTCGCTCGTTGGATCCCAACAAACACCAGATTTGCTCGTACTAGGAAAACAGGCCACGCGAAATTTGATAATTATGGACCCATTCAGCCTCTCTTCTGGCATAGTGGGCCTCATTGCTCTCGCTTTGAAACTCATCGTTGGCACCCTTGGCATGATCGACAAGACCGTCGCTGCACATGACGAAGCCGCACATGAGCTGAGGGGTCTGCAGAAGGATCTTGAACAACTTCAAACACAAATGGTCCGTATCTATGGGGTTTTGAAAGTGTTAGCGGCCAATACCAAGGACCGCGGTTTCAAAAAACTACTTCAGGAGTAAGCTCCACGTAGTTCTGGATGTGGATCAATCCTAACATGGCCTCCAGCGAGTACGGTCAAGCTGCTGTACGCGAACAGTGCGATACGCTCGAGGAGACTTTCAGCACGCTGACACAGATGACGGACCGAACGAACTCCGATGATTTGCAGCCGGCCCCTTTACCCTCTAACAAGAAATCCCTTGAATTTACCCGAGCAGTACTCAAACACAGTTTCACGCCATCTACGATCACTGACCTTGTTAAGGGTCTGCGGGAGATGCGTTCTGATATCGAGACGTGCCTCACCAGGCTAGAGACTACTTTCCAACACTTCCATACTCTCTACGATATCATGAACAATGGGCTCGCGCGCACTGCATCACGACTATCGATTTTCTCAACATCCACGAATCTCACAGTCCGTATTCAATTAGCTGCTTGGCTCAAAGGGTTGGAAGGAACATGGGGGCTCTCTAGACAACGGAGATCCATTTCAGTGAGTCATCCAGTTTCCTCTCCGACACCATCTCATTTTATATTTCGCTTCAGCTTCGTGACTTTCTTAGATCTAAACACGCGACTGTTGGAATCTCTGATATGACGGATGACCTCCTGGGCAAGATACTCTATCATCTTTGTGAACCTGGGCCCCTGTCGCTTCGCCACTTGCTCTTTGTTTCGAGGCGTTTCTACTTTGTGACCATGAGTAATGCGCACCTTTGGGCAACCATATCCCTTGATTATTCCTTTTTCCACCATTTTCACCAATGGCCTGAACAAGGCAACAGATTCGTTGAACAGTGTCTTCTTCGCAGTGGCCTTCTTCCGCTCTGCCTTTATATCGACTCCTTTGGTATCAGTGAAGATGACACTACTTTTCTCCTCCCCCCCTTGGGGACATTTGGGAAGCCAGAGTGGAGAGGCTTTCAGAGGTGTACCTCACTGATATGGAATGCTAGACTCCATGAAGCGACAACGAACCAGATGTTCGTGGGTTTGCTCCCCAAGAGTCTTCCCTCCTTGAAACACATCTCTTTTACCGACTTTATTGATCCGATCGGTGGATCCCAATTTCCAAACTGCCCAGTGCTCGAGAGAGTGGAAATGCTGCGTCATTATATGCCCTCTCCTCATTTCTGGGGGACAAACTTTCTACATGTCACTGCCCTCTCCTTTGGGAACTATAATTTCTGGGTAGATTTTGACCTGACCACACTCTCACTATTTCCTGTGCTCCGCGATCTCACACTATTCACTGTGCATAGCGTGACAGGTCTATCTGGCGTTGGTCCCCAATCGCCAGTAATTTTCGAAAACCTTCATATCCTTAGAGCTCGTGGGCGGATTCCACCAGAGGTCCTGATCAATCTTGTGGCCCCTGCTCTGGAGGAGCTGCATATCAAGGCAAATGATATCAATCTGACATCCATTGATGTACTAGAAACATCTTTTAATCCTCCTTGTCAGTATATCCATGCTCTCCTTCCTGTGGCTGTTTGCGCTAAGGAGCCAGAGTGGGCCACAAAGCTTTCAAAGTTTGTACAGAAGTGCACTAAGGTCAAGTCAATCTATATATCAAGATGGATGCAAGAGGGATGCAAGAAATATATGGGTGGCCAAGACGTTGCTCTCCATGTCCAGTAGTTCATAGTGTTGGAGTTGGTGATCCCTCCAACAAACTGGCTGGGTAGCTCAGTGGGAGAGCGCCCTGCATGTATTCGGGTTGAGGGGGTTGTGTTGGCGCTCTGTATTCGTCCATGTGTTTGGCCTGTTGTTTGTACCCCAGTTTCTCCTATATGTCATAGATAGGGGTATTTATTCATGTATATATAGGACACGATTGAGCAGGGGAATCCTCACGGTTTTCTCCCCCACTCACTTGTGTCCTAGTGTCCTACTTATACATAGGAAACTGGAAAGTTGACCCAGTGTGTTCCATATGATACAAACCTGCTCCAGAATCATGTATACAATGTTCCAACCCATGGTACCAGGCTGTGCCCACATTATTCCAATTGTCTGCTTGCCTGGAGAATCACTTCCCATGTACATAACCTGTCTTGTGGACATAGCTTGGTCACGGAAAGCACCTGATTTGTATATTTTATTCAACGCTGCATTGTGAAATCTACCAATGGCGCAGTCCCACAAGTCACCTGGTAGCTCCCAGTCACCACGCTGCTGGCTGTTTGTGTGTCCACTCCCTGGCTACAATTTGTTCTCCTCTGGTGATCACCTGCAGCTAGTCTTCTATGGGCACCTAAGCATCATGCTGCCCAGTCCTCGCCATACTGTAAGGTTGTGATCTTCTTGATCTCTGACTGTTCTCAATCCGAAACACCGAATACAATCGAATCACTTTAATATATTGAAAGAGACAAGTGTACTAAGTAGGTGCTATAAGTGGAGGAGTTGTGGTATACTAGGAGTGTAAGATTGATGTGTTTGAGGGGCAGCACTCGGTCTACATGGAAACGAGAATATTACGAAATGGGAAAACTAATTATCCGTATGCTCGCCCTTACACATATCTTCAACTTCCTCCACTTCTTCGGCAACCATCCTCGTTAACTCTATTCAGTGGAAATTCCATCCTCTCAATTGTCCCGAAACCCGTTGCACTAGCTCTTCTCAACCACAATATTTCAACAGGAGGCTCAAAGAGCTACTTCTATGCTTTCCGCGCACGGTCGTATTCGCTCAGCGTATGGACGAAGCATGTCCACACTTGGCTGGGCATGTGCGACTAAATTTTGGCCATTCCTCCTCAGCAACCGATAACAAAACTGGAAGATGCGAGACTCAGTGAGTGATGGCGAACTCTAGTAATATTGTGATATATCCAGAAGACGCGCTATGGTAGAATAGAGACCATTAGAAGCTAAGCCAGTCTAAACAGCAAGGCAAACGGACTCCAGACTCAGGAGTGAGGGATAGCAAACTGAGTCTGTGCCGTTCTGCGGAGAAATGTTTTTTATCATATACCATAAATCAAATCGGACATGTAACATCGAGGAAAGCAAAGCAAGCGCGCATATGATCTATGCCAAGTTGCCAACATATGCACATATTTCCGACAACCAGCACACAATCTATCCCAGTTTTGGCTCATGGATGTATTCATAGACTAAAAGTACGAATTATATGCGTACTTGGCCCCCATATATATAGCGGATCGGCAAATGCGGCCGGCAAAGTTCGGGCCCGTTGGGCGTGAATATACATTGGCATATCGCAGAAGATATCTGATTGATTGTATTATTATCCCCTTCGGTGAACTACGTATTGTATTCCATTCCATGACGAACCCTACCGCAAGCCTCCGCTAGTATTGACAACCATTAATTCCAACACCGGGATTAATTTCAAGGAGTTCAGAAACAAAAGTGATTGCCTTGAGAAAACTTAAATGTATATAAATTATCTGACAAAACTATCTGGGCTGTGGCAACAGGTGAGGTGACCGACATGAACGACGACTAAGTGACAATCAGTGCGTTAGAACACATCAATAGATTTAGCAATGTATGACTCACACCTTCCCTCTAAATATTCAATTTTGATATAGCGACTTCATATTGTCCGATCTTGTCCCGCAAGAAGTGAATGCAACATGGATGGGATAGGTTGGGAGACCATATTTCTAACGCCGCTGATTGGTACATCTGGCGGATATTAGGGCTATTCGTGCAGCGGCTTTGAAGCGATGGTTACTCAGGCCTCAAAGTGATAATTCATTTTGCTTCATATGTTCTAGGAGGGGCGCGGGCCATATTACGTACTTACGAGAAGCGCCACATTTATTGGCTGACCGAGACAAACGTATGGCGCCGGGCAGCAGAGGGGTGGATCTAGGTGAGGGGGGAGGCCGGTAGTCCGGAGGTTGAAGAGCTCATGGGTTGGAGTCACTCCCCGCCCGTAAATTCCCCAACCTCTCGGCACCGAGGTGGTGAACAAACCATTACAGCCAGCCTCAAGTCTGGATAGAACCCACGATCATGCTCTTGAGCGAGAAGTAAGCCCGTCTCATCGGGGAATATCTTGATACTAATCTCTGCCGGAGATAGTGCGAAATCCAAGAGCGCGGCCTCGAGAGCGCCCCGTTTGCTCGTGGAAGCGCCGGGACTACCAAAGAACTGGACCCCGGAGGAGGGCACACAGCGCGACGAAATCCTCATTATGATAGAGGATGATCATCAGCTCATCTCCGCCGCCGAGGTGGCCCTGGTACGAGCGAAACAACGAGAGGTCAAGTCTTTGGAAGAATTCGAGAAAATACGACGTCGCTACGAGGAAGCCCGTGCTGCCCAAGCACTTGCGGCTCACAACGTTTCGTTCCTGGAGGGCCATATTCAGGAGCTCAAGGACGGTATTGAAGCAAAGCGTGGGATGCTACACCCGATTCGGCGGATCCCCGACACCATCCTTGAACTCATACTACACCTCTCGCTCGATTTTGCAGAAGAGATTACTACCAACTCGACGGAACTCATGAACGCGACGGCTGTATGTCGGCACTGGAGACAAATCGCACTTTCATGCCCCTGCCTATGGCGAAATATACCAATAAATCCGCGACGGCCTGGATCGATATCTCTTTTCAAAGAGTTTGTACTAAGATCAGGGAAGAAAGACGTCACCATCGTCTTATTCGACTTAGAGATTGACGATCATTCGGATAGCGGTCACGATTTTCGCAGTCTTGGAAAAATAATTGAGAGCAGCGGCCTTCCTGTCGAATCTATTGTACAGATGGTCATTCGGCCGAACACATCCGCACATCTACCCAACCTGTCCAGCTGGGCAGTGACACTCCCCAAAGTCAGTCATCTCGATATCACCGCGAAACCTCTTCGCCCACATGGGACTGCGCCATCATTCTTCCTCTCGCACTTCCCCGATCTTCAGACGCTTGGGTTCTGGGCGACATGGATGTGGCCGATTTTCTCAAGCGAAGTTCTCCTCGTCGATTCTCTCTCCTTCCTTGACATGCAAAGTCTCCGACCCGATACCCTCAAGGGAATACTAGACCAAGCTACAAACGTCACCGATCTCGACCTCAGCATTGACGTCTACTTTGGCGGAGACCCAGAGACCACATCGCTCGGCTCATTCCAACATAACTCACTTACCTGGCTTGGCCTAGACGCAGTTGACATCTTATATACTGCATATGCCTTCTGCGGGGACGTATCCTTCCCGAACCTTGATTGGCTATGTATTTGCTTCGAGACCAAACGGGGGATGCCCAATAGCGGGTTTCCTACCGAAACATTCCACACCCGGTTAGAAGCTCTCATGACGGCCATGGGGGACTGTCCCAAGCTTGTCAATTTCCAAGTGTGCTTGCGAGACGGGGGAGACTTCCCGAATGGGGAGGAAGCAAAGCGCCAGCTGATGTCTCTACGGCTCCTCCCTCGCATAAAGTGTCTCATGGTCCGCCCATTCCGCCCAAGCGTAACAGGATTTGCCTTCCTCGCCGTGCTTAAACAAGTTCTTTCTGCTACATCCCTCTCCTCAACTGTAATATGGCCCCATCTAGAGAAGCTCGACGTAGAGAATACGCGTAGCTTTCCTGTTGAGATGATTCTGAGCACCGTCAGGGCTAGACGAGAGCCCCACCGGCCGCCGTCGATGCAGATCGCCAAGATTCACGAGGTTAATTTCTGCAACTGTGATCCCTTGACCATAGAGGAGAAGAAAGAGTTGGATGCGTTGCTTGTATTGCCTGAAGCTCGTACGTTCTCAGCTCTTCGTCCTCAGCCCACTTGTCACAATTATTAACACATTAGCAGCTCCTACATCTCAGCCTACTTTCCGTCGCTGGTCATGTCAATACCCAACCTTCTGAATCTGTTTCTTGGAGTTCAATGTATGTTGTTTGTCCTCTCGCTAGTTCAGCAATTTCTGCATGTACAGGGTAGATGGTACAAGTATCTATCCATAGGTTATCTATCGACTTTTTATTCCATATTCCAGAGGCCAGACTGTCGACTTTCACACCAGAGAGAAAGCACATCTTTGGTGCATGTACCACCGACAGGACCCTACGTTTGACACACATATCCTAAGACGCCCAGGGGAAAAGCCGTCCACTGGGTGCATCTGCGGGTTCATGCGTATAGATACCTCTCGCAGCGTTGGTTGTCGCGTCGCTCTTGAAATGTTGCGGTTTTGTTTGCCCTATACCCTCACAAAGTAGTGCATTAATACATGGCGTAAGAAGGTAAATATTATGTACACTATGAGTCTTAGCTACTACATCTATACTGAGAGGCTGTGGCCGTGGAGTGGTTGTGAGTCCATGCAAGGAGACAAAAAAAGGGGTGATGGCTTGGCCAGTCTTCAATGGCAGCGCCTTTTTGGGGGCGAGCTTGATAAAATAATTATAGTAAAATTTCCAGTACTGGAAGGGTGACTTACCACGTGATACATGCGGAATCCCTCGCAGATACACCAAAATGGGGTGCGACTATTTTAATTTTTAAATTTTAAATTTTTACTTTTTACTTTTTACTTTTTACTTTTTAATTTTTAATTTTTACCTTTTAATTTTTAATTTTTAATTTTTAATTTTTAATTTTTAATTTTTAATTTTTAATTTTTAATTTTTTCTTTTTTCTTTTTCACGACGGGTGGAGGTAACTATTCCAGGGGTAAATAAATCGGGAATAGCCTGCGAAAAGATCGTCTCCAGTGTTAGATATACATATAATAATACATGATTTTTGTAACTGACATTGATGGCCGATATATGGGAGATACTCTGACTGTGCAACGACTATTCCTTAGCTAC
>WNFL01336727.1_pt1 | contig 15411 bp, 11 predicted proteins | sample 5400361 | NCBI WGS metagenome assembly WNFL01 (sample SAMN13153351, study PRJNA577476) | soil metagenome | isolation source: 40 cm soil on Douglas fir-dominated hillslope | place: USA:California | collected 2013-09-17
GATGGGGCGCGAGTTCGCTAGTGCCTCAGCGCGCTGGTGCCATTTGCTTGACCTTGACTTCGAGCCTCGCATTGTTGCTGCCTGTGACACCAATTCTGCTATGTTGGTCTGGTTCACACAGAGTATTCCCGGTTTGCGCGCCTATGACGATTATCGTCAAATGCTTGAGTCGCCCGATATCGAGGCGATCTACTGTGCTGTGCCGCATCACCTTCACGCACAGGTCTATACTGACATTCTCAAGGCTGGCAAGCACTTGCTCGGCGAAAAACCCTTCGGCATTGACCTGGTCGCCAATACGGCCATTCTGAAACAATTACGTGATAAACCTGATCTGCTGGTGCGCTGTTCGTCGGAGTTTCCCTTCTTTCCGGGCTCGCAGCGCCTCATCCAATGGATTCGAGAGGCGCGCTTTGGGCGAATCATTGAGGTGGAAGCCGGCTTCTGGCATAGCAGTGACCTGGACCCGAATAAACCCATTAACTGGAAACGACAAGTGGCCTTCAATGGCGAATACGGCTGCCTCGGCGATTTGGGAATGCACGTTGTCCATGTACCGCAGCGGGCCGGATGGAACGTGACCCGCGTGCGCAGTTTGCTCTCAAAAGTTATCACCCAGCGCCCCGATAGTTCCGGCGCGCTCGTGCCGTGCGAGACTTGGGATAACGCGATCCTGGCTTGCGATGCTGTTGCGACCGACGGCCAGGTTTTTCCGATGGTGCTATCTACCAAACGCATAGCACCGGGGCACAGCAACACGTGGTTCATCAATGTCTACGGAACAAAGTTCTCGGCCCGTTTTAGCACCCAACAACCCAAACAATTGGCCTGGCTGCCGTACACACCGGGCAGCGAACAAGCCTGGCATGTGCTGGAGATGCCGTATCAATCCGCTTACAAAGCTATCACTGGAGCTGTGTTTGAGTTCGGATTCTCAGATGCGATCTTGCAAATGTGGGCGGCTTTTTGTGATGAGCTGACGCACGGCTCACAAATGGGCCAGCCGTTCTATTGTGCCACCCCCGAAGAAGCGGCCGCCTCCCATCGATTGTTCACCGCTGCGTTGGAGTCTCAGCGCAGTGGACAGACGGTCAGCCTGTGAGAGTAGATCATGATGCGCGAAATCCTTGTCCTTCATCACACGCATACGGATATCGGCTATACACACGATCAACCCATCGTCTGGGAACTGAACCGCCAGTTCATCGATGATATGCTGGACGAGATTGACCGCACGCAAGACTGGGATGCCATTTCGCAGCCAATCTGGACCTGCGAGGTCACCGAGACACTACGGCATTGGCTGCGCACCACCGGGCCCGCCCAAATTGATCGCTTCAAAAGTGCTGTTGGCGCAGGACGTATGAGCGCTGGTGCCATGCCGTATAACTTCACACCTATGGTTGGCGTGTCAGAATTTATCCGCTCCTTGGCACCGCTGCCTGAGCTGCGCCGCACTCTCGGACTCAAGTTTAATGTCGCGATCAATCACGACATCAATGGACTACCCTGGACTATGATCCCGCTACTGCTCGACGCAGGCGTGGAGATGGTCATCATGGGCATCAATGTGCACTTCGGTGGCTTCCCTCTGCAGCGCCCGCTTTTCTTCAAGTGGATTGGACCAGATGGACGCGGCATCATTGCGCTCAATGGCGAACACTATGGCATGTTTCAGCGCTATGCCCATGTGGATCAGAACTCGCTGGAGGTGATGTCCGAAGGCATTGATCACTATGCGCAAAAGCTGGCGCAACAGAATTATCCGCACGACTTCGCCTATTTATCGCTCACTCATTACTCATTTTGGGATAACAACCCGCCTTATCCGGTTGCGTATGAACTCATTCGGCGCTGGAATGCCGAAGGACGAACGCCGCACATTCGCTTCATAACACCCGATGAGCTTCTGGAAAAAGCCAAAGCAATGATGCTACCTGAATACGCCGGTGACTGGACAGATTATTGGAATTTCGGTGCCGGAAGCAGCGCACATGAAGTACGCCTGGCACATAAGGCGCGCAGCGCGCTACTCGCTGCTGAAGTTGTCTCTCTCCAGCGGGCCCTTACACGAGATAACGCTATACCGCAAGTCATGCGCCAGGCCTATGAGTCGCTTACACTGTGGGACGAGCATACTTGGGGCAACTACGCATCTGTAGACGACCCCGACCGGGACTCAGTTGTCGCTGGCTGGCATCACAAGGCGCACTTAGTGTATCGCGCACATGCGCTGGCTCGCTATGTGCTCGCCGAGCAACTCGAAACGCTGGCGGGCAACTCGCGCCATGCGCAACAGGTCGAGGGCGTGCTCATTTATAATCCGACGCCATTTGATCGCAGCGACTATGTACGTCTGCCGCGCGATCTCGTCGAGCGCCGCTACGACCACATGTCAAGCACTGCCCACCGTTTCTTGGAAGCCAGTTCGTCTGAGAAAACTCCGGATCTGGCCGGGAGCGAAGCCACGTCGCAGACGGCGTTGTTTGGTCCGGTTGACGTGCCTGCCTATGGCTATCTCAGGCTACCTCTGGCTGCGTTGGCACGACGCGAAGCGGACGGGCTGAAGGCTGAGGAAGGACAGATCGAATCGCCCACTCACCGAATCGGTTTCCATCCGGAAACGGGCGCGATCCATTCGCTGTTCGACCTCCGCAGCGGACGCGAATTTGCAGATCGGGCCAGCGCATGGCCCATGCTGAGCCTGATTCACGAAACTGTGGACGGACCAATGGATACACTCAGTCGGGGCCGTGAGTCGTTGCTGGACCTTAACCCTGGGAATTTTCAAGACACATCCTTTGTTGCGAACTGGGATGCACAGCGCACGCTTGAACAAACCATCTCATTGCACACGCGGCGCGAACCGCATCGCGTGGGTCTCGAAGTGTGTGCCTCGCTACCGGGCGCATCAGAGATTATCAAGAGCATCTGGCTGTACGCTCACACGGACGTGGTCACTATTGATATTGCGTTGCGCAAAGCCAATGTTTGGACGCCCGACGCGATCTATCTCGCGTTGCCGCTTGACTTGCCCGATTGGGACGCGGTCTTCGATACAATGGGCGCCCCGACTCTGCTCGATATCGAGCAAATTCCGGGCTGTTGCCGTGACTGGGTGACCGTTAGCGGCTACGTTGACGTGCACGACACCAAGAGTGGCGTGACACTAGCTTGCCCAGACATGCCATTGGCTATGGTCGGGAGTTTTGCATTTGGGCAGCGCCAACTTTCAATAGACCGTAGCCATAAGCCTTTGTTGCTGGCCTGGCTGCTCAACAATTATTGGACTACCAACTTTCGTGTGTCTCAGCCTGGTTTCCTGCGCTTCCATTATGAACTCGCCACGCACAGCGGCTTCAATGCTGTCAATGCTGCGCGAGTTGCGGCCTTCGCGCGCGGCCCTCTGATTGCGTATCCTGAGGTTGTAGTCGGCCATCCCGAGACTGGGATGCTCATCGATGTTGATGGCGACGGCATCGTGATTGCGGCTGCGGAACGCCTGGAAGATGGCGCGCGAATATGGTTGCAGAATCTGACTGATTCGCCGCGTAACACTACTGTACATCTGGGCCAATGGAAACTTCGGTCCGCAGCGCTGTGTGACACATTTGGCCGCGAAGGCGCAGCACTCATAGTGAAGAACGAAGGTGTCACGCTCACCGTGCCTGCTCGTGGCGTGACTGGTTTGCGTTTGACCTAATAGACAAAGTAAGTTTCGGGTGATGAGAGCTAAAACTTCAGACGGCTAGTCAATCGTCGTGCCGATGATTGTGTGAATTATTGTAATGATGGTTTCAAGGAAAGGTAGTGAGGGTGAATTTGGTTTCAGTCAGGACTTTCAGAAAATTGGAAATCGTTCATTGCAAGTTGTGAATGATGATAATTACGCCTACCCAAATGCTTCGAACAATAAAATCCAGATATAAGATAATTCTTTGCAAGACCTGTTGGTTGACTTATGCTACTCTATACTGGCAGATGATAAGAAACAATCATTAGATCGATTGATATTGAGGAAAAAGTCAAATGGATCAAACAAAGGTAATTTTGGATCGTGATTATCAGATCGCCCCAGTTGACCCAAGGCTGTTTGGCGGCTTTCTCGAACATATCGGGCGGGCGGTGTATGAAGGGGTCTATGACCCGCAGTCGAAACAGGCCGATGAGAAAGGTTTTCGTAAGGATGTGTTGGAGAGTTTGAAACAACTGCTCTTCACCGCCATGCGTTATCCTGGTGGAAATTTCGCCTCCGGCTATCACTGGTTGGATGGCATTGGTCCGCGGTCCTCGCGTCCAACGATTCGAGACTTGGCATCTCAAAGCATTGAACCAAATCAGTTTGGGACGGATGAATTCATCCAATTATCCAGACTCATGAATTGGACTCCGATGATGGCAGTCAACCTGGGCACGGGGACTCCGGAAGAAGCTCGCAATTGGGTGGAATATTGCAACAGTCCAGTGGGGACAAAATATGCCGACCTCCGTGGTGAAAATGGAGCGAGCGATCCACATGATGTCAAGTTGTGGTGTCTCGGGAATGAGATGGACGGTCACTGGCAACAGGGACATGTGCCCGCGGACCAATATGCAATCCGGGCTCAACAAGCCGCAAAACTGATGAAGGATGTTGATCCTTCCATTGAATTGGTTGTCTGTGGGTCAGCCGAAATTGGACTTCCAACCTATATGGAATGGGATCGTACTATATTGGAATATATCGGCGATTATGCTGATTTTGTGAGTCTGCATCGTTATGTTGGTAAATGGAACAGTGACACCGCCGATTATCTGGCAGCAACGAATTCCATCGATCAACAAATCGAGGCTATGGATGGACTTTGTCGTTATGTCCAAGCTAGAACACGCAGCAAGAAACGATATTACCTGGCTTTTGATGAATGGAATGTTTGGTACCGAACTCAAAATGCTGAGAGTGTCAACGGCCACGGAAAATTTGCCCAACACTTAGTCGAGGAGGAATATAACTTGGAAGATGCATTAGTTGTGGCAGGATTTCTCAACAGTTTCATCCGTCATGCAGATGTCGTAAAGATCGCCAATCTTGCCCAAATCGTGAATGTCATCGCACCCATCCTGACTCGAGGCGAACAAATCTTGCTCCAGTCGATTTATTATCCCCTTCTTATCTATGCACAACGTCGAGATGGCATCGCTTTGCAGCCAATTGTTAAGGGTCCCGGCTACGAGAGTCCAAGTTACGGTTTCGTACATACCATCGATACCAGTGCCATCCTTGGAAACGGTCTCCTGCATACTTTCCTGGTTAACCGCAGTACTGATGAATCTACAACCATTCAAATTGCTGCCGCAGGTATTCATATAAAGTCTATCGAATCATCCGAGCTGATAACTGGACCATCCGCAGCCGCCAGCAATACTTTCGATAAGCCAAATACGATTTGCAACCAGAAGCTTAGTAAGATCAAATTGGATGATGGAAAGGCAGTCATTCAAATGCCTCCACTTTCCATTGCTGCAATTTCTTTTCATATAAACGATAAACCTTAATATCTCGATAATTCACGCCAGAGAAATAGAGAATGAGACATGAAAGTTGGACGCGAGTTTCAAATCTCATTTTTGATCATCGTAAGAACATGTAAGACGCAGGATACAAACCGCCGTTCTCTCAGGGAATCCTAGCGTCCATAAACGCTTGAATTCTTCTGACAACAGAATCCGGATTTATCATAACTATCTCCAAGAATTCCATGGCATTCTATGATATTGTGAAATAAGCAGGCCGCGATCAAATTTATGAGCAAAGAACGGATTTAGACTTAATTGAAAACTCAAGCTCCCGCCATAGTATTGATTGAGCAGGATGAGGTAACACTCGAACTCTATCAGCGAGAATTAAGTAAATCCTTCACGGTCTTCCCATTTACAGAATTGAGTGGCGTTCTTGAAGCTATGGCTGACCAAGACATCCAAGCTGTTGTCATCGAACCGGAAATACAGTCCAGGCAAGGATGGGAACTGATCCATTCAATCCATGTTGCTTTTCCTGATCGGTTGATTCCGGTAATTGTCTGCAGTACGCGCGACACCAGCAGTATTGCTCATGCTCGGGAAGTTACAAAGCATTTGACCAAGCCAGTCCTTCCAAAGGCACTGAGGGAAAAGACGCTCGAAATTTTAGAAAGAAAGGATGAAAGACGGAAATCCTCATGAATGATTCGCCGGTCTTGCGCAACTCAAGGCCCGTAACCGAGCGCTATGATACGCACGTGGTTAACTCGTGGGTCGAGGAGAATCGTTTCCTCTCGCTGCTACCGGACTATCCGGAACTACCATTCTTTGGGCAGGCGCGCGAAATCCTCCCGGATCCATTTTGGACTGACCACGCCGCTGTCGTAGCCTGCTATTGGCGGGCGTGGGAACTGGCTTTCAGTAACTTGAAACAACCCACTTTGGAAAACGATTTTGTGGCCAATTATTGCGACACTGCATTCAACGGCAACCTGTTCATGTGGGATTCAGCTTTCATCACCTGCTTCGGAGTATATGGGCGGCGGGCATTCAATTTTCAGAATACACTGGACAATTTCTATCGAAAACAACATCTTGATGGATTTATCTGCCGTGAAATATCAGAAACCGACGGGCAGGATTGTTTCCCCCGTTTCGATCCTTCCAGCACTGGACCCAATATACTGGCTTGGGCTGAATGGAACTACTTCAAAAAATCCGGGGACCGGAAACGTCTGGAAATGATATTTGCGCCACTCGTGGCGTATCACTACTGGCTGCGCAAATATCAAACCTGGCAGGATGGTTCCTATTGGTCGACAGGCTGGGGTCAAGGGATGGATAATCTGCCTCGCGTCAGGGGAGACCAACACATCAATTGGGATAACGGACACCTGACTTGGGTGGATGCGACCTTCCACGCAATTTTATCGGCGAGGACCTTACTGCAGATTGCGATTTTACTGGGCAGGGATGCTGAAGTTCAAGATCTTGGCGAAGAGCTTGAACGGTTGAATAACTATTCCAATCAACACCTTTGGAATGAAGAGACAAAATTCTATTTTGACCGCCTGGCTGACGGTGATTTATCTTCGGTAAAACATATTGGCGCTTACTGGGCGTTACTCGCCGGATGCGTCCCCGCGGACCGGATTTCTAGCTTCGTGGCCCATCTGGAAAATCCTTCCGAATTCAAACGGGCGCACCGCATCCCGGCTCTCTCGGCCGACAACCCAAACTACATTAGTACCGGGGATTATTGGTGCGGAGGGATTTGGGCTCCCACAAATTACATGGTCTTGAAAGGCCTAGATGCCAATGGACAGGATGAGCTTGCATATGAGATCGCCAAAAACCACGTGGATAATGTTGTAAAGGTCTTCGAATCAGAAGACACCCGCTGGGAGGGCGCAGAGCAGTTCCGCGAGTATTTCCATCTCGTTGATCTCCAATTCGATGACAAGCATACGCTTTGGGAGAACTACGCGCCGGATGTGATCAGGCCTGGCAGTCATTCCAAGCCGGGTTATGTCGGCTGGACTGGCGTGCCGCCGATCGCGGTCTTGTTTGAAGATGTGTTTGGGCTTTCGCAGGATGCCATCTCAAACCAACTCACCTGGCGCGTCCGGCTTACTGACGAACATGGCGTGCGCCGATATCCGTTCAGCTCAACAGGTATGGTGTATCTGAAATGTAACTCACGAACCTCTCGGCTTGATCGGCCGTCCATCGAAATCCATTCGAATATTCCACTCACCTTGGATGTGATCTGGGAAGGAGGTACCTACACTCTGAATGTAGAGAAGGAACTGTAATTTGCCCTGCTTAACTGGAAAAGAGGAAAATCGCCGCAGATGAGATTCCTATTTCCAACTAGTTTGTTTTTTTGCTATCTCTCGATCCTGTCAACCATACGAAAGGAATGAGGACAAGATGAATAAAAGAAGAATTTCCGTAACCATTGCCCTATTTGTGGTCACCTCCATCATCATAAGTGCCTGTGGAGGAACCCCGGCAACAACTGCTCCGGCCGCGACCTCCGCGCCTGCGAAACCGACTTCTGCACCGGCAGAGCCAACTTCCACGCCAGTTCAACCGGTTACTTTAACCATAACCATCTGGCACAATTGGGGACCCGATGATGCAAAGGGCGCTCCACTCCAGTCGATTTTCAAGGATTTCATGGCTGCCAATCCCAACATCACCATCAAGGATGAGGTCTACGTGGATGCCGATATCCCTTTGAAAGTGGAGACTGCGTCTGCGGCAAAACAGGAGCCAGACCTGGTCTTCGTTCAGCGGGTGGGTTCTCCTCAGACTTGGACAGAGGCTGGTATTGCTATCCCAGTAAATGATCTGATCAAAGAATGGGGACTGGATGGCCAGTTCAAAGAAGCTGCCTTGAAGGAATACACTCTGCCAGATGGGAAAATTCAGGCATTCCCTCTGGAGGGATATACCTGGCCGATCTGGTACAACACAAGTGTCTTTGAAAAAGCGGGTGTTCCAATCCCTACAACAACTGACGAACTGATTGCTGACGCTAAGGCAATTCGCGCAGCCGGTGATCAGCCGATCATCGCCAGCGGTTCCGATGGGATGGGCCTGTACCTATTCACCCTTGTCCTGCAAAGCTTGTTGCCCGATGAAGAAGCCAAAAAATGCTTAGGAGATGGGGAATGGACACTTCCTAGTTGCGTCAGTGCCGTTGAGCTTTTTGTCCAATTGCGCGACGCGGGAGTATTTGTCAATAATGTACAAGGGCTTGATTTCGCCACCGCCAATACGAATTATTTCGCGGGCAATGTGGCGATGAGCCATTTTGGTGCCTGGAGTTTCGCTGATCCTCCAAAGGATCTGCTGCCTAAGATTCAACTTGGTGGCTTCCCGCTCCCAGCTGGATCTCCGCACCGAGCCCCGGTGATTTATTCGTCGTTCAGTGCCAAAGGAATATGGATCACCCCCAATGGAGGTGCCAAAATGGATGCAGTAAAGAAATTCATTCAATTCCTCTACAAGCCTGAGAATCTGGCCCGGTTTGTAGAACAGGCAGGTATGACTCCTCCATTGAAGGATGTTCCAATAGATGCGAGTAAACTTAATCCTCTCTTCGTTCAGTCGCTCACTATGCCAGTGGAAGTCGCAATGACTCCAGATGATTTTTATCCACCCAAAGTCCAAGCCGAACTCGGTACGGGTAAATTATCCCAGCTAGCTTTCACTCCTGGCACAACAGCCAAGCAGATCCTAGACGCCTTGACTGCCCTCTACGAGGCAAACAAGTAACTTCTGTTCCACTCCTTACCAGGATTGGGACATGACGATATATTCGTCATGTCCCAATCCCTTTGAGGCACGCGATGGCCGCAGCCAATCAGGCAATGCCCGCAGACCATGAGGTCTATTCGAACGTCGTATATCACCGGCGGATCGTCCACAGACGGCAGATCACTTTCTTCTGGCTGGTATTTCCGGCTTTACTCTGGTTCCTAGCGTTCATGCTTTGGCCGTTGTTGAACATGTTTTATATTAGTACCACCCATTGGGATGGGTTGGCGCTCCCACAGGTCAGTAACTTCCCAGATAACTTTATCAGACTTTATCATGATCCGAACATCCCCATTGCACTCCGAAATACTGGAATTCATCTTCTGTTCGGAATCCTGGGAGTTCTACCATTCGCGTTTATGCTCGGTTTCTTTCTAAGCTTGCACAAACCGGGCTATCGCATTCTTCGCACAATCTTCTTCTCACCTTCTTTGATCTGATCTCAGTTGCAGCTCTTGCGATGATCTTTTTAGGGTTATACCGCCCGGCCGGGGTGCTAAACTCTTTTCTGAACACGGTTGGATTATCTTCGCTCACCCGAGTCTGGCTGGGGGACCAATCCACCGCATTGGGAGCGTTGATTGCCATTGATATTTGGAGCGGCATTGGTTTTTATAGTGTCTTATTCTTCGCTGCGTTGACTAATATTCCAGAAGAGTTATATGAAGCGGCCATGTTAGACGGAGCAGGATATTGGACGATCATGTGGAAGATTGCCTTCCCTCTCATGCTGGATTTTTTCGGTGTGGTGGTCATCCTTCAATTCCTCTATATCCTTTCTGGTGCAGCTCAAATTGTGATCCTCCTTACAAACGGCGGACCGGGGAGCGCAACTCTGACACTTGGTTACTACTTATATAGTCAGGCATTTCTCATCCAGCGGTTGGGTTACAGCCAGGCTATAGCGATAGTGCTCTTCATTATCGGAATTCTTGTAATTCTACTGATCCGCCGCATTTCATCCCGGCTATCTTACTAGGATACTACAATGAGTATTAGGGATTCGCGAATCACCCAAAAAGCAAGAAATTCTCCAGACGGCTTTGTTATCGGCGGTTATCTCTTTTCGATTCTCTATGCATTCTTAATCATTATCCCTCTTTACTTTGTTGTAATCTCTGCATTTAAAAATAACAGTCAAATAATTACAACCCCTTTAGCTCTTCCTTCCGCGTTTGATTTCAATAAATTTTTACAGGCACAGGCTAATGTCAACTTGTTGCGAGCCATGCTGATTTCTGTTGCGGTTGCGATCGGGGCTGAAATACTAACTCTTGTTCTGGTATTTCCGGCCGCTTATGCAATAGCCCGAATGCAGACTCGCCTGGCAGCCTTTACAGAGGCTGTATTCAGCCTGGGATTCCTGATCCCCAGTCTGGCAATTCTGATGCCTGTCTACTTGATGACTGCCAAAGCCGGGTTGCTATATCACCCGATTGCCCTGGTAATTCTCTATCCGGCATTTAGTTTGCCATTATCTTTAGTCTTGTTGACCAGCTTTATGCGCAAGCTCCCCCGGGAACTGGAAGAGAGTGCAGTGATGGACGGAGGCAATGTGCTCCAGATCATTTTCTATATATTTTTCCCGATTTGCATGCCCGGAATAATTACAGTTCTGGTGTTGAATTTCATTAATATTTGGAATGAATACTTATTTGCCCTGATCTTGATGGATTCAAACAATCGTACTATCCAACTTGCTCTGGCCTTGCTCAGGGCTAACCAGCGGACGGTCGATTATGGATTGATCGCCGCTGGTGTATTGATCAGCATGGTCCCGGTTTTTATCGTGTTCATCTTTTTCCAGGATAGGATTGTAAGCGGTATGTTCACGGGAGCGATAAAAGAATAGGCCATTTGACTCGAATACAGGTTATCGATACAGCATTAGCTTTTTATAAGGATGCGTTCATGCCAAATCATCAAGCTTTCTTGAAAGTCAAAGGGGACCACATCCAAAATCAGTCTGAACAGGTCGTGACTCTCCACGGTATCGGCCTGGGCGGCTGGATGAATATGGAGAATTTTATTACCGGTTTTCCAGCGAATGAAAACGCTTTTCGTCAGGTGGTTTACCGCGCACTGGGAGATGAAAAAGCTGATTTTCTATTCGACCGATATCTCGATTATTTCTTTACGGATGAGGATGCGCGCTTTATCCGCTCCTTGGGCCTTAACCTGGTCCGCTTGCCGTTCAATTACCGGCACTTTGAAGACGACATGAACCCGGCAGTAATCCGTGAAGCAGGTCTGAAGCACCTTGATCGAGTGATCAAGATTTGCGCTGACCACGAAATTTACACTATCCTCGATCTGCATGCTGCTGCTGGATACCAGAATCAGGACTGGCATTCCGACAATCCCTCTCAGCAGGCGTTTTTCTGGCAGCATAAGCATTTCCAGGATCGGGCCGTCTGGCTCTGGGAAATTATTGCTGAACGTTACAAGGACAACCCTTGGGTTGCTGGATATGATCCGCTTAATGAGCCTTCCGATCCGTCCGGGGTGTTGCTCGACTCGTTTTACCAACGTGTGGTAACTGCAATTCGCGCAATTGACCCGGATCATATTATTTTCCTGGAGGGCAACTGTTACTCCCGAGATTTCTCGATGTTTGGCCCGCCTTTGCCAAATGTTGTTTACACTACGCACGACTACGCTATACCCGGGTTTATTAATGGTGGACCATATCCGGGATTTACTCGGGGCGAGTATTTTGATAAGTCGATTTTACGCAATAAGCTGATCGAGAACTGCCAATATATGTTGGAAAATCAGACTCCCATCTGGGTTGGAGAATTTGGGCCAGTGTATACCGGGATACCAGAAAATGATGCCATGCGTTATAAGATTCTTGAAGATCAGTTATCTTTTTATAAAGAACTTGGGGCAAGCTGGTGTTTGTGGACTTATAAAGATCTGGGTCTACAGGGCTTGGTAAGCCTACTCCCCAATTCAAAATGGATTCAGAAGATCCAACCCATTTTGGAGAAGAAAGCCATCCTCGGTGTGGATTCGTGGGGAGGCTTGGACAATAATGTACGGCACATCCTCGAACCCATTGAGCAGACCTTTGCAGAATTCTTTCCGAACTATAAACCTTTTCCTTTTGATGCCAAATGGCAAATCAACCGAACAGTGCGGCACATCCTTCTTGCAGAGCCGCTCATCGAAGATTTTTATCCACTTCTTCAAGGCTTGACTTTCGATGAAGTCGATGAATTGATGGCGAGTTTTCAGTACAAGAACTGTTCGCTGCGTCAAGAGCTCATCCAAATTATCAAAAAAGAACATCAGATTAGCTAAAATAATTAAACACATTATTGGATCGAAACATAACGAGGTATGATGCCCGGAATCAATGAAATGCGACGCAAGGAGTTAGATCGTGATTTCCGAAAAGTCCTGGACGTACTGGTTGCATCTCCGGGAATTGAAAAGAGTTTGGCGGTTCCGACTGAGGAATTCACGCGTCGTCAGTCAGCTACCTGGCAGGCATTAGAACAGGTCGGACTGGATGTTGGGTTTGTTTTTTCAGACGAACATTACGATGGTGATGTGCCCTATTTAGGAGGCAACACCAATATCGCCATCGAGCAGGTGGCTGGAGTGATCGGGAAGAACGGTTTCCATCTGATTGCTGGACTTGAAGGCGGCTACGTTTCTGAACAGCTGGCATCGCGTGCGAATGCCAGAGTGCATAAGGTCGAGCTGTTACAGCTTGCGGATGAAAAATATCCCATTCAGGCAGAACGGATCGAAGATGTGCTTGAGCAGGCGGCTGGGAACAAAGTCCATCGTGTTGGCCTGTTAACTCCCAGGCAGGTAGTTCCTTCTGGGATCGTAGATGCTCTGGAAAGAATTGTCGGCAAAGAGAATGTCATCGATGCCCAAGAGTTGTATCAACGCATCCGTTATGAAAAATCAAATATCGAAATGGAACTCATCCGAGATGCCGCGATCATCGGCGACGCGATGATCCGTTGTATGCTGGCGGTCATCCGTCCAGATCAATTGGAAACCCAAGTGGCAGCCTGGGCGTATTGGTCAGCCAAAGAGCTTGGGGCCGAAGAAAATGGGTGGGATGTGATGGTCACTTCTGGGGAGGCGAACCGCACCTTAATTGGCAAGGCATTGAATCGGCCAATTCTTGTTGGCGACTATGTCCACCTAGGGGTTGCGCCAAAACGGGACGGCTTGAACGCCTGCGTGCGGCGATCTTTGATAGCTGTAGATGACCATTCTCAAATAACTCCAAGCCAGCAGTATTGGTTCGATTTTATCGAACAGGCATATCTTGTCGGCGAAGAAGCCTATCGCAAAGTGGCGAAAGAAGGCCTCCCGGCTTACCTGCAGGAGGAGGCTTTAGTGGAGTTCTTTGCCGCTCATAGCTCAGATGTTTCCAAACGTTATGGGAAGATCATCCAGTTGGAGACACTCAAGCCTTATACCGGTACCCACAACTCCGGTTATACCGAATGCCAGGAATTCTTCGGCGCAATCACGCTGGATTCTGCCGAGCCATTAGGGAATCAGATCGTAACTATGCTGGATGTAGCGCTCCGAGGAATTGGCGATCACTGGAACGATGTGATTCTGTCAGATCTGGATTATCTGGTTATTGAAAACACCCTTGGCAAATTTGGGGAACGAGTTGAAAACTTTAGTTCCTTACCCCTCAACGTACAAGTTTTGGTAGGAAAGGGTTTGTAGAAGATGCACATTTATTATTTGCCCCAAGAAGATTCAATTCTGGAGAAATGTTTGATGACAGCTCTGTCTGTCGAAAATATGGCTGAACTGGAGGAAGTCACCCACACATCATCATGGTGAACACTGGTGTGATCTTGAGATCGAATCACTCAGCTAATGACACAAGAAAAAAAAAGGAGATTAACATGGCCAATACAATAAAGTGCAAGACCCGCTTTTACCGGCTCTTCCCTTCCACTAGCTATCTGGGATATGGCTTCGAAGACTACGAAGCCGAGTATGGTCGCTCGGCCTTCCTGGTGATCGACGTGTATGGCCTGGGTTTCCACCCCGACGATCCGGTTCCCGCCTACCATAAGGATGGGCACCCATCAGTGGAGCGCCCGGCGCTGGCGTGGCTGAAGAGTTCAGAGCACGAGGACCGCATCATCAAGACCGCCCTGTTCCCGGCACTGAACGCTGCCCGGGAAATCAACCTACCGGTCATCTACCTCAACAATAGCGCTCCCAAGATTGGGCTGAGGTTTTCCGAATTTGGCAAGATATTAAAGCGTCAACTGAACACCGATATGGAGCACATGTTCGCAGAGGATCAGGTCGACCCCAAGGAATACCACTACGGTGATTCTGACCACGTCAAGATCTCCAAGTTGCTTACCCCGCGTGAAAATGAATACTTCGTCCGCAAACACGTCTACAGCGGATTCGTCGGCACACGCCTAGACCTGTTGTTACGTTACTTGGACATCAAGAATCTGTTCGTGGTCGGATTCTCTGCCGACGCCTGCCTGATGACGACCATCATCGATGCCCTTTGGCGGAACTACAAAGTCATTATGTTGCGAGACTGTACCCTGGCGAACGATTTCCCAGAGGAGCAAGCCGAACTTTTGGGCACTCAGCGTATGGTCAAGATGATGGAAAGCCTATACTGCGTCTCCATCACCTCGCAGGAGTTCATTGAAGCAACCCAGGTCTTTGCAAACGAAAGCAAGAAGATTGAGATCATGGCTTAACCACTTTTGCTCAGGAACGATTGACCCGGAGAAGCGATGATTTATCTTGCAATGATTTGGCTGGTTATAACCTGCTGTTACTGATGGAGTAATACCAAGTGCCAGAACGATCCGCTTTAAATAATTACACGGTCTTCGTCATCCCCCATACACATTGGGACCGGGAATGGTACGCCACTTTCCAGCAGTTTCGCATTCGCCTGATACATGTCATGGATGCTTTGCTTGATTTGCTGGAACGCGACCCTTCATACACCCATTTCAACCTCGACGCGCAGACGATCGTGCTGCAAGACTACCTCGAGATCAGGCCCGAGAAGCGTGCAATCCTCCAAAAGTTTGTTCGTGATTGTCG
>WNFL01017420.1_pt1 | contig 15410 bp, 13 predicted proteins | sample 5400361 | NCBI WGS metagenome assembly WNFL01 (sample SAMN13153351, study PRJNA577476) | soil metagenome | isolation source: 40 cm soil on Douglas fir-dominated hillslope | place: USA:California | collected 2013-09-17
GCCACCGGTGAATGAACCACCGGGTGCTGCTCCGGACAGAGTAGGCGCCGCACCGGCTCATGGCGGTGCCTTGCCCTCGATCGAGGAGCGTCTATTGCGTCTTAAACGCCTGCGCGAGCAAGACTTGATCACCAAGGAAGAATACGATCGCAAACGCAACGAGATTCTTGATCAACTTTGATGGTCGGCAGCCCGAGTACGAGAAGCCATGGCGACGTGACACCCGTTTTGGTCCCGCGAAGAGTTAGTGTCCGGGCGATCGGAATCCCGAATTAGTCCCGAGTGCGAGTGGCGTCCGCGCTTTACGCTACGACTACTCGTGCCTTTGCCCAATACCTTGCCACGTATCCGACGCCAGTCCGCATAGTGACCTGCGCGGCGCATGCGGCTGCTGCTGCGGGGTGAACAACCTTATGGTCATTATCCAGACGATCCACTGGCGCTCAATCCAACTAGTTGGATTGAAAAGAAGCCGCAGAAGACGTTGGTATGAAAAGAAACGAGAAAGAGGCAGTCGAGTCCCGCAACCTTCTGGCTTCGAATTTCAATAGTAAGCAGTACGATCGACTACATCCCTGACAAATATGATGCCCTTCCTGATGGATAGGGGGCATTTTATTCCGAAGACATGGGTAACACTTTCCGGCATTTGCGGGGGATACGCACATGCCGTGGCGGGAGTGTTACAAGATGGACGAGCGGCTGAAGTTCGTGGCCCGGTTGCTGGACGGGGAGAAGATGGCGGTGCTGTGCCGGGAGTTCGAGATCTCCCGCAAGACCGGTTACAAGATCTACTCTCGCTACAAGGATTGTGGGGTTGAAGGGCTGACGGATCGGTCTCGTAGACCTTATCGGCATGCCCGGCAGCTGCCCTTTCAGATCGAGAAGGCGATCGTGCAGCTCAAGCAGGAGCACCCCAGCTGGGGTGCTCCTAAGATTCGCGAACGGCTGCGCCGCAAGCACTCGGAGGTACAGTGCCCGGCCATCAGCACCGTGCACGCGATCCTGGATCGCAACGGCCTGGTCAAGCGCCGGCGCCGACGGGTCTATAAGCCTGAGGGCACGGCGCTCTCGCACCCCTATTGCCCCAACGATCTGTGGTGCGCGGACTATAAGGGCGAGTTCATGCTCGCCGACCGTCGCTACTGCTACCCGCTCACGATCACGGACTTCGCCAGCCGCTACCTGATCGGCTGCGAGGGGCTCTCAAGCACCTTGGCGATGTACGCCTTCACCGTCTTCGAACGTGTTTTCAAGGACTTTGGGCTCCCCAGAGCTATTCGAACCGATAACGGTTCGCCCTTTGCCAGCGCCAACTCGCTGTTCGGACTGACCAAACTCTCAGTCTGGTGGCTGCGCCTAGGGATCGATATCGAGCGCATCAAGCCCGGTCACCCCCAGCAAAACGGTCGCCATGAGCGCATGCATCTGACGCTCAAGAAAGAGGCCACCAAGCCGGCCGCCAAGAACTTCCTGCAGCAGCAAGCCAGGTTCGATCAGTTCATCAGCGTCTTCAACGAGCAGCGCCCTCATCAGGGGCTCAACATGCGATACCCGGCCGAGATCTACACCCCATCCCCTCGGCCGTACAAGGGCTTACCCGAGCTGGAGTACCCCTTCCATGACCGCACCGTCACCGTGACGCGCTGCGGGCGCATCTGCCTGGGACCCCAGAAGATCAATATCAGTCAGGCCTTCGCCGGCCAAAAGGTGGGCGTCAAGCAGGTCAGCGAGCAGATTTGGCTGGTCAGCTTTATGCACTACGATCTAGGATTCTTCGATCACGAGACATGCCGGATCGAGAGCGCCGAAAATCCCTTCGTCGCAAAAGTGTCACCCATGTCTCCGGTATAAAACGTTACCCATGCAACCGGAATAGACAATGACTTTATTGGCGCGCCTGGAGAGATTCGAACTCCCGACCTTCTGGTTCGTAGTTCGCCAGGATCGCCAAACAGAAAGTTGAGCCACTTGTAAGGCATTGATTCATAAACCACGCCACCGGGACATCGTTGCACTGTCAGCACCACTGAGCACAACAAAGCACTACCGAAACCCGCAAAAGTCACGCAACCTTCTGGTCATTTCGGGACGGAAGAGCTTCTGGTTTTGACCAGGAGGTCGGGACTTTTCGGTCGCACTCGTGGGGCACGGCACAATCCCCCAAAGCAACAGAACCGCAGAGCTGCGAGGCAGCCAGGCTGTCAAGGCGGGCAGACTCCTATCTAGCCAGTGCCGTTCATTTCCCCGTGCCGATTATACGATTGACCTTAACAATCGGTACCCGGAGTTGCCGAAGGCAGCGCTGTGCAGCATCGACCATTTCCGGCGTCGCGGCTCGGCGCCATGCCACTGCGACCGCCCGTACCGCGCCCCAAAATGCCGCGCCGTCGGTAGCCTTAAGCGAACCGCGGGGCAGTGCGGACAAGATGCGGCGGAGCGCCGCGACCTCACGCCTAGTCCGGGGGCTGTTTTGACCCATGCGCCCCGCCTACCCTTCCCGGTGAGGAAGCATTGGTCGATAGGCCGGAAAGCCCAGCGAAACCGTGGGTCGGCGCTCAGGCTATCGACGAAATGGTTCATTTTGTCGAGGGTAAGGCAAAAGGGCGGTTCGAGGCCAATTTTGCGCCTGGGTTTCGCGACGTCCACTTTCTTGATCGGCTGCGTCGCGCCGTCGTCGCAAAACTTAGCCTTTTTGCGGCCAGTCTTGAATTCATCGATTCGGGGGGCCAAGCTCACAATTGCTGCGGACCACAACCAACAGGGAGACCATATGTACGCTAGCAAGTTAGCCTTTCTCGCTCTGTTGGGGTTTGGTGGTGCTATCCCAGCGATGGCTCAGGACGCGGACTTCTGCACTACGCTTCTTCGGACAGGCATTTATGACACCGAGGCCTTTGCCAGCAGCCGCACTCGGTATGACATGACCAAGTATTGGATGTGCCACACGCACAGCGATAAAGGCAAGGAAAGCACTGGTTTCACTTTCTTTATTCCCCCCGTTGGGGTTAGCGTCACCAACGATGAAATGAAAGATGTCTTTGATCAGATTTGCACCTCTGAATTTGAGGAACAATATGCCAATGATTCGTTCAACAGAAGTATACGAAGGGTCAGCCCTGCCCTCGCCCAGACACTTCTCGCGTGCGCAAACAACGCAAGACCGGGGCTCCGCTTTTGGGCGGAGACCACCTCCGACAAAAAGCGTGTAATTGTGCACGCGCTGTACAAAGCGCCTGATGATTTCCCCCACGCCACGGCACTACTCGATGGTGATGTGCAGTTTTCCGATAGCAATATGGGGGTAAACTCGATCGCTGCGGGCTGCACAAGACAGAAACCGGCGGCGCGGTTGCTTCCATTGCGACTAGACAGCCGGGAGAAAAGATTCGATTGCCCGGCGCCGCCAGGAGAATCGACCGTCGTTTTGACATTGAAGACTAAAGATAAGTCAGATCTCACCATTGAGGTGCACGGGTACGACGAGCCCCCGATGCCGGAAATTGCCATGGCAACATTTGATCGACCATTGAGTTTGACCACTGGCACCATTAAGGCGATCGCGGAGGGCTGCAATGCTGAAGTGGCGGCCGGTGAAACCCTAAGAATTAAAATCACCAACGCTCTGCCGAATCTTCGGACAGTGCAGTTTGTGTGCCCGGATTGCAGCGAAGCATACCGACATTTTCCCAAGGCAGCAGCAGATAATCACCTCGATATGTTCGACCTTAGACCTCCGAACGGCCTCCAAACCTCGTTGATGGTGAGTTACGCCGGTAGCGATCCAGCTAAAAGACCGCTTGCAACGTGGTCGAAGAACGCCGGCTGTGAGAGCGCCAATTTATCCTTCCGCGGCGACTCGGGCTTGGTGATTGAGTTCGAGCCTCCGGCGACGAAGGGAACGATTGCGGCAGCTCCCAACCCCGTTCGTTGAATTCCCACAACGGGCACACTGTAGGGGGAACCAACAATTCGTCATTGACAGGCAGCAGCGGCGTCTAAAGTGCCTTCGCCCCGCCGGTCACCGGGGTTACGGGAATGAGGCGGTCATGCGAAACCCAGCGGATGCAAGTCGACGAGAACTGATTACGCCCCGGCCGCACGGTCAAGTAATCGAGAACCTTCGGCGGCGATACGAACGACGCGCCCTGGCGCACACGGTGCGCCAACGCTTGGCGGGCCGCCGCCAAGATCTGCTCGGCCGCGGCGGGTCGGGCGGCACTATCGGCACCGTGGAAAAAGCGACTTTGATTCGACATGATCGTGCGCCGGTCTTCTCGGGCGAGATTGCCCGTGACGCGGAGGCGGCGCGGGGAAGCGCAGCCGTCAGGGCTCGGCGCAGCCGGCTCACGGAGCACGGCGCGCAGCGCCGCGCGCACGGCCTTGACGGCGAGAACCCCGCGGCAAACTCAAAAAAAAGCGGGCGCCAGTCTTCATTTAGGGCCTTTAGGTTTTCAAGCAGCCAATATTGAGGATGTGAAGTAATACCTTTATGATCTGATGCGTGACACTGCGGTTCTCCGCTACTAATGGAAGCTTCAATATGAAATTCCGCGTGATCGTTTTGTCTGGCGTGCTTTTTATCTCGCTGGCGAGTCTAAAGGTTGTCGCGGATGATTCAGCCAATTCGACGGCGTTGGCGGGTAGATTGTTCGACGCAACTAATTGCTTGGCGTTCGAAACAACTACACCTAATGAGGATGATGTATTAGAGAATACGTGCAATAAGCCAATATTTGCTGTGATGTGTACGTGCAGTAAACAAGGCAATAATCCTGAAACCCTAAACAATGTTTGCGATGATTCTGAGAATTCGAAAGGCTTTGAATGCGCTAGTCCGGGCCACATTATTTTGGGAGCGAATGCACCGAAGGAAAGGGGTAGGACTTATGCCAATCTTTTGGGGGCGTCCGGCATGGCAAAGATGATGGGAACAACTAATTACGGCCCATGGAAATTTGAGAATCGCTGGGCCGCGTGTACAAAGGCCACAGGAGATAGTTCGGAGATGTCGCCGTGCATAGCGTACGCAGAGAAAGTTGCGGAGATCGTAAATAAGACAGGGAAAAGCCCACGCTATTTAAACAAGGCGGGACTCTTGAACTGAACTCGCAAGGGTTCTGGTGCATCCGCGGACGCAGAAACGGACCTTTCCCGGTTCTCCCGCTGCGGCGTCCTATGCCAGAGCTCGTTCCCATTGCTGTCTGAGGGACCAGACGCGCGCGTGACGGCCACGCCCAAATGAGAACTGTCGCTTGTGAATGCGATGAGCCAGTTCGATCCCAGAGATCGTGATGGACGCATTGGCGAACGACTTGAAGCCGGCCATCGACGCGCAACGCCGCTTGATGGCTCGATGGTCCTGCTCGACGATATTGTTGAGATACTTGCAGCTACGCACCTCGACGTACTTCCACTTCTGGTTCTCTCGCCCTATGAGCCGTACCGCGCAGTGGCTAGGCACGTGGCCGTCCAGGGTTACTTTGCGCGGCCAACGGGTGGGGTTTGTCGCCAAGGCCTTCCTGAAGAAGGCTTGCGCTGCGGCAATGCCTCGATCCGGCCGGAGTAGGAAATCCACGGTCCTGCCCTGCTTGTCCACCGCACGATAAAGGTAATGCCACTTGCCTCGAATGCAGAGGTAAGTCTCATCGACCCGCCAGAACGACCCTATACGGCGCGCATAGCGATGCCACCTTTTCTCGAACTCAGGTACGCACCGAACCACCCACCGCAATATCGTCGTGTGAGACACCACCACGCCCCGCTCAGCCATCACGGCCACCAGGTCCCGGAAACTCAGCCGGTAGGTGATGTACCAGCGGACGCATAGTTCGATGATGTCAGCGCCAAAAACGCGACTGCGGTAAATGGGATCTCGGGCGGTTGGCCGGGTCATTCTGGTCTCCTCAGAGGGAGGCCAGATTCTGAATGGTTGCCCGCAGCTACACCAGAACCCAAAAGGGGAACTCTAGGCTTTCTGAGCTATATTCTACGCCTCATTGCGTCGAGCCCATGCGAGGAGCTGCTGATAACGTTGATGTTCCGCAAGCTGCGGATCGGCGGCCACGATGGCGTCTAGACACGCCTGCAGGGCGGTCGGCATCCAGGGCGCCTGCTCGTTGGCGATCGCTCCGAGCAACTCCAAAGCGCCCGCTGGAAACCGTGCACAGAGCCCGGATTCATTGAGGCGATGCACAGTGTAGTCGGCCTGTGTGATAGGGACGAGCCACGCCCGGACTGTCGCCACTGCATCCTCAAACGCGCCTCGGGTTTCGATAGTTAGTCGGGCAAAGCTTTCAGCTATCGCTGGCGTGATGCGATCCCGGCTTTTGGGCCAGATGGATTGCAGATAGGACTTTACGCGGTTCGTCCAGTAATCCTCGCGCTGTTCTGCTGCTCCTTCCTGGGCGCGCATCAACGACTCTGCCGCAATCGCCAACCCCGCCGGCGGAAGTGCTCGCGTCGCACGCGCAAGCTGAGTCTTGGAGAAGATCTCGTCACCTTCCAGAGCGGCGTACGTTAACAGTGACGCATACTGTCGGTCGTGGTCGCCCAGAGCGTCATAGTGATGGACGGTATCCAAGAACTGTCCTTTAATCGTCTCCATCAATGGCGGATATAGTCGTGGTGACCACAGGAATGCCTCCCAAGCGCCACGCGCCTCCACTTCAGAATGCTGCCATTCATACAGCGGTAGCAGATGCGCTTTCGCCCAGTCGGGATCGACGCGAAATAGGGCAAGCGTATTTGCAGCCAACACCACCCGACCGTGCGATAGCCGTCCAATTCGCGTATCGCAGACTTCCGAGAACGTCGTTCTGAACGGCTCGGATAAGCCCTGATTGTCGACTAGCGCGCCGCGATACCAAAACTTCAACAAAGCATCCACAGCGTGGCCGACTGGGTGATTGATCGCCGTTCCTACCGGGTCTTGGACTGCGCCTGCGAGAGGCAGGTTCAGCGCAAGGACACGCCGGCAAAGGGTCACGAACAGAGCCTCACGACCGGTGAAATTCTTGGCTATTGCCTGAAGCCACCAGCTGAATCCGTGCACCACCTCAAGCAGGAACTCGTCGGTCGCCTGTGTCAGCACCATTGCCATGTATCGCCAAGAGCGCCGGTGGAGTGATTCCTCAGACCATGCCTGTAGCGCTTCCCGCCACCGGTCTGCAGGCCAGATTCCTTGCACAACAAGCGCATACAGGGCAGTCGTTGTGGTGGGAAAGTCGTCCCGGCATCGTTGACGCCAGTCGTCTTTCTGCCAATCGTCGCTTGCTGGATGCTCCCACAGCCATCCAACCAGGTCGCGTCGCGCACGGGGCGTCGCTACGAACGTCTGAAATTCGTTAATGTCTCCGGCCCATTGCGGAAATTCTTCGCGTCCGTCGTCCGCAAATTGCCAATCAGGATATGCAGCGGTCAATTCCGCTAAGCGCGTCGAACCAGCACCCTCCGAAAGCCCACCCGAGGCACGCATCTTCGCCAGGCGCAGCCAGACCTCCCGGCTGACGATTCGCCCCAAACGTTCGGGGTCAACATCCCTTCGGAACATCGCCAGGGGCGGCCCTGCCAAGATCGCAGCTTCTAGCCGCGCCTTGTCTTCGCGTGCACCGTGAGCGCTCAGCGCACTCAGCAAGCGAATCGCCTCCCGCTCGGTTTCGACCGACCACAACCACCACCCTTCGTCCGCCAGCAACCAGGACAGCGCGTCGGCGCTCGGCACGACGGTATCGTTTGAACCGGCAAAGAAACACAGGCGCTTGAATATGGGATACGGAACTCTTGACCATTGCTCGGCATGGGCTCGCGCCTGATCAGGATCCGTATTCGCGACGGCCAGCCAAGCGTCTCGGACAATCTCGACAAGCGCCGTCCAATCTTCGAATCCTCTGTTCTGCGGATGATCGCTGATTGACGGCTGATGAATATAGGAGAAATCGCTCCTATCCGTAGCATCGCCAAAGTCCCGCATCAAATCCAAAGCATCGTTCAACAGTAGGGATGCATCGCCCAGGAATGACCCTACGATCGCCTGCCAGCTCTCTTCCTTGCGCAGCTCCACCAGGCCGTGATGGACACTATCGGTGGCAAGTACGACATCACAGTCCACGATGTCCTTCCCCCTGTCCCCATCCATTCCTGGAATCTGCATCCGCTCCCGAATTTGAACACGTGGCGTCAGCAACTCGCGCAATTCGAGGCGCAAAGCGGCCGTAAGCCCGTAGCGCTTGAATCGGGCCATCCATCCGTAGAAGTTAAAGCTCCTTGCACCTTCCCTAACTCTCCCCGCCAGTACCAACTCCCACAGCGTGCGTAGGGCCGGTCGCGGGATGGCGCTTGGCGCGTCTGCCCGAATGCTGTCCAGATCAGCCTGCTTCCCGGAACTCTCCAAGTCCGCCAAAAAGTCTAGACGCCCCTCGATCTGCATCGCGAACTGCGGATGCAATCGACCGCCACGCTTCGCAATCCAGACGAGCAGCTTGGGATCGTCGAGATGCCGGGTGAGCCACCGTGCCAGATGGCCCATCACTTCGTCCCAATCCGTGCTCCATCCGCCACGATCCACCAACTGCATGCGCGGCGCTCGGGCGTAGTGCGCCGGCCTGCGAGTGAGGCTGAAGACTAGGTCGTCATCCTTCTTGGCATCGCGAGGAATCCGAAACCGGGGAAGATCCTCGTACCGAAATCTGTCCTCTGCCAACGGCTCAAGCCACTCAAGGGATGGCACCGGATTAAAGTCCGCGAACCGCTTCGCTGGCAAAGCCTGCGGATCCGTGAGCGCCCAAACCATCCTGCCGATGAAATCGTCCTCGCGCGTACTCTCGACGGGGCGGGTCCCCGCCCACTGCGTGACGATGCCCTCATTGCCATTCACGCCGTCCCGGTAGTTTGCCGCCCAGGCGACCAGAGTGTCGTGCAGATGGGCGTGGTGCCTGTACTCTCGATAGAGGATGGGAGTTACGTTCTTGGCCCTCCATTCGTTCTCGCGCTCCGTCTCCTTCCCCTTTGAGTAGCTGCCAAATGCAAACATCTCTGGTGGCGACTCGCCCAGTAGGCGATCCGCGGCGAGCGCATCCATCATGTAGCGAAGCACTGGATCGTTGATGCTGTACCCGACGAAGCAAACGGAGTAATTTCGAAATAGCTCGCTGAAGAAGCGCGCGGCCCAACGCTCGGTGAGATATGCAAGGCCGAAATCACCGCTGGAAACCACAAGACAGTTCAAGTCATCCAAGGTCGGTGTCGCCGCTAGCAGACCGTGTAGGTAGACGAGACCGTTCCAGCGGCTCTTGGGCGTCCGCAATAGAGGCGCACGGAAAGTCTCGACCGTCAAACGCTTTGCCGTGAAGACTTCCTCGAATAGCCGATCGAAGTTCGTCGTGATGAGTCGTATCTGATCCGATCGGTTCTTAGCGAGTGTCAGTAGTGCCTCATGCGTCGCGGTTGCGCCCGACGCGGTGAGATCAGGTGTCAGAATGCTGACCAGCGCGCGCCGTACCGTTTCCCGGCCGCCTGCGATGCTGTCCTCAAGCAGGCCAATCGCGGTATCAAACTGCCGCGCCTTCATTGCCGCCCTCTGAACAGCATTTGGGGTCTCTCCGAGCACATCGAAGAGACGAGTCGTTAACCAATCAAACCCGCGCAAACGCGCCGGATAGGAGATTCCAGCTCCGCAAAAGAAAACCACGCGGCCGTCTTCATGCGCTTGTAGCAGACGCTCGGGGACGTCTGGCCCCTTCGGGATGAATTGCATCGGCTTCCCCGAATGTTATTCTTGAATCAGAGACCCACAGATTGTAGAACTTTAAGGCATGGTGCCAGTCAGGATTGGTTCGCTGGGGCAAGACGGATTGATCCGCCGAACGCAGGACGCAAGAGGCTTGGTCAATGCACCCGCCAAACCGGCAAGAGTAATCCGTCGGGACCTGTCCATGGTCGTAGCCCCCTATGCCAACATGTAGTGGAACTGTGTGTAAGCGGGCGTCGCAGATTGACCATGATTTTGGCCTTCGCGGCGCTGAACGCTGACCAAGGGTTCTGGTGCATCTGGGGATTCTTGACGACTTGAGAGTGACCGGCGCGCCGGACGGACAATTTCACCTCTCGTGATATCAACAACTTAGGGTCCGTTGCCGTCCGACGCATCACTCAAAAGAGATCGAAGAGCGCCAACTGTCCGCGGATGCACCAGAACCATGGCAATTCGGTCGATTGCACGCGACTGATTCTAATATAGATTCCGCCTTGCCCTGAGATAATTGAGAAGGATCCAACGCGAAGGCATCCGCGGTCTCAGACGGAATGTTGGCGCAATCTCGAAAGCGCCTGCAACCATTACTCTTCCAAAACGCTGCCGTGGCCGCGCCCAGCCCAGACGTCGTCGGGAACTTTTTTGTAATCGGCTAGCGTGAGGTACGCCTTGCCGATATCGTTCAAATGAAGTTGTAGTCGGTAATATTCGACCTCTCCGCCGGATTCGTCGTATGGGCGTATGTCGTCAGCGGTCGGCGGCTCATGGAAAACTCCGTTGTCGGCGTCGATGGCTCGTGACAACGCATCTTCCTCAGATTCTTCTGGGCCATTCTCTTCGTAGAATTCCTCGTCGACTTGGATTGTGGCCCAAGGAAATAGTCGCTGGGCGACTTGCTTAATCGTGTACCCGACGTACATTAAGCCATAAGCCTTATCAAGTACATCAACGCCCTTCTCGACTCGGTAAATGTTCACCGGCGTCCTGCCAAGTGATTTGTTTATCCAGTCTTCCATCTCGACAGCTACCTTCCCACCGCCCGCTATGGAGCGCATCAACGCGTCATCGGCAGCGAGGCGATTCTCTTTTTGCTGCTCTGGGGTGCCCTGAAACACGTTTTCAAATTTCTCCCTGGTCGCCTCACCCAGGACGTTACCGATAGGAATTTCCACCTTGAATCGCTTGCCGGTTCTAAGGGCGGTCTCAGAATTGACGGCCTCCCAGTACGTGCCTTCCTTCGGGATGTGGACGATAAGGACAACGGGAAGGCTATGTCTCAGCCAATAGTTGAGATGCGTCAGCGTGCCGAAGTAGACCAGTTTCTTGTCGGCCTTCTTCTTGCCAACGCGCGTGACATTGCTTGCACCGGATTTGATCTGGGCGCCGATCAACCTTCCCGTGGGAAAGCCACTGGCATCTACCTGCTCAATGTGTGCGTCGATTCCCATGTCAGCCGTGGGCTGTTCACGGAATATCCATTCAAAGTCATTGAGGACTATGCCCTCGACGGCATTAATCCCCTTTCGCTCGGTTGAGCTGTATCGACGTTTCTTCGTCGCCACCGCGGCTGCCCCTTTTTCTTGACCGAGTGCTCCTTTCGCCACGCACGTCTACGGCGCCCTGCCCGCTGTCACCATTACCAAATTAAGGTTTATCAGCATGCATCTTCGCGCTATGTGGCTCTCAAAGTCGCCGGACCACTCCACCACCCGCATCATTGGCACAACCGGACGAGGGCGTAGAGCGCTTCGCATGGAACGTAACCGAGTTCGTTCGGGCGCCTCCGCCGGGCCGGATTCAGCTGGCTCGTCGGACTCCTTCCGCTCGCGACCTCATATCAAAGTAGGTTACTTCACCTCTTACACTACTGCCTTACCGGTCACTCCTCTGCAAAATAATCTTCATCCACCTTTCTCAACTTGATCGTCTCCACGTCGCTCACCCCCACCCCAAACTCGATCATAAGTTCGGCAAGCTGCTTGCCATCAATCAGCACAATGGTCGTTTGCAACCCTTTGGCATACGCAACGGCCTCCTGTGTAAAGGTCGACGTCGTCAGCACCACACCCTTCCGCGCGTGATGCCCCGCCAGCGCTCCGGCAAACTGCTGAATGATGGGCCGCCCGACCGAAGCCTCCCACCGCTTGGCCTGGACATAGATACTTTCCAGTCCCAGCCGATCCTCCTTGATGACCCCATCAATCCCGCCATCACCTGAACGACCAACGACCTTGGCCGCATCCTCATGAGTTCCTCCATAGCTCATCGCAACCAGCAAGTCGACCACCAGGTTTTCAAAGAACGCCGGCGATGCCTGCTTCACCCGCTCCAAGAGTTCGGCCGCTAGATTGGCCTTCACCAAGGCCGCGCCCGCCCGAACTTGCTCGTCCGGTGTGAGTATCACGTCAATCTCATCAGCCGCTCCGACCCCTGTCGGTCCCTCGTCCGCACCGGAAACGGAGCGTGTGCCCTTGCGAGCACGGAATTCCTGAAAGTCCGGATAGCGTTCCAGAAAGGGGATGTCGATCCGGGTCGGGGGTGAGGCCAGTAACTGCCTGCCGCGGTCCGTAATCCGGTAGTGGCCGCGACGGGGGGATTCTAGAACTCCCGCTTGCTTGAGATAGCTGTGTGCCCAAGCCACGCGATTGGCTAATCGCGTTTGGGGGCTGGTCGGAAGGCGCTCGGCTATATCCGCCGCTGTAAGTCCCAGCTTCCGTGCGGCAATTTCCCGCACGTCACGTGACGCGCACTCCTTGCCGTCCGCATACTCCTGCAGCACCGGCAACATCAACGTCTGAAAGTCCGGAACGGCCAACTCGCCACTCCTTTTGTATACTGCCCATCCTATCAGCCTCCGATCCCCCAAACCGGTTGAAAGTACCTACAGGAACGCCTCCCAGCTAAGAGACGAAGCTAACCGGCCAAAAACCCGAGAACTAGACGAGCAATATGAGTGCTTCGCCCGGTGGCGCCCGCGACGCTAAGAGTGCGCCTAAGCGCCCCCCATATAATCCCGCTTCCCGATCGCCAATCCGTTGTGCCGCAAGATGGCGTACGCGGTGGTGACATGAAAGAAGAACTGCGGCACGCCGTAATGCGCGAGATAAGCCTCTCCGCTCATTTTCTTTTCCTTTGGCGTACCCGGACGCAGCACGATGTCCTTCATTTCGCTGCCTTCAAATCCTGAAGCCGGCACGCCATCCAGGAACGCCAGTGTCCGGGTCAACAGTCCGTCAAGATCAGCAAAGCTCCTCTCTTTCCCCTCGTAGCTGGGCACTTCAACGCCCGCCAACCGCGCCGACACCCCACGCGCAAAATCCGCAGCAATCTGCACCTGCTTGACCAGCGGAAACATGTCCGGATACAGCCGTGCCTGTAAGTAGGCGTCAGGCTCTATGGACTTGGCAGCCGCCTGCGCATCGGCCTGCGCCAGTATGGCTTTCAGCGCGGTCAACATCTGCTTGAAGATCGGGACGGAGTGGGTATACATCGCTCTGCTCATGCGCGTTCCTCGGTCAGATTGATCGGATTCTTGAGTCCACAGGGTACTACGCCCAGTGCTTTCAGTTCCGCAGCAATCCAGGGCACCGAAAGGCGCGCCGGACATGCCCGTTAGCTAAACTGTTTCCTATGCCCCCTGCCTCTCTCGGTCATTTTGTCCGCCTCCTCCTCCAATCTCCCGGCCCGAACTCCTTCAACCCCTGGACCGATTTCGATCCCACCACCGACACCGACGCAAACGCACCAGCCCAACGCCTCGCGCGCTTGCGCGCGCACCTGGACTGCAACGCCCGCTGGATCCTGATTGGCGAGGCGCCAGGGTATCAGGGCTGCAAGGTCAGCGACATCCCATTCACTAGTGAGCGTCTGATGTTGGAGGGGCTCATCCCGCGCATAGACCTCAAGGAACGGCGCCTCTCGACTCGCGAGCGCCCGTGGAGCGAACCTTCCGCCACCATCGTCTGGGGTACGCTCCATGCCCTCGGCATCGCCGACCAAACCATCCTGTGGAACGCCTACCCCTGGCACCCCCATAAGAGAGGGAACCCGCACTCCAACCGGACACCGAAGCCCGCAGAACGCGAAACCGGCCGCCCCGTGCTGGTCACCCTGCTGAAGGCTTTTCCCAACGCCCAACTCTTCGCCCTCGGCCGCCAGGCCGAATACACGCTTGCTGACATGGCAATCATCGCAACACCATTGCGTCATCCCGCTATGGGCGGTGCGACCTTATTCCGCATCGGGCTCCGCCAAGCCGTGCGCCGGCTAACCTGATGCGTCTGGTACCAACGTGGAAGAATTCCCTACGCCCGCCTTCCGCAGCTCCTCTTCAACGGCCGCATCTGCCAACAAGCGGGCAAGATCCAGGAGCGCCGCCTCTCGCCGCTCCTCCGCTTCGCGATCACGCTCCACATGGAGCCGGCGCTCGTAGTCGGAGTCCGGGTATTTGTCGCGCAGGCGGATCCTCAGCTCTTCAAGATCGGCCGCTTCCAGAATCTCTCCTCCATCCTTTAGCCGCAGCAGCTGCCGGTTTGGCTCTGCCGTGTCGGTGCCCTTGGCCTTCAATGCAATGACCGAAAACACTTCGAGCGGTAGTAGGCGACTTGATCCATCGCCCAGCGCCCGGATATCAACCGTGTACCGATACGCCCTGCGGCTTTCCGGCACTTGAGAATCAGCTGCCACCTTCCACCTCCTCGTTTCTCCGCGTTACGGCTGTAAGCATGAACACAAGTGGCGGTGCCACGAAGTTCCGCGCCGGTCTCCGCCGCACATTGCTCTAAGTACTACCCCGACCGCCCGGAGGCTCGCCCTTCACGTAACACATAACAATGAGTACTCCCGAAGTAAGCGCAGCGACCACTCCGACCTTCCCTGGATGCTCCGGCAGCAGCCGCCGTGCCGAAGCGGCCAACGACACCAAAAAGGCCAGCAATACCACCCAGCCTTCCCACGTCGACGGTGGCCCCCAACCCCAGCCAATGCGCTTGGATGGAAACCAGTACCGCTTGGAGTAGTTCATCGCGGATACCCCCGATTTTACGGCCTGACGTCGCGCTTGAGCCGCATGCGGAGGCGGGCGAAGCCCGCCGGGGCTTGCCGGCTCCAAGCCGCTTGTCATGCAGCATGATTGACGCCAAGTGCGCTGGGCCGTACTTGCCCAAAAGCGGAAGTGTCCAATAGAACTAAAGGTATATTTTCCGACGATGGTCAGGGACCCGCGTTACAGTTCCTCAGTCACGGGTAACGTTGAACATCAGATACATCGCCCGTCCCGGCTCCGGTTCAAAGTAGCGACCATTGCTCTCGTTGACAATAACCGAACCGACGTACGCGCGATCGGCGAGATTGTCCACGCGCACGAATTCGGAAAAGTGCCACCCCTTGGGTGCCTGTTCGAGGCCAAAACTCATATTGCCCAGCCAGTAGCCGCTGGCCGCCAGGGAATTCGCATCGTTTGCGAATATGCGCGCCCGCGCGATGAGCTCTAGGGTAGCGCGCAGGCCCCACTTTCTCGCCCGCCAATCCAGTGCCGAGTACAGGACATTCTGAGGAACCGCCGGCAGGCTTTTGCGTCCGGGGACGACCTCCGCTCGCATCCAGGTGTAGGCGAACCGGGTGCTCCAGCCTGCACCGAGTGAGTCGGTCAGTGCCAGCT
>WNFL01412596.1_pt2 | contig 15407 bp, 2 predicted proteins | sample 5400361 | NCBI WGS metagenome assembly WNFL01 (sample SAMN13153351, study PRJNA577476) | soil metagenome | isolation source: 40 cm soil on Douglas fir-dominated hillslope | place: USA:California | collected 2013-09-17
ACGAACGCCGGGCCGGCGCCGGCGAGCTCCGACGACCATGCAGCTCGCGCCCCGCGCCGCGCCCCCGCCGCTGGGACTCCGAGCGCGCGTGCGAGGTACGTCGAGGCGTCGTCGTTCTTGTTGTCGATGACCGTCGCGACCGCCTGGACCGCGCCGCGGCCCGAGACGTGCTCGATCGTGGCGGAGGCGCTCTCGAAGCCGCCGCCCGCGACGTCGACGAGCCGGAGCTGCGTCTTGCCGTACGGGGGCACCGCCGCGTCGCGCGGCGCGCCGAGGACGCTCCCGTCGGCTCCGTAGAGCGTGATCCGCACCGCCGTCTCCTCCTCGCCGCTCGTCTCCGCGAGGATCAGGTTTGTCCGGTACGAGGCGTCCCAGGTCAGCCCGGTCAGAACGTGGACTCCCGACGCGCGCACGCCGGCGCCGCGCGGCACCGACGGCATGATGAAGCCGAACGTGCCACCCCCCTTCGCCGACGCGTCGACGCTCGAGGTCACCGAGAGCTGCGCGAGCCTCGGCGAGCGAACCTCCAGGACGCCCGATCCCGACGTGCCGAAGAGGACGCCGAGCGGGTCGGTGAGCGAGAGGACGTCGCCGGCGCCGACGGAGAGCCGCTTCGCGAGGACGCGCGAGCAGTCGAAGCCGCTCGCGCCGTCCGGCGTGTAGAACAGGTCGGCGACGGCGTCTTCCGAGCCGAGGTTCCCGATCGAGACCTTCGAGACGAAGGTGTTCCCGAGCGCCGAGCGGACGTTCGCGACCGAGGGGACGACGAGGCTCGGCGCCCCCTCCTCCAGGCGGCCGCGCGCCGCGCACAAGTTCTCGTCCGGCGGCACGTCGTCGCGCACCAGGAGGCGCGCGGAGCGGCCCTCGCGGGTCCTCACGGTGAAATACGTGTAGTGCGGGAACGTTCCGCCCGCGAGCCCGAACACGCGCTGCGAACGGAGCGTAACGACGCGCGATTCCCCGGGCGAGAGCGGGGTGGCGTTCCAGCTCGCGTCGGGCTTCAGCCATGCCTCGGGGGACACTTCGCCCGCGAGCGCCATCGGCGCCGTCCCGGGGTTCTTCACCCTCACCGTGGTCGCCGGCGGGTCCTCGGAGGCGGCCGTGGCCGGGAACGAGACGGAGTCGGTCTCGAACTGCGGGGCGCCGTCGCTCGCGGGCGCGCCGACGGCGAGACTCACGTTCACATACGGCACGACGTCGAGCGCATCGCGGCCGGTCACGTAGAGGAGACCTTCGTACCGCCCGGCGGCGTTCACCGGCACTCCCGAGAACTGGAGCGTCACCGACTTCGACTCGCCGGCCTTCAGCGCGAGCGCCGGCGCGGCGGGGCGGAAGAACGGAACCGGCTGGATGGAGTCGAAAGAGCCGGTGAAGTCGGAGCGCGAGACGTTCTTCACCTCGAGCGTCGTCGTCACCGTCACGAGGTCGTCTCCGAGCGGCGCGAGCACGGACTGGGGCGGGCGCGTGAAGATCACGCGGGGCCGGTCGAGCGAGACGACGACGGCTGCCGAGGAAGACGGCGCCGAAGGCCTGCCGCACGCCGAGTACGCCGTGACGCGGTGGAAGAGCGTGAGCGCGCGCGCGAACGCGAAGGACGCGGACCGCCCCGTCGTGTCGAGGGAATCGAGCACCGCGGCGAAGCTCGGGCTCTCGGACCTCTCGATTCGGTAGAACGCGCCGGCGGCGGTGTCTGCCCCCTCGGCAGCCGTCCAGGAGACGACGTAGCTCTGGTCGACGGCCACGGGGCCGGCGGGCGTCAGCTGGAAGCCGGGTGTTCCGGGGGACGCGCACGTCGCCGAGACGGTGAAGGCGAACGGGCCGGCGGTCGTGTCGCGCGAGGCGTCGCACGCGGCGTGCGCGACGACCTTCCAGCGGTAGCTCGCGCCGAGCGCGAGGCCGGTCGCGAAGCGCGAGGTCCCCGAGAGCCCCGCGGCGACCGGCGAAGCGCCGGGGTTCCCGACTCCGAGATAGAGGTCGTACGTCGCCGCGCCTGGGGCCGCGCCCCAGCTCAGGAGCACCGCGGCCGGAAGCCCGGCGCGCCCGTCCCCGGGCGACAGGAGCTGGAACGCGGGCGGGCTCGCGCACGAGCCCGTCACCGTGAAGCGCGCGACGTCCGTCGAGGACGTGAGCGACAGGTCGCAGCGCGCCCGCGCGCCGACGCGCCAGTAGTACGTCGAGCCGGGGGTGAGCGCCGGCGCCGTGAACGTCGTCGAGGTCACGCCGGCCGAGAGGAGCGGCGGCGGGTTCTGCGTGCCGAGGTAGACGTCGTACTGCGCGGCGCCGGGCGCCGCGCCCCACACCAGCGTCGGGGTCGCCGAGACGCCCGCCGCGCCGCTCAGCGGGCTCGCGGTCGCGAACGCGCCGGGCGCCACGCAGACGCCAGCCGTCGTGAACGAGGCGACGGCGGACGCGCGCGTCGAGACCGAAGCGCAGTATGGGTCTCCCTTCGCGACGACGCGCCAGAAGTACGCGGCGGCAGGGATGAGAGCGGCCGTCTGGAAGGACGTAGAGGCGACGTCCGACGCCGCGATGCGCGCCGGCGGGTTCACGGTGTCGAGCGCGACGTCGTAGCGGAAAGAGCCGGGAGCGGCGCTCCAGCTCAGCGTCGCGGACGCGGACGACACGCCGGCCGCGCCCGAGGCCGGCGAGGCGAGCGCGAATGGTCCGACTGCGGCGCACGGGCCGATCTTCCTCACCCGGTTGTTGTTCGAGTCCGAGACGTAGATCGAGCCGTCGGGTCCGAGCGCCAGGCCGCCGCCGTCGAAGGTCGCTCGCTCCACCGGGCCACCGTCGCCGCTGAAACCGTAGCCCGGCTGGTCGGGCGTCGGGTTGAGCGTGTGGACGATCCCGGCCGCGTCGATCTCCTTGATCGCCTGCGGGACTTCGTCGAGGAACGCGTAGACGTTTCCCGCGGTGTCGGCCGCGAGAGACGTGAAGGTGCCGTCGAAGCGCGTCTGGGTGGCGGGGAAGCCGTCTCCGCCCTCGGCGCCGCCGCCGGCCCAGGACGTCACGATGCGGGTCGCGAGGTCGACGCGGCGGATGTGCGACCCCTGGCTGCCGGAGGCGAGAGACCCGAAGAGGAGCCCGCCTTTTCCGTCGAGCGCGAGCGCGCGAACGGAGCCGAGCCCCGCGTCGGTCGCGGCGCCGCCGTCGCCGCTGATCGAGTCCGATCCGTTGCCCGCGAACGTCGAGATCGTGCCCTCCGGCGTCACGCGCCGGATCCTGTGCGCGTCGTCGTCGAGGATGTAGAGGTTCCCCGCGGCGTCGAGGGCGAGCGACCTCGGGTTCCTCAAGCTCGCCGCCGTCGCGGCGCCGCCGTCCCCGGCGTCGCCGTACCCGCCGTCTCCGGCGACGAGGCTCACGTTGGCGGTGAGCGGGTCGTAGCGCCCGACCTTGCTGCCGAAGCCGTCGGCGAATACGAGCCGCCCCAGAGCGTCGAAGACGAGCGAGCCGGCGGATGCGAGCAGGACCGAGCGAGCAGGGATGTCCGCGGCCGCCGTCAGCACCGCGCGCCCGCCTCCGACGAGCGTGGAGATCGTGCCGGCGGCGTCCACCGCGCGAATCCGCCCGCGCCCCGACTCGCCGATCACGAGTCCGCCCGAGCGATCGAGCGCGAGCCCCACGGGGTCGATCACCGTCGCCTGAGTCGCGGGGCTTCCGTCTCCCGTAGGGTTGCGGAGCGCGACGATCGTGCGCACCCGGTCGTCCGCCGACGTCCAGCGGCGGATACGCGAGCCGACGGACTGCTCGGTGATGAGCACGTCGCCGGCCGCGTCCACCGAGATCGTGTCGTCGAAAGCGAGGAGGAACGCGTCGCGCCCCGGCACGCCCTCGTCGGAGCTCGTCCCGCCGCCGAAGAGCGTGCCGATGACGCCGCTCGCGACGTTCACCCTCCGCACGCTGCCGTACTGCGCGTCCAGGATCAGGAGCTCACTGGTGCCGCGGAACGCGAGCGCGGTGGCGAAGACCTTCGCCTGCGATGCCTGCCCCCCGTCCCCGCTGTCGGCCGGCGCGGGGAACGTCGTCGCGCCCTTCGCGATCAGGTGAGTCGCCTTGCCTGCCGCGTCGAACGAGACGACGTGGGAGACGTAACCCGTGACCGTGACGAAGGAGACGTAGACGTCGCCCGCCGGGTCGACGGCGAGGCCGCTGACTCCGATTCCGAGCGGCGCCTCGAGGGCGGACATTCCCTCGGACGGCTCGCCGTTTCCACCCGATCCCGCGAATCGCGTGATAGTGCCGCTCGCTCCGATGCGGCGCACGACGTTCCCGTCGGCGATCAGGATGTCTCCGTTCGACGCGACAGCCACGGCCTTCGGGTCGTAGAGGCGCGCCTGCGTCGCGGGCTCTCCGTCCCCTTCCGAGGGTCCGGCCGCGAACTCGTTGCACGCGCCGGCGACGGTCGTGATGAGGCCGCTCGCCGGGTCGTAGCGGCGAACGCAGGCGATCTGGTCGGCGATCAGGAGCCTTCCCGCGCCGTCGACCGCGAGAGCGACTGGCTTGTCGATGCGCGCGAGCGTCGCCGGCCCGCCGTCGCCGGTCGCGCCGTTCGTGCCGACGCCGACCACGGTCGTGATGATCCCAGTCTGCGCGTCGACGCGGCGGATGCGGTGGTACCCGGTGTCGGCGACGTAGATGTTCCCTTTCGCGTCGGTGACGGCGGCGGAGGGGTTCGCGAGGAAAGCGTCGAGGGCCGAGCCACCGTCGCCGGTCGCGCCGCCGACGATCGTGTCGATCGTCTGGCCGTACAGCCGCGCGGCGAGTGAGACCACCGCGCCGGCGATCAGCACCGACGCACCGATCCTCAAAGTGCGTTCAGCGTATCACCGGCGATAATCTGCGGACATGGCCGTCATCGAGTTCACCGGCAACTACCAGGACCTTTCCACGGACAAGGGCTACCAGTTCAAGTTCTTCTGCGAGAAGTGCGGGAACGGGTACATGTCGAGCTTCAAGACCTCCACGATGGGGATGGCCGCCTCGGCCGTCGAGGTCGCGGGCTCGCTCTTCGGCGGCATCTTCGGACGCGCCGCCTCCGGCGCGTACGAGGTGCAGCGCGCGGTCGGCGGTCCCGCGCACGACGCGGCCCTGAAGGCCGCCGTCGCGGAGGTGAAGCCGCTCTTCAGGCAGTGCACGAGATGCGGCAACTGGATCTGCGAGCCGATCTGCTTCAACAAGAAGGCGCAGCTCTGCGACGGTTGCGCCCCGAACCTCGAGGAGGAGATGGCCGCCGCGCAGGCCGAGGCCGCGAAGGAGCAGGTCTACGAGAAGGTGAAGAGCGTCGACTGGCTGAAGGGCCGGGACGTCGGGACCGTGAGCGGCGCCGTGTGCCCGAAGTGCCAGGCGCCCACTCAGGGGGGCAAGTTCTGCCCGGAGTGCGGCTACGCGCTCGCCCGGAAGACGAAGTGCGGCAAGTGCGGCGCCGAGGTGAGGCCGCGCTCGCCGCGGTCCTCGCGTTCACGTTCCGCGCGTCGTCGGCGGACCTGACGGCCGCGGAGAAGCGGATCGCCGCGAACGTCGACGAGGGGCGTGACGACGCGATCGCGCTCCTGGCGCGCGCGGTGGACGTGCGGAGCGCGACGGAGGATCTGGACGGCGTCCGGAAGGCCGGCGGGATCTTCGCGGACGAGCTGAAGAAGCTCGGCTTCGCGACGAGCTGGGTCGAGCTGCCGCCCGAGCTGAAGAGGGCGGGGCATCTCGTCGCGGAGCGGCGGGGGACGAAGGGGAAGCGGCTCCTCCTGATCGGGCACCTCGACACGGTGCTCGAGGGCGAGGCGTTTCGGCGCGGAGGGTCGCGTGCGTACGGCAGCGGCGCGTCCGACATGAAGGGCGGGGACGTGGTGATGGTGTCGGCCCTGCGCGCGCTCGAGCGCGAGGGAGCGCTCGAGGACCGGCAGGTGATCGTGATGATGACGGGCGACGAGGAGGAGCCTGGCAGGCCGCACGCGCTGAGCCGCGCGGCGCTCGTCGAGGCGGCGAAGCGGAGCGACGCGGCGCTCGCGTTCGAGGGCTACGTGCGGGGCGTCGCGGTCGTGGGGCGGCGCGGCTTCTCCTCCTGGCACGTGGAGGTCACCGGCTCGCAGGGCCACTCCTCGGGGATCTTCGGCGAGAGCCGGGGCGACGGCGCGATCTTCGAGATGGCGCGCATCCTCTCGGCGTTCCACGACGAGCTGAAGGAGCCGAACCTCACTTACAACCCGAGCCTCCTCGTCGGCGGCACGAAGGCGAGCCTCGACCCCGCGTCGGCGTCCGGCACGGCGTCGGGGAAGCAAAACGTGGTGCCGGCTGTGGCGATCGCCGAGGGCGACCTCCGCTACCTCTCGCGCGAGCAGCTCGAGGGCGCACGCCAGAAGATGCGCGCGATCGTGGCGCGGAGCCTGCCGAAGACGTCGGCCACGATCTCCTTCACGGACGGAATGCCCTCGATGGCGCCGACGGAAGGCAACCGCGCGCTCCTGAAGGCGCTCGACGGCGTCGGCCGCGACCTCGGCACGGGGCCGATCGGCGAGCACGACCCGCTGAAGCGCGGCGCCGGCGACGTCTCGTTCGTCTCCGGCCTCGTCGACTGCCTCGACGGGCTCGGCGCCCTCGGCGAGAACGAGCACGCGCCGGGTGAGTACGTCGAGCTCGACGAGCTGCCGAGCCTGACGAAGCGCGCCGCGCTCCTGATCTACCGGCTCACGCGTTGACGCGCCTAGTCGGCGACGACGGCGTGCAGCAGCACGTTCGCGGGCACGACGCTGCTTCCCGAAGTGACGCCGAGCTCCTGGTACGTGACGCCGCCGTCGACGGAGAAGAAGCCGCGGTGCTTCTGCGGCCCGTTCGTGTCGACGCCGAACGCGAAGCCCTGCGCCGGCGTCGGCGCGCGGAAGCCGACGTAGACGTCGCCCGACGCGAGCGGCGGCACGCCGGGCACGTCGACCTCGAAGACGAGGCCGGCGGGCTCGGGGATCGTCGGAAGAGTCACGGTTTTCGTCACGAGGCTCGTGTGGCTGGCGGGCGGCGAGCCCGCGCCCGTCGGGTCGACGAAGACGACGACGGAGAGCTGCGCGCCGGAGGGGTTCGGCTGGCCCGAGTAGCGTGTCACGAAGATGCGGATCTTCTGGAGCGTCGCGGGGTAGCGCGAGGGCGTGAGGCGGTTCACGACCACCAGGCCGTCGCCCAGAACGCCGCTCTCGAGCGAGCCGTCGTCCGTGGAGAGCTCCTCCGTCGTGGTCGGCCCCGGCGCCGAGCCGGAGAGCGGGACGCTGAGGGTGGCGTGGAGCGCGTCGTTGCTCGCGATCACGAGCGCGCCGGACGCGCTCCCCGGCGCCGCCGGCGCGAAGCGGACCGTCACCGGCTGCTGAGCTCCCGCCGTCACCGTGAACGGAGCGGCCGGAGACACGACGCTGAACGGCGCGCCGGCCGAGAGCGAGGAGACGATGAGCGACGCGTTCCCGCCGTTCGAGATGGTGACGGCCAGGTCCTTCGTCGAGCCGGCGGCGACGGAGCCGAAGTCGAGGCTCGCGGGTGAGACGGAGATGCCCGCCGCGGAGCCGGTGCCGCCGAGGCCGACCGTCGCGCTTCCGCCGTTCGTCGTGACCGCGAGCTGCGAGAACGCCTCGCCCGCGACGCTCGGCGCGAAGCGGACCGTGACGTCCTGCGCCTGCCCGCCCCCGAGGTCGATCGTGCCGCCGGAGACGACCGAGAACGCGCTCGGCGGCGGGATCGACATCGTGCCGGTGAGCGTCCCGCCTCCCGCGTTTCGCACGGAGAACGTCAGGTCTTTCGTCGCGCCGGCCGCGACCGAGCCGAAGTCGAGCGACGCGGGCGAGACGGCGAGAAGCGGGGCCGCCACGAAGCTCCCGGGCGAGAAGGCGCCGTCGCCGCTCCTCTCGCCCGGCCTGGCGCCGTCGTTGATCACGACGTACGCGAAGAACGGGTTCCTGCCCGCGGTGCGCGTCACCTTCACGTAGGCCTGGCTCGTGCCGGGGGCGTTGTCCGCCAGGAACGCCGTGAACTGGCGGAAGCGCCGCGGCGGCAGCGACACGTTCTCGAGCGTCTTCACGAGCGCCCCGTTCGAGCCGTCGTAGACGTCGAGCCGGAACGCGTCGCCCGAGGCGTCTACTTCGCCCGTGTTGAGGAGCGCGAGGTTCGAGCGGTTCTCGCCGTTCTGCTGGAGCCCGTAGAGCCATACGACGTCCGCCGCCGCCGCGCCGGCGGGGAGCGCCGTGTAGAACGTGCCGTAGCGCCCGCCGCCGCCGGGCGCGGACGTGCGCGCCGCCAGGACGATCGCCGACACGTCATGGCCGCTCGCCGCCGCGAAGAGAGCGCCCGCGAAGGACGGTCCCTTCGGGCCGATCCCGGCGACGCCGCGGTCGCGGAAGACCTGGACGATGTCCGGCAGGATCTGCTGCTCGCCGGGCGCGAGCGTGAGCGAGAGCGTCGCGGCATTGCCGTCGGCCTGCACCGCGTCCGCGACGAAGACGAGCTGGAGCATGCGCGCCTCCGGCCCGAAGTTCGTGAGGACGAGCTCGCTGGTGAAGACGCCCGCCTCCACGATGACGGGCAGCGTGAGGCCGCTCCGTCCCGCGAGCGAGGAGACGAGGACGGGCGGCACGAACGAGCCGTCGGAGTTCGCCTGGTCGTTGATGACGCCGTACGCGGAGAACGGCGCCCTGCCCGAGACCCTCTCGATCTTCACGTAGCCGTTCGAGAGCGAGAGTCCGTTCGACGCGAGGATCTCGGTCACCTGCGCGAATCCGCCGGGGGCGAGCGGGATGTCGGGGAGCTTCACGCTGAGCGGCGCGCCGGCGGCGCCCGAGAAGACCGTGAGGCGGAGGACGACCGAGCCGTCCGCGTCCGAGCCCCCGTTGACGACGGCGAGGTTCGAGCGGTCGGCCGCGCTCTGACGCAGGCCGCAGATGTAGGCCGTGTCGACGAGGAGCTGCTCGGGTGCGAGGCCGGGATACGCGAGACCGGCGCGTCCTTCCGTCACCGCGGTCGTGGTCCGCACCGTCGCGGCGCCCGCGCCGGGAGCCGAGAGCGCGACGAACCGGACGCGCAGCGTGCCGCCGCGATTCCCGCTCGCCGGGAGCGGGACTCCGTTTCCGCGGAGGAACTCGATCGCGTCGGCGAAGATCTTCTGCTCGCCGGCTCCGAGGAAGATCGTCGCGCTTCCGCTTCCGCCGCCGAACGCCGCCGTGTACGTCAGGACGACGTTCGTGCCGATCGCGCCGCGGTTCGTGAGCGTCAGCTCCGACGTGAAAAACGCGCCCTTCAGCCCGGCGACGGAGAGGACGATCGGCACGAAGACCGACCCGCCCTGCTCGATCGCGCTCCCCGAGAGCGCGACGGACGCGCCGCCGCCGTTCGACGTGAAGGTGACGCTCCCTGAGGCCGCGCCCGCCCCCGAAGGCGAGAAGCGGATCGTGACCGTCTGCGTGCCGCCCGTGCCGAGGCTGAAGCTCCCGCCCGAGACCACTGAGAACGGCGCCGACGCCGTCGCGCTCCCCGTCAGCGTGCCGACGCCGGTGTTGCCGATCGTGAGCGTCAGGTCCTTCGTCCCGCCGACGGGCACGGTGCCGAAGTCGAGGGACGAGGGGCTCACGGAGAGGCCCGGCCCGGCCACGTACGTGAAGCCGCCCGCGAGCGTCGCGAACTGTCCGTCGGGATTCGTCACGCGGACGTCGACGGCGCCGGCGGCGTGCGCGTTCGTCGTGACGGCGAGCGACGTCGGGCCAGAGTTCGTCACGTTCCCCGCGGCGGTGCCGCCGAACGTCACGGCCGCGTCGGCGGAGAGGTTCGTGCCCGTCAGCGTCACGCGTGTTCCGCCGGCGGTCGGGCCGGACGTGGGACTGACGGCGGAAAGAGTCGGCCCGAGCGCGGCCGGCGGCTGCGCCGCGAAGACGCTCCCGTACTGCGTGCCCGCGTAGACCGTCGAAGGCGTCGTCCTCGTGAAGCCGAACGCGAGGACGTTCAGCTCCGTCAAGCCGAGGCTGAACGGCGCCCACGACGCGCCGCGGTTGGCGCTCCGATACGCGCCGGCGGCTTCGGAGCCGACGTACAGGACGGCCGGGTTCTGTGGGTCGACGGCGAGCGTGGTCACGCCCCCGGGGCTGCCGGGGAGCCTTGCCCCCCAGCTCAGGCCGCCGTCCGTCGACTTGAAGACGCCGCCCGTGACGCCCACGTAGACCGTCGACGGCGAGGTCGGGTCGAGCGCGAGGCCGGCCGCGTTCAGATCGGGCAAGCCGGCGTTCATAGCGGTCCAGGCCGCGCCGCCGTTCGTCGTCTTGAAGACGCCGGTGCCCTTGTACGCGACGTAGACCGTCGAGGTCGCGGTCGGGTCGATCGCGATCGGCCCCGTGGTGAGGAACGAGCCTGGCAGCGTCACGCCGGTCGATGCCTTCGTGAACGTCGTGCCTCCGTCGGTGCTCTTGGCCACGCCCGCGGAAGTCGTGACCCAGACGGTGCTCGACGTCGTCGGATCGATCGCTATGCGCAGCACGCCGCCGCCGGCGGAGGCGCCCTTCGGAAAGGTGGCGCCGCCGTCGGTACTCTTCAGCACGGTCCCGAAGAGGAGCCCGGCGTAAACGACCGACGGGTTCTTCGGGTCCACGGCGACGGCCGTGACGTCGTCGACGTCGGCGAGCCTCTTCAGGACCCAGCTCGCGCCGCCGTCGCTCGACTTCGCGACGCGAGCCTCGGCGAGCCCGGCGTAGACCACCGACGGATTCACGGGATCGCCCGCGACGTCGAGGACCTTTTCCCCGGCGAGCCCCGCGTTCGTCGGCGCCCAGCTCGCGCCGCCATCCAGGCTCCTGTAGACGCCCTGATGGAGCCCGCTGCCGAATGTGACCCGGACGCCCGCGTAGACCGTGGACGTGGCCGAAGGGTCGATCGCCAGCGTCGGGACGTCCGACAGATCGGGGATGCCCGTCGTCATCCTCGTGAAGCTCGTGCCGCCGTTCGCGCTCTTGTAGACGCCGGCCGTGACGTAGCCCGAGGCGTAGACGACGGACGGGGTCTTCGGGTCGACGACGACGGCGTAAACGCTGATCGGCACGAGACCCGTCGCGGTCCAGCTCGTGGCGCCGTTCGTCGTCTTGTAGAGGTGGCCCGAGCTCGAGAAGCCGGCGCCCGACGCGGCGTAGATCGTCGAGGTGGTGACCGGATCGAACGCGATGACGTGGAAGTCCTCGCTCGCGACGGGCAGGCCGGCGCTCATCGAGGCCCACGTCTCGCCCGCGTCCGTGCTCTTGAAGAACCCCGCCGGTGTGGCGGTCTTCGGCGTCAGGACGCATACGACCGACGGGTTCTTCGGATCGACGGCGACCGCGGACGCCGACGCGGGCGCGGCGCTCTTTTTCGCGAAGGTGACGCCGGAGTCGGTGCTCTTGAAGACTCCCTGTCGGCCCGCGGCATAGACGACCGCGGGGTTCGTCGGATCGACGGCGAGATAGTCGGCGGCGACGTAGGCGGTGCGCAGCCAGCTCGCCGCGCCGTCCGTGCTCCGGAAGACGGCACCCGATTGCGTCCCGACGTAGAGCGTCGTCGGGCTCGAGGGCGCGAGCGCAATCGCCCAGACGCGCGTCGTCTGGAGGAGGCCGGCGCCGGAGAAGAACCAGCTCGTGCCGCCGTTCGTCGACTTGTAGACGTTCCCGAACGGCGTGTAGGAAGTGACGTTGTTGACCACATAGAGCGTGGACGGCGTCTGTGGGTCCACGAGGATCGCGCCGACGGGCGCCTCGAACGGTCCGATGCTGTGCCACGCGTACGCGGAGTCGGGCGCGACGCCGCGCCCGCTCAACGCGGCCGTGCCGGCGCCCGCGTTCGACGCGAACGTCGCCGTCGCGCTCGCGGGACCCGCGGCGCTCGGCTGGAACCGGAACGTCACGGCCTGGCTCTGGCCCGCCAGGACGTTCAGCGTGCCGCCGGCCGCGACGTAGAACGGCGGCGCTGCCGTCACCGTGCCGGTGAGCAGGCCGCCGCCCGTGTTCGTGACGGTGACCGCGAGGTCGACGAAGTTGGACAGCGGCGCGTTTCCGAAGTCGAGCGCGGACGGGGCGATCGACAGCGCGGGCGTGCCCGCCGGCGCCGCGCCGGTGCCGGTCAGCGCGGCGGACGCCGCTCCGCCGTTCGACGCGAGCGCGAGCGTCCCCGACGCCGCCCCGACCGCGGCCGGAGAGAAGCGCACCGTGATGCTCTGCGTCGCGCCCGCGCCGAGCGAGAAGCTCGCTCCCGCCGTCACCGAGAACGGCGCGCCCGCCGACGCCGTGCCCGTGAGCGTCCCCGTACCCGAGTTCGACACCGTGAACGTCCGGTCCGCCGTCGCGCCGACGGCGACGCTGCCGAAGTCCTGCGACGAGGGCGCCAGCGAGGCCACGGGACCGGCGCCCAGCTTCGCGACGAACGCGTCGACACTGCCGGCGAAGACGCCCTGGAGCGGCGGCGCGCCGCGCGTGGGGAAATCATCCGAGCGCGTCTCGCCCGTGACGTAGACGTTGCCGGAGCCGTCGAGGGCGATTCCCCTCGAGCTCTCGGCGCCGGTTCCTCCCAGATACGTCGAGAACGTCAGGGAGGACCCGTTCGGCGAGAGCTGCGCCACGAAGGCGTCGAGGCCGGCGTAGGAGCCGGCGTAGAGCGTGGAAGGGACGGAGGGGTCGACCGCCAGCGCATACGCGGCCGCCTTGATGCCGCTCGCTGCCGGCGTCCAGCTCGCCCCGCCGTCGGAGCTCTTGTAGACGAAGGGCGGAGAGAGTGCCGAGACCGCGGCGTAGAGCCTCGAGGAGCTCGTGGGGTCGATGACGACGTCGTTCACGCCCGCGGGCGGCGAGCCGACGCCGGCGCCGATGGGGCTCCAGGCGCCGCCTCCGTTCGTGCTCTTGAAGAGTCCCTTGTCGCTCGCCGCGTAGACCGTGCTCGGCGCGTTCTTGTCGACCCGGATCGCGGAGACCGCGTAGCCCGACGAGAACCCGACGTTCGCGGGCGCGAAGGTCTGTCCGCCGTCGGTGCTCTTGAAGAGGCCGTTCGCGGTCCCGGCCTGCTCGCCCATGTAGACGACGAGCGGATTCACGGGGTCGACCGCGACGGCGCCCATCGCGCTCGAGGCGACGGGGCCCGCCGGCGGGATCCAGCTCGCGCCCGCGTTCACGCTCCGGAACAGGCCCGCGGACGTCGTGGCGTAGAGCTTCGACGAGCTCGTGGGGTCGACCGCGACGCGCCGGACGTCGAGGAAGGAGCCGGTGAGGCCGCTCCCGCTCGGGTTCCAGGTCGATCCGCCGTCGGTGCTCTTCAGGACCGTGCCCGCGGCGATCGTCGCGTAGTTGTAGCCCGTCGTGGCGTAGAGGGTCGACGAGGAATGCGGGTCGACGACTACGAAATTCGCGTTCACCTCCGAGACCCGTTTCCAGCTCGCGCCCGCGTCCGTCGTCTTGTAGATGCCTTCGAAGGAGCTGGAGAAGAGAGTGGCGGGCTGGAGCGGGTCGAGCGCCAGGGACGTGGTGAACTGCGCGCCGAGACCCTTCGAGCTCCGGAACCAGGTGGCGCCTCCGTCCGTGCTCTTGTACGCGCTCGTCTCCGCCATCTCCTGGACGGCGTCGGGCGTGACGGGGAAGTCGTTGGAGCCGGTCGCCCCGGTGACCCATGCGCTTCCCGTCGCGTCCACGGCGATGCCGCCGGGCACGAAGAGTCCCGTCTCCAGACCGTCCGTGGAGCCTCCGCCGAGGTACGTCTCATAGACGAGCGCGCCGGTGGGCGAGAGCTTCGCCACGAAGGTGTCGTCTACGCCGCCGCCGTAGACCGTCTGGAACGCTCCGGGCGTGACGTGGAGGTCGCGTGAGTCGGTCGTCCCCGTGACGTAGACCGCGCCCGTGGCGTCCATCGCGAGGCCGCCGGCATACTCGAGGCCGCTGCCGCCGATGTACGTCGAGTAGACGAGGCCGCTCCCGGCGGCGTTCAGCTTCGTGACGAACGCGTCGAAGTAGCCGCCGCCGTAGGTCTGCTGCGCGACGCCGGCAGTGGTCGGGAAGTCCGTGGCCGACGTGCTCCCGGCGACGACCGCGTTGCCGGCCGCGTCCACGGCGATCCCGCGCGTGAAGAACGTGAACGAGTCGCCCTCGCTGAGGGTGCCGCCGAGATACGTCGAGTAGACGAGGGCGGAACCCTGGGGATTCAGCTTCGTGACGAACGCATCCGCGATGTTCGTGCTCGGGGACTTCTTCGCCGTCTGGAAGGCGCCGGCGGTCACCGGAAAGTCGGCGGACGTCGTGGAGCCCGCGACGTACGCGTTCCCGGCGGCGTCGACCGCGATGGCGGCCGCGCCGTCTCCGTTCGAGCCGCCGAGGTACGTCGAGTAGACGAGCGCGCCGGAGGGGGACAGCTTCGCGACGAACGCGTCGCCTCGTACGAACGACGTCGTGTCGGAAGAGCCTCCGTAGGTCCTCCGGAGCGCGCCGGAGGTGGTCGGGAAGTTGGACGAGTGGGTATTGCCCGTGACGTACGCGCTGCCCGAGGCGTCGACCGCGATCGCATGCCCCACGTCTCCGTCGCTCCCGCCGAGGTACGTGGCATAGACGAGATTCGAGAGCGTCGGATCGAGCTTCGCGAAGAAGACGTCGCCGTACGTGACGACGGCGCCGCCCGCTCCAGCGCCGCCGAAGACGGCCTGCGGCGCGCCCGCCGTCGTGTGGAAATCGGTCGAGAGCGTCGAGCCCGTGACGTACGCGTTGCCGGCCGCGTCGACGGCGATGCCGAAGCCCCTGTCGACGTTGCTCCCGCCCAGGTACGTCGCGTAACGCAGGACGGGGTCGACGAGGAGGGGCTTCGTCCGGTCGTAGTCGCCGAGCCGGATCCCGACGCGCTTCTTCGAGAGGAGGACGTAGCGGACGTCCACGCCGCGGCTCTGGCCATCCACCTGCTGCGTCGCGATCGGCTTCTTCAGGACGAGGTCGCTCGCGCGCCCGTGGACGAGGAGGTCGCCGCCCGGCTCGAGGGAGAGCCTCCTCGCGCCCCCGAAGCCGAGCCGGATCGCCGCGGGATCGGCGCCCGGCGCGAGCGCCCAGTCGAGCTCGAGCTTCTCGTCGTCGCCGTGGAAGACGAGGTCGATCCCGGGCAGGACGCTCTCGTAGCGGACGCTTCGCCAGCGTGCGATCCCCTGGCGCCATCGCTCGGGTCGGCTTCCGAGGTACGAGCGGACCTCGCCGGGCAGGTGCTCCTCCCCGGACGGCCGCACTCTCCGCGCGGCATCGAGGCGGAGACGAAGCGCATCCTCGCCGCGCTCCCCGCCGCTCACCACCACTGCTTCACGGTCCGTCAGGAAGAGGGTGTGCCGGGAGCCGCGTGCGAGGAACCGGACGGTCGGATCGGTCTGTCCGCCGTTCTCCTCGAAGCCCGAGGGAAGCCTCGCGATCTTCGCGGCGAGCTCGGCC
>WNFL01421451.1_pt5 | contig 15402 bp, 13 predicted proteins | sample 5400361 | NCBI WGS metagenome assembly WNFL01 (sample SAMN13153351, study PRJNA577476) | soil metagenome | isolation source: 40 cm soil on Douglas fir-dominated hillslope | place: USA:California | collected 2013-09-17
CGGGCCGCGGCGTGAAGAGGTGTGCGGCCGACGCGCGGACGGCGTCCGTGAGCTGCTCGAGCGGGCCGAGGTCATCGAGGACGTAGAAGCCGCGCCCGTACGTCGAGACGACGAGGTCGTGGAAGCGCTCCTGCACGGTGAGCCACGAGACCGGCGCGTGCGGGAGCTTCGTCTGGAGGGGTTCCCATTTCCCGCCGTCGTCGAACGAGACGTAGAGCGCGTTCTCGGTCCCCGCGAAGAGGAGGCCCTTCCGGAACGGGTCCTCCTTCAAAACGTGCGCGTAGCTCATCGGGCTCTTCGGGACGCCGGCGCCGATCGACGTCCACGTCTTCCCGTAGTCCGTCGTCTTCAGGAGGTGCGGATCGCGGTCGTCGACCTGGTGCCCGTCGACCGCGACGTAGCACGTCCCCTTCGCGTGGCGCGACGGCTCGACGGACGAGACGGTCCCTTTCGACGGCACTCCGTGCAGCGCCGGCGTCACGTTCTCCCAGCGCCCGCCGCCGTCCCTCGTGACCTGGACCAGGCCGTCGTTCGTGCCGGCCCAGATCACACCCTTCTCGAGCGGCGACTCGGCGATCGAGAAGACGACGCCCGCGTACTCGACCGAGAGGTTGTCGACGGTGAGGCCGCCCGAGTCGCCCATCATGCCCGGGTCGTTCCGCGTCAGGTCGGGGCTGATCGTCCGCCACGTCTGCCCGCCGTCGGTCGTCTCGTGCACGTACTGGCTGCCGACCCTCACGCGCGTGTGGTCGTGCGGGGAGATCGCGATCGGGTACGTCCAGTTCATCCGCAGCTTCACGGCGCCGGCGGGGGCGCCCATCGTCCGCTCGGGCCAGACGCTCACGGTGCGCGCCATGCCGGTCTTCGCGTCGAAGCGCTCGACGACGCCGGCGTAGCAGCCGCCCCAGACCACGTCGGGGTCGACGGGATCGGGCGTCGTCCAGCCGGTCTCGCAACCCGCCGTCGTCGTCCACTGAGCGGCCGAAATGTCGGAGCCCGCGCGGCTGTTCGACGGGCCGCGCATCGAGCCGTCGTCCTGCATCTGGCCGTAGACCATGTAGGGGATCCGGTCGTCGGTCGCGACGTGATAGAGCTGCCCGATCGGGAGGCGCGTCCACGTCCAGGAGCGGCCGCGCGTCGTGGTCATGCCGACGCCGCCGTCGCTGCCGATCATCATGCGGGCGGGGTTCGTCGGGTCCGCCCACATGTCGTGGTTGTCTCCGCCCCACCTCACGAGCTCCGTCGTCTCGCCGCCGTCGTACGTGGCGCCCATCGAGTTCGACGGGAAGTAGACCCGGTTCGCGTCGTCGGGCATCACGAGCATGCGCGTGTAGTAGTGCGGGCGCTCGTTCAGGAGGCGGCTCCGGTTGACGCGCTTCCACGAGTCGGACGCGGCGCGGATCGCTCGGAGCGACGGCGACCGCGACCTTGCCGATCGGCGGGTCGGGGAGGCCGTGCTCCGTGATGCGCTTCCACGTCGCGCCGCCGTCCTTCGAGACGTACAGGCCGCCGCCCGCGCCGCCGCTCTTCCGTCCCCATGTCTTGATGTCGATCGGCCACGCGCCCGCGAAGACGACGCGCGGGTTCGACGCGTCGGCCGCGAGATCGGAGACTCCCGTGCCCTCGTCCACGAAGAGCGTCCGCTCCCACCTCTTCCCGCCGTCGGTCGTTCGGTAGACACCGCGCTCCTGCTGCGGCCCGTAGCAGGTGCCGAGAGCGGCCACGAGCGCGACGTCGGGATTCTTCGGGTCGACGACGATGCGCGGGATGCGGCCCGTCTTCTCGAGCCCGAGGTGATCCCATGTCTTGCCCGCGTCCGTCGAGCGGTAGACGCCGTTCCCGATCGAGACGTTGCTCCGTATGAAGCTCTCGCCGGTGCCGACCCAGACGACGTTCGGGTCCGAGGGGGCGATCGAGATCGCACCGATCGACTGCGCCGGCTGGTCGTCGAAGACGGGCTTCCAGTGCCCGCCCGCGTCCGTCGACTTCCAGACGCCGCCCGATGCGGCGCCCGCGTAGCAGGTGTTCGCGTCTCCCGGCACTCCGACCACGGCGCTCACGCGATTGCCCGGCGGGCCGAGGAATCGGAACGGGAGGCCAGCGTAGACGCTTTCCGGCTTCTCTTCGGCTCCCAGGTCGAGGACGGTGAGGAGGCAGGCCGCGGCTAGGGTCCCGCGCAACAGACGATGCATTTCCTTGCTCCTTATCGCATCAGCCAGAAGCTGGCGACGACTCCCGTGACCGCCGCGCCGAGGCCTGCCGCGAGGAGCCAGCGCCGGATGCGGCGCCGCTCCTCCTCCGCGGGGCTCGGCGGGATCCGGCCGCCATCCAGCGCGCGGACGACCTCGTCGACGCCCTCGAAGCGGTCCCGCGGGTCCGGCTCCAGGCAGCGGAGGATCACGAGCTCCCACCGGGCGTCGAGACCCTTCGCGCGGCTGCGCGGCGTCGGCGCGAGCTCGTTCACGCGCCGCGTCAGGAGCTCGAGCGCAGTCTCGCCTTCGTGCGGCAGAGCGCCCGTCACCATCTCGTAGAGGACGACGCCGAGCGCGTAGATGTCGGCCGGCGGCTCCGGCGCGCATCCCCTCGCCTGCTCGGGCGCCATGTACGCCGGTGTGCCGGCGACCGTCTCCGGCGTCACCCACGGCGCGTCGGCGGCGCGCACGGGCGCCGTACCGAAGTCGGTCACGACGGCGCGCACGCCGCCGCCGTCCGGCACGAGCATCACGTTTCCCGTCTTGAAGTCCCCGTGCACGAGCCCCGCCGCGTGCGCCGCCTCGAGCGCCGCGGCCATCTGGCGCACGAGCGGGAGCGCCTCGGCCGGCGACATCGTGCCGCGCGCGAGCCGCGCGGCGAGCGTCTCGCCTCCGAGCAGCTCCATGCTGAGGAACGGCACGTCGCGATGGTGGAGCAGCTCGTACACGCGGCAGATGCCGGGATGCTCGATCGCGCTCGCGAGCTCCACCTCCCGCCGGAAGAGCTCGAGCGCGTACACGTCGTCCGCCATCTCCGGGCGCAGGACCTTCAGCGCCAGGCGGCGCCCCTCGATCCGGTCCTCGGCCTCGTAGACCTCGCCCGTGCCGCCGCGATCGATGTACCTGAGGATCCGGAACCGCTCGGCGAGGAGGTCGCCCGCCGTGAACCGGGGTGGGGGGCCCCCGCCCTCCTCGTCAGCGTTCACGGCAGCCTGCTAGATCGCCGCGAGCTCGTAGAGGTAGTCGGAGAACGAGCGGACGGCGCCGTCGTAGCCTTCCACCTTCGGGTTCGTCGACTCGATGACGTAGTACTCGTCGGGCGCGTGCGCTCCGCTGCCGTGGCCGAGCCCGAAGTGCCCGGCCGAGAGCTTCAGCGGCTCGCTGGTGAAGACCCAGCCCGGATACGACCCCGCGTTACGCGGCCAGAGGAGCGGGTCGAGGCCGTCCTTCCTGTAGACGGCCGTCTGCGCGCGGATGAGCGCCGCGTCCGCGGGCGTCTGCGTCGGGTCGTAGCCGCCGCTCGCGTTCACCTCGACGTCGCCGAAGCCGCGCTTGGCGAGGTGCGCCTTCAGCTTCGCGAGCGCGTCCGCATACGTCATGTCGGGGACGAGCCTCAGGTCGAGCTTCGCGACAGCGCGGTGGGGGAGGACCGTCTTCCCGCCGGGGCCCGTATAGCCCCCGACGAGACCCTCGATGTTGACCGTCGGGGTGAAGAGGAAGCGCTCGAGCGAGGCGCGCCACGGCAGGTCGTGTGCCCAGCGATCGGCCGAGAGGAGCCTCTTCGCGGTCGCCTCGTCGAGACGCTTCGCGGCCGCGTCGAGCATCGCGACCTGCTCGGGCGACGGCGGGCGCGCCGCGTCGGCGAAGCCGTCGATCGCGGGGTCGCCGTCGAGCGTGACGAGCGTCGCGAGCGCCTGCACGAGGTGGAAGGATGGGCTGTCGAGACGCGCGCGGTTCGAGGAGTGGACGTCCTTCTTCGGACCGCGTCCCCACTTCTCACCGCTCGCGACGAGCTCCAGCTCGACGACGCCTTTGGCGCCGAGCGAAACGGTGACCGAGCCGTCCGGGTCCTGAGAGGCCCCCGGCATGAAGACGCCCGAGCACCTCTTCAGCGCGGCCGCGACCTCGGGCTTCCGCACGACCTGCGCGAACGGGGAGCTTCCGCCCCGCTCCACGGATCGCGTGGAGAGCCGCCAGGAACGCGGATTCGGGGCCCTTCTGGTTCACGGCGCCGCGCCCCATCACGACCTTGCCGAAGCCGGCCTTGTCGACGAGCTTCGCGTCCCACGGGGGCGACGACCACTCCGACGGGTCGACCTGCTTCACGTCGTACATGAAGTAGAGGCCGACGGTGCGCGGCGCGCCCGCGTCGAGCGTCGCGAAGATGCCGGGCTGCCCGTCGGTCGGGACCTTCGCGACGCTCTGGAAGCCGGCGTCCTTGAAGAGCCGCATGGTCAGCTCGCAGCCCTCGTTCATGCCGCGGTTCTCGGCGGCGATCGAGGGCTGGCGGATCCCCTCTTGCAGGCGCTGGACCGCCTCGCCGTGACGCTTCTGGATCTCGGTGGCGATCGCCGCGCGGTCGTCGGCGAACGCGAGGCGGGGGATCGCGAGCGCGGCCGCGGACGCGGCGGCCGCCCCGAGGACGTCTCGACGGGTCATGTCCGGCATTCCCGAAGTCTATCGCTCTCCGCGCTATCGTCCGCTCCGAGGATGCCTTCCGAGACCGCCGCGCGGCGAGCCGTCTGGCTCCTCTTCCTCCTCGGGCTCGCCCTCCAGGCCGCGTTCGTCGCCCGCGCGTGGCGCGCCTGGCCGTCCTACGCGCGGATGCACGGGAACAGCATCGCGACGGACGTCCTCCAGTTCCGCGACCTGATGGTGCCGTTCCAGAAGGAGCCGCGCTGCACGGCCAGCTTCAAGAAGAGCGGCGCGGGCGCGGACGTGCCGGGCTGTCTCCTGCCGTTCGTCCTCGGCGCGCCGGTGCTGGCGACGGGCGACGTGAGGACGGCGGCCTTCGTCGTCGCCCTTTTCCACGTGGCGGCGGGTCTCCTCCTCGTCGCGACGTTGCGGAGCGCCCTCGGAGAGGGGGTCGCGGCCGTGTACCTGGCCCCCAACCTTCTGATCCTGCCCGCGGCGGCCCACCTTTGGAGCTGCTGGAAGCTGCGCGGCGCGCCGCGCGTCTGGCCGTCGTTCGTGCTCGGGCTGACTCTCGCCGCGACACCGCAGCTCCACTTCTCCGGCCTCGTGCTCGTCTTCCTGACGGGACTCCTCCTCGTGCGGCGGCGCCTGCGTATCGCCTGGGCGGCGTTCCTCTTCGGGGCCGCCGCGGGCTTCGCGCCGCTCGCGCCGGCGCTGATAGCCTGGGCTCACGGCACGCCGCCGACCCTCGCCGCCGGCTCGGGGTATCTGGGCCGGGGCTTCCTCCTGGTGCTTCCGGTCCTGCGCGCGCTCCTCTTCTGGCTCCGCCTCGGCTCGGTCGACGGCGGGCGGATGCACGCGGCGGACTGCATCGCGTGCGTGGAGGCGGCGATGGGGGGCGGGTCGCTCGCCGTTTTCCGGTGTGCGTTCTTCCGCGCCGTCGGCGCGCTCGCGTTCTGCAGCGTCGGGATCGTCCTCTGGGGCGCCGTCTGGAGCCTCCGCCGGCGCCGCGAGGAGGGCGTCCCGGACCCGGAGCGCTGGGCATCGGGGTACTCGTGGAGCGCGCTCGGAGCCCTCCTCCTCGCGGGTGGCACGTCTTCATCGCGGCGCCGGCGGCTTGTCTGCCCGTCGCGATCTTCATCGCGAGATGCTGGCCGTTCGGCGGCGGCTGGCGCCGCGCCGTCGTGGCGGCGTTCCTCGTCGCACGCCTGCCGATCGCGGCCCTGATGCTCTTCGAGTACCCCGCTTTCTGCCTCGTCCCCGACGCGGTCGCCGAGCGCGTCCACAAGTAGCGACTTCCTCCTCGACCCTTGACAAGGGGCTTCCGTGGAGCTACTTTTTTAGCAGGTGCTAGGTTTTTAGCATGAGAGTCGACATGAAAACGCCCCGCAAGGACCCGCTCCTCGGGCTCAGCCGCCGCGAGCGCCAGATCATGGACATCCTCTACCGGGAGGGCCGCGCGGCCGCGACGGACGTGATGGCGCTCCTCCCGGACCCCCCCGGCTACTCGGCGGTGCGGGCTCTCCTCAGGGTTCTGGAGAACAAAGGGCACGCGAGGCACGTACTCGAGGGCACGAGATACGTCTACTTGCCGACCGTCCCCGCCGACCGGGCACGCCGCTCCGCCCTGCGGCGGGTCTGCGACACGTTCTTCGAGGGCTCCGCGGAGAAAGCCGTCGCGGCCCTCCTCTCGATCTCGAAGGACGACCTGAGCGGCGAGGAGCTCGACCGGCTCGCGCGTCTCATCGAAGAAGCGCGGAAGGAGGGCCGCTGACGTGAGTCTTCCCGTCTTCCTCGCCGACGTGCTCGTGAAGTCGACGCTGATCCTCGCTCTCGCGGCCGCCGGCCTGCTCCTCGGGCGCCGGCTCTCGGCCGGCGCGCGCCACCTCGCCGGGTTTCTGGCTCTCGTCGGGGTGCTCGCGCTGCCGCTCGTCTCGCTCGCGCTGCCGCGGCTCGAGCTGCCGATCGTGACCGTGCCCGAGTCCTTGCTTTCGCCGGCGCCGCGCGAGGTGACTGCGGCATCCGCCCCGCGTGCCGCGCTCGACGCGCCGGCTCCCTCGGCCGATGCGCCGGGTGCCCGGGTCGTCGAGCCGGCGATGCGCGTGGGGCATCTCGGCGTCGAGCCCACTTCCTCCTCCGAGCCGCCGGGTCGCATCACCCTCCTCTTCGCGCTCTGGGCCGCCGGAGCGGCCGTCGTGCTCGCGCGCTTCGCGGCGGGCACGTGGCACGTGTCGCGCGTCCTCTCTCGCGCCGTCCCGGTGCGCGATGCGGGCTGGCTGAGGGTTGCCGAGGAGCTCCGGATCGCGCACGGGATCGCGCGGCCCATCCGCCTCCTCCACACGCCGGAGGTCTCCGTCGCGCTGACCGCGGGAGTCGCCAGGCCCGTCCTCCTCCTCCCCGAGGAAGCATGCGAGTGGACGGAGGAGCGGCGCCGCATCGTCCTCCTCCACGAGATCGCGCACGTCGCCCGGCGCGACTGCCTCGCCCTCGTCGTCACCGCGCTCGCGACGGCCGTCTACTGGTTCCACCCCCTCGTCTGGCTCGTCGCGGCCCGGCTCAGGAGCGAGACGGAGCGCGCGTGCGACGACCTCGTTCTCGCGGGCGGCGCGCGCGCCTCCGACTACGCGGCGGAGCTTCTCGCGATCATGCGTTCGCTCCGCTTCCCGAGCGAAGAGCCGCTCTCGGCGCTCGCGCTGAGCGAAGGCTCGGACCTGGAGGGCCGGCTCCGCGCGATCCTGGAGCCGAGGCGCAGGCGACGGCCGCCGTCGCGGCTCGCGGCGCGCGGGTCGGCGCTGCTCGCGGTCGCGGTCACCGTGGGTCTCGCGATCCTCCAGCCGTGGGCGCCCGCCCGGAAGGCCGACGCCTCGGCGAAAATCGCCCCGGACGCGGAGGAGCAGCCGGCGCCTGCGGCGGTCGCGATTCCCGCAAAGGCGGCGAAGACCACGGTAGAGATCCGCGAAAAGGAAAAGAGCAGGGAAAAGAGCGTCGCCCTGCCGTCCCGACGCGCCGCGCGCTCGGGAGCGGACTGGTACGAGCGCGGGATGAAGCGGCATCGGGAACGGCGCTACGCGGAGGCGATCGAGGCGTTCGGACGCGCGATCGAGCTCGGCTATCGCGAGGGCGCGGCCGCGTACAACTCCGCGTGCGCGTACGCCCTCTCGGGCGACAGGGACCGCGCGTTCGAATGGCTCGGGAAGGCGCGCGAAGCCGGATTCGACATCGGCGCTTACCTCGTGAAGGACGACGACCTGGATTCGCTGCGGTCCGATCCGCGCATGGCGGCTCTAGAGAAGAGCGCCGGCGGCGGAGCGAGAGAGCGGCGGCAGCGCGAGACCGCGAGCGCCGTGGAGCGCTTCGAGCGTCTCGCCTCACAGGCGCATGCGAGCGGTGAGGCGCTGGAGCATTCGGCGCGCGAGCTCCTGAAGCTGCGCGAGTTCGAGCGCTCCGCGCGCGCGTTCGCGGCGGCCGCGGAGCGCGGCTACCGCCCCGGGACGTCGCTCTACAACGAGGCCTGCGCGCTCTCCCTGAAGGGAGACAAGGCCGCCGCCCTCGACGCGCTCGAGAAGAGTCTCGCGGCCGGCTTCGACGGACCCGACAAATTCGAGGAGGACGACGACCTCGACGCGATCCGCGGCGAGCCGCGCTTCGCGGGCCTGAGCCGCGTCGCCCGCGACCTTGCGCTCTCGGCGGGCGACGGGGGCGGCGGCTGGCTCGAGAAGCTGGCGCTCCCGAGCGGCTGGCGCGCCGCCACGCGGCGCTACGAGCGGTACCTCGGGGACCGGACGTACGGCGGACGCGCGGCGTTCAACCTGGGCTACGCCGAGCTGAAGCTCGACGATCCCGGGGCCGCCCGCGAGGCCTTCCTGAAGGCGTACGAGGCCGGCTATCGGAAGCCGACGAGCATGTACAACGTCGCCTGCTCCTACGCGCGCCTCGGCGACAAGGACGCCGCCTTCGAGTGGCTCTTCAAGGCGCTCGACGCGGGCTTCGAGGGCAAAGGCCTCCTCGAGCACGACGACGACCTGAAGAGCCTGCACGGCGACGCGCGCTTCGCGAAGGCGAAGCGCGTGGCGGAGGACAAGGCGGACTGACGCCGCGGACCCGCCGGAGCGCGGCAGCCTCTATCATCCGGCGAGAATGAAGACGCTCCTTCGTGTCGCTCTCGCGGGCGCGCTCCTCCTCTGCGCCGGCTGCGGCCGGACGAAACCGGGCCGCGTCCTCGTCCTCGGGTTCGACGGGATGGACCCACGCGTCGTGGACCTCCTCATGTCGGAAGGAAAGCTGCCGAATTTCGCGCGGCTGAGGCGGGAAGGGGCGTACGCGCCGCTCCTCAGCTTCGAGCCGCTCCTCAGCCCGGTCGTCTGGACGACGATCGCGACCGGCAAGACGCCGGACAAGCACCGCATCGGCGCGTTCACGGCGGTGAACCAGAAGACGGGTGAGCCGCTTCCCGTCACGAGCCGCCTGAGGCAGACGAAGGCGATCTGGAACATCCTCTCGGAGAAGGAGAGGAGCGTGGGCGTGGTCGGCTGGTGGGCGACGTGGCCCGCCGAGCCGGTGCGCGGCGCGATGGTGAGCGACCATTTCGCGTATCACTTCCTCTTCGACGCGTCGAAGGCCGACGACCCTGCCGGCAAGACCTACCCGCCCGATCTGACGAACCGGCTCGCGCCGCTGGCGCGCCGGCCGGCGAGCCTCACGCCCGAGGACGTGGCCCCGTTCATCCACGTCAGCAAGGAGGAGCTCGCGCGGCCGTTCGACCTCGACGACGACCTCTCCGAGTTCAAGTGGGCGCTCTCGACGGCGAAGACCTATCACGACATCGGCCTCGAGCTCTGGGAGAAGGATCGGCTCGACAACCTGCTCCTCTACTTCGAGGGCACCGACAGCACGGAGCACCTCTTCGGGCACCTGTTCCGCGCGCGGCCGCTCTCGGGCGAGCTCGCCGAGCAGCAGAAGCGCTACGGCAACGCCGTCGAGGCGATGTACGCCTACGCCGACCGGATCCTCGGCGACTTCCTCGCGAAGGCGGACGACAAGACCACCGTCCTCGTCCTTTCCGACCACGGCTTCGAGCTCGGCGAGCTGCCGGAGGACCCGAGCAAGCTCCGCAGCATGCGGCGCGTGACCGAGCGTTTCCACCGGCCGTACGGCATCCTCTATCTCTGGGGACGGCGCGTGAAGCGCGGCCGCCGCCTCGAGGCGCCGACCGTCCTCGACGTGGCGCCGACGATCCTCGCGCTAAACGGCGTCCCGCCGCCGAAGGACATGCCGGGGCGCGTCCTGACCGAGGGGCTGGATGTGAGCGACCCGACGCGCGTCCCGACGTACGAGTCGGGCGCGGTCGCGGCGGCCGCAGCGGGGCCGACCGACGCGCGCGTCGACAAGGAGATGCTGAAGCGCCTCGAGAGTCTCGGCTACCTGCACGCCACGTCGCCGAGCGGGGACCGCAACGTGGCCGCGGTGCTCTTCACGCAGGGGAAGTACGCGGAGGCGGCGGCGCTCTACGCGAACCTCGTGAAGGAGAAGCCGGACGACGGAGGCCTGCGCGCGAGCCTCGCGGGCGCGCTCGGGGCCATGGGACGCTACGACGACGCGCTGAAGCAGCTCGACGAGGCGATCCGCATCCAGCCGCTCAACCCCGAGGCGTACCACAACAGGGCTGTGATCCACGAGAGGCGCGGCGAGCGGTCGGCCGCGCTCACCGACTACCGGACGGCCCTTCGGTATACGCCCGATTACGCGCCCGCGCTCGAGGCGCTCGCGCGGCTCGGAGAGGGGTCGACCTCTTCGAGGCCCCGCACGCCGGCCGAGGTGCGCGCGGTCGAGCTCGCGAACGAGGCGAGCGGGGCCGCGCGGCGCGGCGACTACGCGTCCGCGATGAAGGCGCTCGACGAGGCGGAGCGGATCGCGCCGACCCTCGCTCTCGTCTTCCAGTACCGCTCGAACGTGGCGTACCTGATGGGAGACAAGAAGCGTGCGGCGGCCGCTCTCCGCCGCGCCCTCCAGATCGAGCCCGACAACTTGCTCTTCCGCGAGAACCTGAAGAACCTCGAGTCCCCGCCGGCGCGTTGAGAGACGCCGCGCCGGGCCGAGCCACCGCCGCGCTCGTCGCCGCGGCCGCCTTCTTCGTCTACGCGCTCGGAGCGTGCCGCACCATCTACGTCGGCGACAGCGGCGAGCTCGTCACCGCGGTCTACACGCTCGGCATCCCGCATCCGTCGGGCTACCCGCTCTACGTGATGCTCGGCAAGCTGTGGACTCTCCTCGTCCCGCTCGGCTCGATCGCGTACCGGATGAGCCTCTTCAGCGCGGCGTGCGGCGCGGCGGCTTGCGGCGTCCTGACGCTGGTCGCTTTCGAGACCGGCGCGGGCGCGGCGGCCTCCGTGCTCGGCGGCTTTCTCCTCGCGTTCGCTCCGAGCTTCTGGGCCGAGGCGAACGTCCAGCGCGTCTACACGCTCAACGCGCTCTTCGTCGCGCTCGCGACGCTCTTCGCGGTGCGCTGGTGGAACCGGCGGACGACGCGGCTCCTCGCGCTCGCGTTCTTCTTCTGCGGCCTCGGCGCGACGAACCACACGTTCATGGGCGTCTACGCGGCGGCGCTCGCGCTCTTCGCCGCGCTCACGGACCGCCGCGCGCGCTCGCCGCGCGTCGCCCTCGCGTGCCTCGCAGCGCTCGTCATCGGCCTCCTCCCGTACGCCTACCTGCCGATCCGCTCGAGCATGCACCCCGTCCTCGACTGGGGAAGCCCGCGCACTCTCCGCGCGTTCGTCGACGTGGTGACGCGGCGCGGCTTCTGGGGCCGCCGCTTCTACGAAGGGGCCGCCGACTTCCTGCCGATAGGCGCCGACTTCTTCCGCGGCTTCGGCGAGGAGCTGGCGTGGGGCGGCGCGCTCCTCGCCTTCGCCGGGCTCTGGGTCTTCAGGCCGCGGCGCGGACCGGCGCTCCTCGCGCCGCTCGTGATCCTCACGAACCTCGTGGCCATGGCGCTCCACGGCTCGCGCAGCGACATCTTCATCTGGCACAGATACGACATCCCCGCCTACGTCATGGGCGCGTGGCTCGCGGCCCTCGGCGCGCACGCCCTCTTCGTGCGCGCGCCGCGCTGGGCGGTGCCGGCGGCGTTCCTTCTCCCCGCAGCGCTCCTCGCCGGCGGGTGGCGCGAGCACGACCGGCACCTCTACCGCATCGGGGAGGAGTACTCGCGCGGGGTCCTGGCCGACGTCCCGCCCGGCGCGCACCTGGCGGCGAGCGACGACAACATCCTCTTCGTCCTGATGTACCTCCACCACGTCGACGGCCTCCGCCCCGACGTCGACCTGATCCTCCAGGGCGTCGGAGGCGAGATTCCGTCGCTCCACTTCGACCCGGACCGGGACCCGCTCTTCTTCACGGACCACCCGAACTGGCGGGTGCCCGGCCTCCAGACGGTCGCGTCGGGCCTCGCCTTCCGCATCGTGCGTGCCGGCCCGCCGCCGCCGATGCCCCCGATCCGCTCGCTCTGGCTGCCGGGCGAGAAGGACCCGCGCGTCCCGAAGGACTACCTGACCCAGAACCTGATCGGGCACTTCCACTACATGCTCGGCGTGACGCTCGAGCGCCGGAGCTGGGCCGAGGCGCGCCGGCAGTACGACCTCGCGATGGCGGCCTCCCCGCGCAACGACGTCCTCTTCTACAACCTCGGGATCATCTACCGCGGCAACGGATTCGAGGCGGAGTCGCTCGCGTATTTCCGGCGCGCGCAGGAGATCGACCCGCGGATGACGCCGATCTCGCGGCGCCACGGTACGTCGTGAGAGGGTGTGAAAACATCTGGGAGGGGCCGCGTTGCGGGCGCCAGGGTGCAGATGCAAGGCGGAGCGACGAAGTCGATGCAAGCGCATCGTCGAGGAGCGACAACGCGGCAGATGCGCCGTGCCGCCCGCAACCCGAAGGGCGCCTGGGGGTTGGGGGGCGAATACGGCGTTGCTCGTCGCGCGCGACCACTCGGGTCAGCGTTGCTCCTCGCGCCTTGTCTTCGCCCCCCAAGCCCCAGGCGCGCGGCCCCTTCCAGATGTTTTCGCACCCTCTGAGCCCGCGCGCGTCGCGCGCCGCCGTCGCGGCGCTCGCAGTCCTCTTCCTGGCGCTCGGCCTCGAGGGAGCGTGCCGCGAGACGCCGACGGTCGACGAGTTCGCGCACCTGCCGGTCGGCTGCGCGCTGCTTACGCACGGCGCCTTCGACCTCTACGCGAACAACCCGCCGCTCGCGAAGATGCTGGCGGCGGCGCCGGTGCTCGCCGCCGGTGCGGTCGTGCCGCAGCCTCCCGCGGACCCGCGGGCGAGCGAGTGGAGCCCCTGGATCTACGGCACGAGCTTCATGGACGCGAACCGCGAGCGCTACCTCCACCTCTTCTTCCTCGGGCGCGCCGCGATCCTGATCGTGACGCTCCTCGGGGGGCTCGTCGTCTTCGCATGGAGCCGCGAGCTCTTCGGCGAGGCGGCGGGCGCCGGCGCGTTCCTCCTGTACGTGCTCTCGCCGACCGTGCAGGCGCACGGCCGCCTCGCGACGCTCGACGCGGCGACCGCGACGACCCTCGTCGCCGCGTTCTACGCGCTCCACAGGCTCGGGCGCGATCCGCGCGCCCGCTGGCTCGTGATTGCGGGCGTCGCGCTCGGTCTCGCGATTCTCACGAGATTCACGGCGCTCATAGTTCTTCCCGTCTTCGTCCTTCTCTTCCTCTGGAACGAGCGGCGGGTCGGGAGAGGCCTGCTCCGACTCGCCTCGCTCTGCGGCATCTCGCTCGTCGTCGTGAACGCTGGCTACGCGATGCGCGGGTCTTTCGAGCCGATTTCCTCCTACACGTTCAAGAGCGCGTTCTTCGCGCCCATCGCCAGAACGCTCCCCGGGTGGCTTCCGCTGCCCGTTCCGCACAGCGCGGCGAGTTCGGCACCTATTGGGCGGGGACATGGATGTCGGAGGCGCCCTGGTACTACGAGGCCGCCTCCCTCTTCCTGAAGACGCCGCTGCCGCTCTGGATCCTCCTCGCGCTCGCCGTGGCCCTCGCGTTCCGGCGGAACGGGCCGCGCGCGGCGCTGCGTGAGGAGGCCGCGGTCTGGCTTCCGCCCTTGGTCCTCCTCCTCGTCTTCAGCTTCGGCGGCAGGCTCCACATCGGCGTGCGCTACCTCCTCCCCGTGCTTCCGTTCCTGTTCGTCGGGATCTCTCGCGTCTTCGCGGGCCTCAGGATCCCGCCGGTCGACGCGCGGAGCGCGCTCGTCGCGGCCTCGACGCTCGGGCTCGCCGTGTCGGCGGCCCTCGCCCAGCCGGAGCCGCTGTCGTACTTCAACGTCCTCGCGGGCGGCGCACGGGGAGGCGAGCGCTGGCTGATCGACTCGAACCTCGACTGGGGACAGGACCTCTATCGCGTGCGGCCCTACATGGAGGCGCACGGGATCCCGAGGATCGGTCTCCTCTACTTCGGGCACGTCGACCCGGGCCTCTACGGCATCGAATACCAGCTTCCGACGGCGGGTCGCCGGCCGGGCACGTACGTCGTGAGCGTCAACTTCCTCCACGGCTATCCGTACGTGGCGCCCGACCACGGCCGCACCGTGCGCGTGCCGCCCGGCGCGCTCTCCTGGCTCGCCTCGGAGGAGCCGGCGGACACGCTCGGCGCGTCGCTGAAGGTCTACGTGGTGCGATGAGGGACGAGCGCCTCCGCCGCTTCCTCGTCTCGCCGATCGGCCCGATGGCCGTCGCGGCGCTCCTAGGCGCGGCGCACCTCGTCTTCCTCGCGCGCTCGCCGCTCCTGAGATACCTGACGCTCGACCTGGCCACGTACGACACGTGGGCGCGCCGCATCCTCTCGGGCGACGTCCTCGGGTCGCGAGTCTTCTACCAGGACCCGCTCTATCCGTATCTGATGGCGCTCGTCTACCGCGTCTTCGGCGCGGACGTCCTCTTCGTGCTGATCCTCCAGGTGATCGGGAACGTGGCGGCGGTCTTCGTCGTCCACCGGCTCGGCACCTCGCTCTTCTCGGGGGCCTCGGGCGCGGCAGCCGCGTGGATGGCGGCTCTCTACGCGCCCGCGATCTACTACGCCGGAAAACCGGAGAAGGCCTCGCTCGCGGCCCTCGTCCTCGCGCTGGCGGCCGCGACGCTGCTCGCCGCCGAGCGGAAGGGCGGCGGCGCGTGGCGGTGGTGGGGCGCCGGAGCGCTCTTCGGCATCTGTTCGCTCCTCCGCGGGAACGTCCTCGTCGTCGCGGGCGTCGCCGTCCTCCTCTTGCTCGTCCGACGGCGGATCAAGGCTGCGGCGCTCCTCGCGGTCGGCGTCGCGAGCGTCCTCGCGCCGGTCCTCGTCCGGAACCAGATCGTCGGGGAGGACTGGGTCTTCACGACCTCGCAGGCGGGCGCGAACCTCTTCATCGGCAACAACCCGGGCAACGTCACGGGCACGTACGGCGTGCCGAGCTTCGTGAGACCGAGCCCGCTCTACGAGGAGGAGGACTTCCGCCGCTTCGCGGAGCACTCGGTCGGGCACGCGCTCCGCCCGTCGGAGGTCTCGAGCTTCTACGTGAATCGAGTCCTCGAGTGGGCATGGAAGGAGCCGCGAGCGTTCCTCCGCCTGCAGCTCAAGAAGCTCCTCGCGTTCGTCGACGCCTACGAGTACCCGGACAACTGGAGCCTCTACTTCGTGAGAGGCTTCTCGCCGGTCCTGAGGCTGCCGCTCCTCACGTACGGGCTCCTGCTGCCGCTCGCGCTCGTCGGCGCGGCGTTCGCGCTCCGTGGCCGGGAGGCGGCGGGGCGACGCACGTTCCT
>WNFL01377528.1_pt1 | contig 15401 bp, 20 predicted proteins | sample 5400361 | NCBI WGS metagenome assembly WNFL01 (sample SAMN13153351, study PRJNA577476) | soil metagenome | isolation source: 40 cm soil on Douglas fir-dominated hillslope | place: USA:California | collected 2013-09-17
CGCCTGCATCAAGAGCTTTATGCTGGAAATAAGCAGAACTTATAAATCGTTCGCTGTGAGTCAACCACCTTCACCCTTACCATTTATGGTCTGGAGCTGGGCAGTTGGGTGAATCCAGAGGTGACGGTCATTGTGTTGGAGTTGATGACCCCTCCACTTGCCGACTGGGTAGTGCATGGGTTAGCATGTCCTTGCTAGATATAAGGGGACCCGAGTTCGATCCCCAGCCTGGCCCCTTTTCTCTCCCTACATATTAACGTGTCATGCGGCAGACTTCCAGGAATGATGATTTTGGAGAAGCTGGATGGGTTTTCATCTGTATGTATATACGGCCTCCTATTCTCATGTATATAAAAGAGGCTAGGCAGCAGCGCCTTCTAGCGGTGTCCCTCGAACCGGAGTCCCATATTCCGTCACCGTTCCTTACCGTAATAATTACACGTGAGTATAGTGACTCTATCCTCCCACACACACAACTCAAGTAAACGGCGAGCGAGCAACGATCCTCCGCTATTGTCGTGTACGTACTCTGTGACAGCGCCTTACGACTTTAGATACAAAGACCCCACGTTCCATCTAAGCTTTATGTTGCGACTGCGTACATCTACATGAGACCCGGGGAATGACGTGCCCCACACGAACCTTCTCGGATGTGCTGGGCATTATGCCCAACGCATACTTCACCGCAGGGCTCACGCTGAATTTGGGTTCCAGCTCCAGCTGGACATCCCCGATCGGGAAAGGGTATGAAGGACAATCGCCGTGCCCGGAACAGAAGTGAATCACAGTACAATTCTTGAACCATTGCGCTTTGTGCGTCCACGTAGTCCGTCAGGCGCGCGCTTGCGGGCATTGCCTCTTGAACCAAGCCACGATCTTGGTCTTCACTTTCTTCTCACCATCGTACATCTATCCCGACGAGCGACACTTGTAGTACCTGGAATCCGAAAATGCCAGATGCTAAAGGCAAGACACCAATTACCCGCCCGGACGTACAGACAGAGGCAGACGAATCGGGAGACACATTCGAGAGCGTCAGCTTTCTAGAGGATGCTAATGCGCTACTTGAAAAGATCAAGACCACGGCGGAGAATGTTACTACGTGTCAGGTTTGTGTATTCTCCAACTCGCAACGGGGGATTTTTTGGGGTACGCACGTGGCGAGCCCCGGGGATGAAATCGCGTACTACTGTAATACGGTGAGATACTGACCAATTCCACAGAACCAGATTGAGGAGTTGTTTTATCGCCTTGGACTTCTGATTGTCGCACTTAAAGTGGATAGCAAGAATTGGACAGGGGATAAGATCCAGCAGGCGGCTACTCAAACTGAAGAGTGGGTTCCTATACTGATTCCGTGCGATCCTTCGGTATTGACGCACTGCGATCCCGTCTCACACCCTTTCGAACCGATTTGCCACTGGCCGAACCACGGAACCAACCAATCTTCCAATTTCTTATCATCGCACCCTCCTTATGGTATAGTCTTATGAAACGATGCCACCGCCAGATGCAACGGTTCGCGATCTATGGACGTGTCAAGGCATTCGCAAACAGAAAGGAGCTTTCCGCCTGGATCGAGAGCTTTATGCTAGAAATAAATAGCGCTTATAAATCGTTCGCTGTGAGTCGACCGTTCCCTATTCTTGCCGTTCATGGTTCAGAGCCGGAGCGAAATATGGTGTGAATCCAGAAGGTGGCGGTCAATGACGTGTCATGCGGCAGACTTCCAAGCATGACGATCTTGAAGAAGCCGAATGGGTACCTGCGTATGAGCAGGCGAAGCAGGGTGACAAGAAAGATGCTTGGGAGGTACGTTCAGGCGAGGAACAGGGGGGCCGCCTACGTGTACTGACGGTGCTCTCATATACCTAGCAATCACGCGAAATCGCCCTGTATGAGGCTGATGTCAAAATGATCTTGGGTATGGGCAAGGATGCCACCGAAAATCTAACGAAAACCCTGAACAAGGTGAAGAAAGTATCTCCAGTAATGTGGTTATACTCACTCATTTATAAAATGTAGTCTGTCGAAGAATTGGGCTACGACGCAAAGAGTGGCTTCACTAAGAGGTTTCACAAATGCCTCATGACGTTGATTCAAACTCGGTTGGACAATCCAGGAGACTACGCAGGTGATAGCGGAGCAGCACGTGCAAAGAGGGAAGAGGCAGAATGGGAGTTTGTAGTAAACGGAGGTGAAGCGGAAGCAGAGGAAGTATACAACCCTCCGCCACGATGGGAACCTTGGGCCGCACCTGGTGCCAGTATTTCTCATGCTACTAGCGTGACCCTCGGAGGAGACTATGCCAACGTGCCACCTCCAGGGGCGGGGGCGCCTGCCCCTGAAGAAGCACCCCCGGGGTACTTCTAATGGTAACTCACTACTCAGAGTACAGGAGTCAACAGTATCTATGAGAGCTATGTCGGTCTACTTCAAGGCAAGGGACGCATTGTATCGGACTTTTTATTGCCTGCCCCTTGCATAATCTTATCGTGTTCCCACATTTTGCCTGACTCAGTTGCATTCTGATCAACAGGAATACTGCATAACCTCACTCGTTTCACACAGCCAGGGTCGAGGCACGACTGTTTCTTGGACAGCCTCTACCTCGCCCGTGACGAGGATGCGAATCCAGACGCATAATCACGCCAAAGGCCAACGTGTAGTAATTTGAAAGTTGCAGCTTTCCCGAAAAATAATCCGGACAGGTGGCAGCGGATACGTTCTTTGCTCTCTGCGTCGGCGCGCGTGGACATGGGCAATGGACTCTGACAATGTATTTACCGAAGCGCGTCGGGGATTCAACGCCCCCGAGATTCCCGAACAAACTTGGCAACTGGACAGTTGGTCCCGCCCAATTACGGGCTTCGAACTTCGGGATGGTTCCAATCCGCTACGCCAATATCTATTCGTCCCAGTAGCAGTTAGTCTATCCCGTGCTGTCGCGTGCTGTCGCGTACTGTCTGTCCGTCAGTCCGTCCGTTGGACGGTCAGCCAGTCAGTTTCAGTCAGGGCAGCAGCTAGAAGTAAACCTGTGAAGGAACAGGCGCCCAAGACGTCTTTGTCCTCCTCCCCTCCTACCTTCCTACCTTCCTACCTTCTCCCCCAGTCGCCACTTGAAACCTACCGCTGGGTGGTGGCTGCCAATTTACCAGTTGCCTGTCGCCAGCTTCAGCTGCACCTAACCCCCTCCTCTCCTAATCCACCTGTGTGGTTTATTTCCGACCCTTTCCCTTGAAGGACCTGGCTGCCAATTCGGACCGCTCGTAGCTCGGAAGGACTCGGGTGGTAGATTGGACGAAAGGCGCCGACTGGGCTGGGCGGATTTTGACGACGGGGCGACAATAGACGAAGCGACAAATTGACAGTGAGAGACGGTCAATTACTTCACTTGCCAACCCATCCAGGCCAATACAAGCCTCCCGCAAACCACAACTCACTCAACCACTGAGCCACTGTCCGTGTTCAGTAGGCCGGCACACGCTTCCTCCTTGCTCCCCACCTCGTCTCTGCATCATCTACAACAATCATGATACGTCGATCCGCGATCGCTATCGGTATCGTCACCTCGGCGTTGGCGCATGTCTCGGAGAAACGCGAAGATATGGCAGCTCCCGGTACGCGCCCATCATATTATTCGTTGCGCCCGACGTCGCCGACTGACCCGCTCGCATTATTCGTCCCCCAGCAAGTTGTGGGATGAAGTGTCTAGTGCCTGCCCAATATGGGACTGCCTGTCCCTCGAACGACACACTCTGCCTTTGCAAGACCTCTGCCGTAGTCGAGGCTATAGGGAACTGCGTAATACAATCCTGTACGGTGCAGGACGAACGAGACACAACGATCCAGTACTTGCTTGGCGTCTGCCAGAGTTTTGTACGTCAGCTTCCTCGCCTCGCACAATTCTAGTGATGTATTATGCTTATGTTGTGTGTCTTTTTTCAGGGTATTACTGTACCCATACCATCCGCCTTCCTACCATTCATCGCCTCGACCCTCTCTTCCTCACATACGACAAGTCCGACCAATACTCCCACCGAAGGAAGCACGTCAACAGGATCCCCAACGCCCTCGGAACCCAACATTGTGGCGATCGTCGGTGCAGTGATCGGAATCGTAGTAGTTCTGTTCATCGGCGTCGTAGCAGTCATCTGCTGGAGACGGAGACGGAGACGACCGCATAATGACACGCTAACCCAAGGAGCACGCCTGAGGGGAATCCTAGGGCGCTTGATGGAATGGAGAACAGGCTACACCCTCGGCCGCGCAGACACGGTCTCCTCATGGTTTGTGGGAAGGGAAGAGAAGGACGACTCGAGTAAAGGTCTCTTACCGAAGGAGTCACTGAGAGTTCCGCCGTCCCAACAATCTAGTAACCCGAAGTTTGGAAATACAAGTCGTGATGCGAGCGCGACGTCACCAAGCCATCTTGAAAACCAACCGACGCCACCTCCACCGCCACCCTCCTACCTGAAGCCTTTGGGGTCTATGGGAGAGGACTGGATGCGGGAAGACTGGATGCGAGAGGACTGGATGCGAGAGGACTGGATGCGAAGGACATCTAGTCCAGTCCTCACTCTCTGGTAATCCATTCGCTACTCCTCCTCACTCTCGCGCCACCTCATATGACCCGTCTGGTCGTTATCCCGACGGTGCTTTCGCTTTCAATAGCCTTCCTTCCACCGCCATGTCCACCTCGACGCCTTTCTCGGGTGGCAAACCATTTCAAGGGTCGGACGGCAATACACCCCCGTCGTCTGCGTCGAGTCCTAGAGGCTTGCAGGAACTGAAGCTCGAGTTGGCCGCTAGGGAGCACTGGATCGCGACAGAAGGCGGTGTGCCGCATGCACCGGCCAGGACGAGCGCTGCTGCCCCGCACATTGATTTCGGTCCTACTTCGCCCGAGAAAGCTGCCAAAGGAGCGCATCGGCGGAACTTAACAATCGAGACTGCCAATCTTGGTGCTTCGCGGTCAACCTCTGATACACAGAGGAAGTCTTTCGAAACCACCGGTGTACCCGGTGTACCCGCAAACCAAAAGCAAGACAGAGCGCATGATACAAACAGACTCTCCGTCCTCGCCCACTTGTCGCCCAATGGTAACTCCGACGAGGATGCGGCGGCGACGGCAGAGCTTCAGAAGATGTTTGCCTGTGATACACCTTCATCCGACTATGAAATGCACGAATCCATGTGCGAGCGGTTCCAGACAACCCCAACAGAAGGATGCCAAGAGCTACGCAGTCCCGCCGCGCCCGAGAGCGCGACGATGGAAATGTTCGGAATTGGGTTTGGTGTCATGGGCGGGAAATGGGAACCGCGCCACTCGGACTCGAATTGGAGTTCGCATGACGCCAGCTTCGTGGCCCGATTACCGAGTAAGAAGTCCAAGAAGAGTATCAGGACTCCTCTTGGCCCCATGAGAATTCAACATTCGATCAAACGTGGTGCCTCTGTCCTTTCGACGTCTGCGTATTCCAGTTATGGAGATGAGACTCCTCCGAGTTCCGACCAAAAATGGGAGATGGCCAGTGGGCAATCGTCGCCTTATCAAAATAATGAGTCGAATCCAAAGCAAATTATGTCGACGGGGACCATGTCGTCCTCGCCCGATGTGTACGGCACCGCTCCAGGCTCCAGCGCTATACAGGCGAAGGAAACCATCTTTGAAGTTGACGAGGACGTACCACCTGTATTACCTGGGACGCCTATGTCAGATGGAAATGTGCCTACCTCTACCCCGAGCGGGGGAGGGGGACGTACGTCCGGAAGTGGAGGGACCGACGACACATGGGAACCAGCCCAAAGGCCAGGAGAAAAACAAGGATCTACCCTGACGCCACGGACGGCTCCACCTAGACACAGTGTAGTTCCTGATGATTTCTCTTCCGAAGAAGGATTGGGGCTCAGCCGCGCGAATACCCGGAAGTGGCAATGATTTGTGGCGATTTTGTTCGTTCGTTCGTTCGTTTTCCGGTTAATTTATTTGTTTCTGAAGGTCAAAATATGTTCAAGTATCATGATGTATTCTCTTATCACGATCACGGATATTCAGTGGACCATGATCCCCATTTCACAGAATCATTCTGGTCCTTTTTGGTGTTCCTCTTTTCCTCATATTTTGTACAAATACAAGGCAATATGGTGGAGAATCAAATGGCTAATTCCTGCTTCCCCTTTGCTTTGTCCCGGCCTAACCACCTTGACCACTTACCTCGACCGACCTCGCCTTTCGCCGTTTTAGTTTGTGTTGTGTGAGAAGGACTACCCAACAAATGAAGCCGTCAACACCAATATTTAGCGATATGCCTGGCCGTGAGTTGCCGTGTACTAGGAAAATTCACGAGCTGACGAAGTTGGACTAGCCAAGCACTATGTGAGCCTTTAACAGGTGACCTTGCTTGAATATACGGAAGCTATACCTGTTATCCAGATTGGCTGGTGGGGAGCTATGGGTGCCCCAAAGCACAAGGGCATCACTCAGTACGGTGGGTGCCCTGTTCACCGCTCGCGCTCGTTAGAGCGCTGCAGCAAATACTGAAATTATATCCATTCACTCTCTCTACACTCTCTTATAACCACATTTTCACACTTTTCTCCTCGGTGGTTTTTGTTTCATCCATCCACCTCCGACCGAACGAAACATTACATTCGCCATGGCCAACGCTTGCTTTTACGTCGGACAGCCATGTCACCCTATCGACAATCTGCATTCCGTGGTGTATTCAGCGGATACCTCTTCCACGGTGCGAGACGACTGGCTGCTAATGCTCCCTTCGTCGTTCCCCCTTTCGCTGTTGGTGAGATATCGTATTTTCCTACTCCCTCTCTCGCTATGCACTATGGACGATTGACACCGCCTTTTCCATTCCCTTCTTTTCTCCTTTTTGGGCTTTCTTCACAGGCTACGCCGTGTATACTTGGGCGAAAGCGAAAGACCACTACAATAATTCAAAGCAGGGGCATATCGACGCGCTCAAGAATAGTGGTGAACACCATGCACATTAGGTCGCTGTCTCTAGTTACAGCTCTTGCGTGTGGTAGGCCCTTGCGCCGAATAGAGAAACATTCATATTTTCGAACTCGGTTTTCCCCGTCCCTAGCAGGAATGCTAGTATTGTTGACTATGTCCGTACGTGGAGGTGATACTGTAGTCTCCTGTTCATCCACTGAGCAGGGAGATGACAACGTATTGACCACCCAGAACGACATCTGCCTTTCCATCTTGGCTCTTCAACCCTCGAATGGTGAAGTGAGATCCATCCAGATGCTGGTGATGGTGCATGCTGGAGCCTAAAGTCAGACCCATCCAGCTAATTGATTCCGGACTCAACGAATTAGGAGTGGTCCTAATGAGGTGAAGACTGGGCCTGGTGGCCAACGCTCGATGTGTAGAGGTGTACGGATTGTTGAATTAGTGAGCTCCCAAGTGTCTGACGGCTGCGGTCGAGTCCCTTGGGTTACTTCTCTCAACCCTGGAGCCAGAGCCGACTTCTTGATACGCTCCATCGATGCATCGTAGTAGCCCGTAGAAGGAACTGAACGATAGTCACTAGCGTTAGTCCTCACTGATACGGTGCTTGCCGATGTTTGACGGCAATACGGCGAATTCAGCAAGTGCGCCACGCTTGTACATTGAACAAACAATTAAGGTTTAACCGCAGGACTGTAGGTAGAACGGCAAACCAAACTTCTCATTGGGCGTGCTGAACTTATCTGACCGCGCTTCTCTGGGCCACGAGCCTTGAGGCATCCTTGCAAACGTATTAATAACGAATGTTGCACCTGAAAACAAGTTTGGTCCTTCAGAATATCACAATTTGGTAGTGCCCCTTACGAGAAGTCGTATCACGGCATTTTCCGAGTATGAAGCAGGGACGGTTCAATCAATGACACCATGAGGCGCAATTGAAAGCTCTGCTCAATAACTTCATGGGCTCTTTCAATGTGCTCCTTAACGTTAACAGTATCTAGCTATGTAGCATGGGCATTCGCGCCAGGCACGGTAGCGCATGCGATGAAAATATGAATTGCGGTAATCCTAGATGGTCCTCAGCAAAACGCATATATTGCGGAGATCAGGATATTTCGTCTTCGGGTCGAATTTAATACAACGGGTTGAGGAGGGCAACTCATCTGGGTTGTCTAGTGATTACCTTCCCTCTTAGCATCTACAGGGCTGGTTAATACTAAAAGAAAGATACGACCTAATCATGAGTGACCACCGCATTCCGATGCTCATCCTCGACAGTGTTCGGATAATTCAACGAAGAAAGGTACACCTCCTCATAGCTAAGTATTCATCAAATTTCAATTGCGAACAAAGGACTTTTTCATTCGGCCCTGTACGGTTCACGCCAATCCGACCCAAGGGGTGGGACATTTAACTCGAAAGTGTGAACAAAATATCAGATCTTTGCCCTACCTCAATATTTGGTTTTCTTTGTCACGTTTCTAGTCGACGCGGAGGGTCGTTCGATTCTATCCCAGCCCTCTGTTCTGTTCGGATCGTGCTGAGTAGCACGACCTCGGTGGCGGTGGGGCACCGGTCGAAAGGGTACACCACCTGAACCCTCGCCTGCATTTGGTGGTGCCTTCTTGCTTACGTCCAGTTGTTTGTCTTGATGGAAAGCGTGCAAACGGATCAACAAGCTAAGGTGGACCATTCGTTCACATCCTCTATTGAGCTAGAATGTATTTCTCTCGTACTCGCACGTTTACCTTGCACGTGGCCTCAGTCGATTGGGCCATTTATAATAAAAAAACGCTTAGCTCCACCCGCTCCGTGAAGTGGGACGGCCTCATACCCGGTGGTGGGTGTGGGACTGACCCCATGGCTCAAAACTCCAATAAATAGAAATGGGATCGTATATGTGAAGGTGAAGGAAGGATGATATAGAAGTCGTATCTCAGGAAGCGGTGCCAAGAACGGGAGTGGGGGCAAGGGAATACAGCGGATTTGTCAGGAACGAAAAAGTTTGGATGTTATTTTGACCTTAGAACAGGTCCAACTGTCGACTTCTCTTAAAGGATGTGGCCGGGCTCACCGGCATAGGTGGGGTTTAGTGGATAGGTCACAAGGCATAGTGTCCAACCGGCGAATATAGGACCACTGGCAAGCCTTGCTGGTTTCCACACATAGTACCTCAAGACGCTACGGTGCATGGCGCATTTCCCCCAGGCCCCCTTCCCCAACCGGAAAGAAAAAGAAGCAGTTTTGATATTCACGTTGGATTACATCATATTTACAAGCAAATTATCCAGATAGAATTAAAGGAGAGTGAATTATATAATATAACGAAGCAAAATACATTTTGTTTTGTGTTGGAGAATCAAAGCTTTTTCAAGAAGTTATTCGGATATCCTAAATCGGTAAATCAAAATCGCAAGGTGTGTTGAGCCTGTGCAGGCCCGCAGCCTCCCGGATCTAACTCATCTGCGGACCCACTCAGACTCTAGTTATTTACCTTCCCGCGACTACCATGCAACACTCTGTTCAAATTTCCGAAAGTCGAACACTGGAGAAACTATAAATGGTCCAAATGCGGGGCAATCGGCATATAGCGGACTGGCCTTGGGCTTCGAAAACGTCCAGCGTAACAATAAGCGAACAGATGCACCAGAATAACGTGTAATAGGTGGCAACTGTTAAGGCGCTTGGGTGTGCTTAGATCTACACCGGATAGTCTGGTGGTGGCGCTCTTCATTCTTCTTGAGGATTCGTGCCCCACTGCCAAGACCGGCATCATTACTGGGTATATAAAGCTCCCGTAAGGATGCGTACCACAAAGCGCAGTCAACATATCTCCCAGCGTGGTATTTGTGAGAATTGAGGTCCGCACGAGAAAAATAGGCGGCGTCACTGGGCAGGATATGTGTGAGCATATTCAAAGGTTTCAGAGAGGAACCGCCCAAAAATTTACCATCGTTCTTTGCCGCATGCACCTGTACATGGGAACATTCGAAGATTGAGGTGTTTCCGAACATGAGCCAACGCCCTGCTGGAGCGCTTCATCCCGGTGTACTTGCAGGGACGGCCCTTCTCATGGAGCACACATTTGAACGTGCTGGTGCTGATATCCTTGGTTACAAACTGGCTAAGCACTGAGTCTGTGGCAAGGACTGCGCCACTAAGTACGGCAGCGCAGTTGTCGCGTAGCACGTCCTGGTGTGCTAAAGGGAGGAGCCTTAGGGCTCTCGCATTATGATTTCCGGCTGGGATACGAACTGTTGGTCAGCGGTTGTCATGCGGTGAAGTGACCAGAAGCGACGAGCATATGCGCATGGTGGAGATATTGACATACAATCAACGGAAGTGGCTAGGGAGGTCTCGGTCATGGTGATGCAAGTGGTAGTGACGGCTCGGTATGTGTGGGTGATATTTAAATGAGTGTGGGTGGAGGAACCAAAGCTGAGACTCGTCGCAGTGGTTTTGGGGGACAGTGATTTTATGCGTTTTTGCAGATGGGGAGCCTAGGTACTTGAGCACCTTGGCTTTAATGGGCCCCTGCTATCATATCTGTATGCTCGCGGTGACGCTGGGCACAGGGGGAAACCGATGACCTTGTCGAGGAGTCTTTGGAAGGGCTCTATGTCGCGTGGAAATGGGTCAGGAGCCCGAGGAGGCTTTCAGTAAGCCGTGTGGGGGAAAGGTTGCGAAGGACGACCAACTATTCTTAAAAGCACCTCGAGGAATGTATGGCGAGCCATCCACCTGACGGTTCAAGTGTGCCAAATTCTCTTGATTACAAAACTTACCAATGCGCTGTATCTTCTGCCTGGGTATTATTACATTGAGTCTGGAAAAGTGGTGTCAATTTTCCCGAATCGTCAGCTGAACCTTTGTGCGCCGGAATGTCCGGGTGATAAGCACTTCCAGCCCGGTTAACCCGAAGCAACTGCTGATAGACGATATACAGGCATACAGTGCGCGATCGAAAACGCCTTCTGAAGCACTTTCTAGCGTTCCTTCTCGGTCTGGTCTGGTGTAAATGCGGTCTCTGAGCGGTTGTGGTTCGGCCAAACGGATATGGTCCCAGTACAAGAGGGGTACATACTCTGCAATTAAGATACAAACACCCATATACAAACCGAGCGCGCCTGCGGATAGGCCGGCGGGGACGCTCCCAAACTGAAACGATGAAATTTAATGGGGGCGACAAGCGCTGAACAGGCTGAACATACGTAGTAGGAAAGAGGAGAGGATCGAGAACCATGACCACTATTCCAGTCTCTGCCGCTTTGGCGGCCGGTCAGCCTCGCCCACTCCCTCACGGTCACCACCACGCCCCCTGCGTAAGTCAATCAATTCAACTTCCAGTTCCATCCGCTTCTTTCGCTCTTCAGCGGCTCTTTTCTCCGCGTCTGCAAGTTTCTTCTCGCAAGCTGCAAAGCGCATATGGACTTCTTCCATTGACTTGTCCATTAACATCTTCTCTATAGTCCATTTCTCAATACTCCTGGCTTCATTCTCCTTCAGTTGGGTCATGTATGCGACCGCCCGTTGGAGGATAGCCCCTTTGGCTTTATCACCGTTCGAGCTGGGAAGGAGGCGAGCTAGCTCGTTGATACCATCGTTGATGTTTCCTCGACGACGTCGCTCCACCTCCTTGTGGTTATCCTTGCGCATACGCTGCCATTCCTCCGAACCAGGTTCTGGCCGTTCTTTCCGTTTGGGAGGAGGGGTTTGAGAAGAGACAGCGTCAGGAGGGGCCTCAGAAGGATGAGAAGGAGGTATTTGTTCCATAATAGGGTGCATTATGGGGCTATAAGTGGAAACGTTTTGAATCATTTCGTCACGCTTTAAGGATATCTAAGCGTGAGGTTGATACTCACAAACCAAAGGAAGGCCCACTTTCACCACGTTGAGTCTCTGTGTCATAGTTTGCATTAGGCCCCTGCATGCCAAACGTAGTGAACCCGTTAGCCAACTAGTGACCGCCGTGAGAGCCCAAGTCGGACTCACCCCCGGCGGCAGGCCTTGCGCAACCTGCTGGCGTAGCAGTGCGTAGAGCTGTTGTCTGTCCGAGTTCACCTGTTCGACGTCCGTTTGTACCGAGGGACCCAGGGGTTGAGGCGGATATGGTGTATAGTTCGGAGGTAGTGGTGGCATGTTCGAGAGATTTGCTTGCTGCTTATTCTGACCTTTCGATTGCTTTGCGACTTGCTGAGATGCCTTAGAGGTTTTGCCTTTCCCAGTGGCTCGACTAGATTGTGGCTGCTCAGGGCTCCCCTCTCCCTCCTCGTGTTGGTGATTTCTGTCTGGGTTATACTCTGAACCGTCGTCTGAAGCGGAAGACATGGTTTAAATCGTTCGAATTCCACGCAGGTCGAGGAAAAGTGTCAAAGTCGTGGGGCCTGGATATATTCGTGATGACAGACACGAATGGGGAGGTTACGATTCGCAACCTTGAAGGAAGACAAGCTATCGAGCGGGATGATGACGGCGGGCGTGGAAAGCGTAAATCTACGGAAATCCCGTGATCGCGGTCAGGTGCAAGAGAGGCGGGGAGGGCGCAACTCCGGTTTGACGTGCACGGGCCAACGGAACACAGGCGCACCAAGAGTACAATATCACTCTAGATACACCAAACCGACTCTCGAAACAAGCCCCAGACTGCGCCCCATTTTATCGTGGGCCGTTCAAACAAATTAAACGCGATTATAACAATATTTGTTCGGGCAGAGCCATATTCACCGCAAGAGCGACCTTGGAAAAAAAGGATGCATTCTTGAATTTACGGCTGTCGAAGGGGACGGAGCACCCCCGAAATTTCACTCGTTTTTATTCCCTTAATTTGCGGCTTGATTAGATCCCTGAGCTATTACGTTGAGGTAGTCTCGCAATGGTGTCTCTATGCATTTATGATACTTTAAAAGGCGCTAACCAACCTTGTCCACGTTCCTCCGCCTTTAAATCATGAACTCGCAACTCTTCTAGATAATATAACGCGCAGAGACTATGAACCCCGTATTAACGCATGAAATAATTCACGGTGTTGCCTTTGTGACCCGCCGAGCCGCTGTTCCTCAGCACGGAAGGCAATTCATGCTAGAGGGGGCTGGCTCCATTTCCTCTTTTGGCTCTTTCGGGTGGTTCTCCGTTGCGTCCAGGTCAAGGGTAAGTCCAACCTGTGTTCAGTGGCACGAGATTTAAATCAGTGTGGCCACCGAAAGTGACCGAATATGAGGATCGAAGGGCACTGCCAGAAACTGCTGCCTCATAGGCACGAGAATGAGAGGCTTTATATGCGTACAGACGAATCCCAGACCATTCGAGAGGAAGTATCGAAGCCATAACAATCGCGCGGTAATAGTACTCGCTCCGGATGAATCGCATGATAACAACCAAGCGGTGAACTCCATGTGACAATAATGCTATTATACCAACAAAGGTGGAATGATACAGACACCGTCCCAGGACTCGTTCGAGGAAAAGGTCCGGTCATCAAGCAATGGACTTTGGGTAAAGGGCTGATGGATTATGATAATCGGGCTATGGCGTATCACCCCCTTTGGGGCATTGCAAGAAGTAAGGCTTGGAATGAGGGCCCCTGTTCATGCCCGCCAAGTCCACACTTACAAAGGAGTAGGAACCCAAAGGGTGTGCAATCGCGGCCCATCTTGACGGAGAGTTGTTTGCGAATCCAAACCCGGACCTGGGCCGTTTTCGAGTATTCAAACGGCCGTGTTTGTAAGCCTCGCACACGATCCACTTGCGCTTGCTCTTCTTAGTGAGGATCCAGCCGAGACCGGCGTTGAGGGCCGCACGCTAGCAGAGAAGGAAAAGAAGCGGAGATTATTTAATATTCGTTTGGGATTTGCATGTGTGGGAGGGTGCGAAGTGGATGGTGATCCGAAACTGGAAGTGTAAGTACCGTTCAGGGAAATCAGGGAACCACGTTGGGATCACGTGAAAGGTTGACAGGTTGACGTGGGCCCCTGACCGTCTCCCTGCCATCGCCCGCGGCTTTACAAGCAAGGTCGCAAAGAAGTTGTACTGTTGTGCTTCCCCTCTTGGGGACCAAGGAAATAGGGACTTCTAGTGTTTGAATCGACTCCACTCTCAATTTTCGACTACCCTCATCGCCCTACTTCCTCGACACGAGACGATTACAAGTGTTGTGGGCAGTCGTCGTACGTGTGATACTGTTTTTCATTATTTTTTCTGTTATCAATTCAAAAATCCTTCATGCTAAGGTAGATAAATTTCAGTTCATATTACTCTAAGCACCCTCATGGACTCCCGACTTTAAGTATGATGTACGGAACTCCTGAAGGATGCGTCTGCTAATCGAGCACCGCCTGGATACGTTGAGGTGCGACTTGCTTTTTCTTATAACTGCATGACCCGTGCAGTCCGCGCGGTCCGCTATCCAGGGCGGTTGGTTATATGCACTGACGTTCCACCTAATCCGTCTGCTCCATCATGTCCTTTTACCTCACCATGAACGACTCCTGCGGGTCATTTCCTGAAGCCCTTGCATGAAGTGGAGTGCGAGTGTCCAGTGCGCTGGGCGGACGACGACAGGTGTTAGGAGTGCGCAGGTGAAGGCATTGGTTGCTAAGAGGGGAAGTTGGAACCTAGACCTCCTGTCCCACGTAACCGTAAATATATCATTTTGGTACATCATTAGGAAGGACGGACTGAACTGAAGCAATCCAAGTTACTCCACACGACAACGTCCACCATAGGATACTGATTGAGCAAATCATGCTTAGTCACTTGGCGGTGCTCGTAGGGGTGTCCGCTCCAACGATGCCGTCGCGCGTGCCACCGGTGCTAATCGAATTGGACATGCGACGAAACGCGCTCCATCTCCGTATGCCAGCGCTGGAGACGTACATAGCTGAGAAAGAACGATTATGTTGGATGATGGCGGCGCGTTGGGGGCACTGAGTTGCTCTGAATGGGAGGGGTTTGCATTATGCGAGGAGTTTGTGTTCGCCGTAGAGCCGTTCGGTATCTGCATGGGTTGCTTGGGGAAGAGGGGCGAAGCTGAGAACAGGAGCGGGTGGAGGGATGGAGTTGACGTACGAGGCTTTTAGAAGAATGCGAGAAAAGCGAATTGGGCAGCGCGTGCGGCCATGCTCACGAACAGGTCCCCACAATAAGGGAGAGTCGCCGACACCCGTATACCCTACAAAAACACCCACATCATTACTACTTCCCATGATACCTCGTTCCCATCACAACAAAGAACCTAAGACACACTGACTGAGTACATCGGGTGAGGTGCCATCTTGAACACGCCGTCAAAGAGGCCGCCGCCAGTCGCTCCAATACCACCCGCAACCCTTGAGACCTGGTGGGCCTCTGTCTTGACCTAGCAATGAAACGCGAGGGAGAGCACACAACATGAGGCGAAGTCGCCGCGGGGTATTGCGTCGAAATCTGA
>WNFL01292593.1_pt1 | contig 15396 bp, 14 predicted proteins | sample 5400361 | NCBI WGS metagenome assembly WNFL01 (sample SAMN13153351, study PRJNA577476) | soil metagenome | isolation source: 40 cm soil on Douglas fir-dominated hillslope | place: USA:California | collected 2013-09-17
AACGCGGCCCGCAAGGTGCGCCTTGCTGCTCTCGTCGAGGGTGCTCTCGAGCCAGCCAATCAGCGCGTCGATCTCCTTCTGCGAGGGCTGGAGATTGCCGGGCGGCGGCATCTGGCGCCCGCGCAATTTGCGTACAGCTTTCTCGAAGATCTCGGGGTGTTGGGGCACGGACTCTGCGCTGAGCTCGCTGAGCAATAGGTTTCCTGCGCGAACGCCGGGATTGTGGCAACCGAAGCAGTAGGTCTGAATGACGGACCACTGCGGTTCAGGACGCTGCGCGACCTGGTTCGCGGGTTGGGAAAAGACCTTGGAGTCAGCCGAAACGATTCCGACGGCACAAGAAATGCCAATAAGCCATCTAGCGAGCTTCATACCAGCCACCACGGATTTACGGATTTACGAGTTTGCGGATTTTAGTCGATTTTGAGACAGCAAAATAGGGTCAACTGCAGGCCATACGGCAATGGCCGTTACCGTTGGAATTTCAGATAAGACGGTTGGAGGTGGGCCTCTCCCCCATTCCAGCAGGGTACGGTGACGGGCTCACAAGAACTCACAAGAAGAAGCAGAAGCTGCTTGTAGATGGACTCGGAATGTTGAATGGCTGTGCGGCGGCGGTGCGGACCCCGCCCGCGATGAGCAGCGCGTAAAAAACAGTCTTGATGACCTCCCGCCAAGATTCTTGGCGGCGGGGTTTTTGGGCCGGGATTTGCAAATTGTTGTTCGACATCTTGTGACTCTTACGGGGCCATTTCACTCGGGCTTTCCCCCTGCACTAACCGCTAACTACCTCGCCAGGGCAGCCAAAATCTAGGGCGTAATCAGACCCTTGGAATTAAGAAGGAAATAGTGGTGGCCGCCCCAACAATCCGCCTGATATTTGTTCGATTTTAGAGCGGCGCAAAGTGCCGTCACGCGTTAAGTTCAAGGCTACGCTTTGGCAAATCCGAAAGCAGGTTGACGTGATAGACTTTGTCATCGAGCCGCGGCGGCGGGACCTCGGCGGTGGATTTGAGGTCCAGCGCCTGCTGCCGTTCGCTCCCCACCGCATGGTCGGCCCCTTTATTTTCTTCGATCGCTTTGGTCCGGTGGATTTCCCGCCCGGCATTCCGAAAAGCCTCGATGTCCGCCCGCACCCCCATATCGGACTCTCCACCGTGACGTATCTCTTTGCGGGAGAGATCGTGCACCGCGACAGTGTCGGCTCGGAAGAGACCATTCGCCCCGGCGAAGTGAATTGGATGATCGCCGGTCGAGGGATCACGCATTCCGAGCGGTTCGAGAAGGCGAGGGCCGAGGGCGGCAGGATGCAGGGCCTCCAATCATGGGTTGCTTTGCCGCGCGCGGACGAAGAGTGCGATCCTGCCTTCGCCCACCATGGCGCCGATGATCTGCCCACCTATGAGAGCGACGGCCTCTGGGCGCGGCTGGTCGCCGGAGCCGCCTTCGGCGCAAAAGCGAAGGTGCGGACGTTGTCGCCCATGTTCTATGTCCACTGGAACCTGCAAGCCGGCGCAAAGGCGCAACTGCCCGCGGAATATTCCGAACGCGGGGCCTATCTCGTGGACGGCTCCGTCGAGGTCGAGGGACGTAGCTTCGAAGCCGGCCGCATGCTGGTGTTTAAAGCCGGTGCGCCCGTGCTCTTCACGGCGCTGTCGCCCGCAACCGTGATGCTGCTGGGCGGCGAACCGGTCGGCGAGCGGTTCATCGAATGGAATTTCGTCTCGTCGTCCAAGGAGCGCATCCAGCAGGCCAAGGCCGATTGGCGAGCGGGGCGCATGAAGTTGCCCGACCTCGACAACAAGGAGTTCATCCCCTTGCCGGAAGAACCGTCCGCGCCGCCAAATCCGCTATCGTAAGTTTGGCCGCGCATGACCGCCGCAACCAAGCCGTTCCCCGTCAGTCTTGCCGACATCGAAGCGGCGGCCAGCACGATTGCGGGCGCGGTCGAGGCCACCCCGGCGCGCTATTCGCACACGCTGTCTGCGATCGCCGGCGCGGAGATCTTCGTCAAATTCGAGAATTTGCAATTCACCGCCTCCTTCAAGGAGCGCGGCGCGCTGAACAAACTGCTTTCGCTCGACGAAGCGACCCGCAAGCGCGGAGTCATCGCGATGTCCGCGGGCAATCACGCGCAGGGCGTGGCCTATCACGCTGGCCGGCTCGAGATTCCCGCGACCATCGTCATGCCCGAAGGCACGCCCTTCACGAAGATAAAGCACACGCGCGGTTTCGGCGCCCGCGTGGTTGTCGAAGGCGCGTCATTGTCGCAATCTTTCGACCGCGCCAAAGATATCGCCGCGGCCGAGAATCTTGCTTTCATTCATCCTTATGACGATCCCTTGGTGATCGCGGGCCAAGGCACCGTGGCGCTGGAATTCCTCCGCCAAGCGCCGGAGCTCGACACGCTCGTCGTGCCGATCGGCGGCGGCGGATTGATTTCGGGCATTGCGATCGCCGCCAAAGCGATCAAGCCGCACATCCGCATCTTCGGCGTCGAAGCGAAGCTCTATCCCTCGATGCGCAATGCGGTGAAGCGCGAGCGGCTTGAATGCGCCGGCCAAACCATTGCCGAAGGCATCGCGGTGAAAGATCCCGGGACGATCGCGCAAAAGGTCATCGCGGCTCTGGTCGATGATATTTTGCTGGCCGACGAAGCTGAAATCGAAGCTGCCGTCGTCAAGCTCTTGGAGATCGAAAAGACGCTGGCTGAAGGAGCGGGCGCGGCCCCGCTCGCTGCCGTGCTCGGCAAGCGCGACCTCTTCTCAGGGCGCAAAGTGGGCATCGTGCTCTCCGGCGGCAATATCGACATGCGGCTCCTTTCCAACGTCATCCTGCGCGAGCTTGCGCGCCAAGGCCGCATCATGTCGCTCGTGCTGAGCATCGACGATCGCCCAGGCGTGCTCGCGCGCGTCGCCTCGCTGATCGGCGAAGCGGGCGGCAATATCATGGAGGTTTCGCACAACCGGCTGATGACGGGGGAGAGCGCGAAATCCGCCGATTTGGGTCTCGTCATCGAAGCGCGCGACGATGCTCACGCGGCGGAAATCAAGGCCCGGTTGGAGAAAGCCGGTTACCGCGTCCGCGGCCATTAACCTTTTTTTAAGCATGCGCTTCGGTTCTGCGAATTCCCGCGCTAGCGTGTTTCCCGAAGGCAAGGAAGCACACGGATGCCCACTTCTCTCGCGCAATGGACGGGACTCGCCGTTACCGCCATCGTTGTTCTCGGCACGGATATGGATGTGGTCTATGCGGTGCCGCTGGGCTTCTTCGCCGGCGCGCTGGCGACGTTCTTCTCGAGTCTTGCCGAAGCCGCGCGGCCTGCGGTCGCGCGTAAGCCTCTCAGGCCCCGTCGGCAGGAATCGAATTGAGGGATTCCTCGAGCTCCAGGAAGCTTGGTTGAGACGTCGACGGCACGCTGCCGCGTCCGATTTCCACCGACACTTGCGCCGAATTGCCGTGCAGATGCGCGACCAGGATGTCGCGGATCACGTGGTAGAACTGCGCTTCTTCATCGACGATGCCTTTGAGCCGCACCGCGATCGGCCCAACCAGGCCGTAAGCCAGGAACACGCCTAGGAATGTTCCGACCAAGGCGCCGCCAATCATCGAGCCCAAAATCTCCGGCGGCTCCGTGATGGAACCCATCGTCTTGATCACGCCCAAGACGGCGGCGACGATGCCGAGCGCCGGCAGTCCGTCGGCCATGGTTTGCAGCGCGTGGGCCGACGCCAAGCCTTCGTGGTGATGCTTTTCCAGCTGCTTTTCCATGGCCGTCTCGACCTGGTGCGGATCCTCCAGACTCATCGTCATCATGCGCAGCGTGTCGCAAATGAAATCGAGCGCGAAATGGTCGTGGCCGATTCTTGGATAGCGCTTGAAAATCGACGATTCATGCGGCTTCTCGATATGGGCTTCGAGCGCGATCATGCCTTTCATTTTCATGGTCTTGGTCAGCAGGAACAAAAGACAAAGCAGGTCGCGATAGTCCGAGGTCTTCCACTTGGGTCCTGAGAACGTCTTGGCGATTTCGCCGACGGTCTTCTTCACTGCGCCGATCGAATTTCCCAGCAGCAGTGCCGCTACCGCCGCTCCCATGATGGTCATCATCTCGTGCGGCAACGCCTCGAGAATGACTTCAAAATGGCCGCCGGAAATGACGTATCCGCCGAACACCATCACGAAGAGCAATACGATGCCAATGATTTGGAACATGCTGGCCTTTTTCCGACCTCTCCCACCCAAACGATCGCGGGCCGCGAAACTCACGCGCGAAAAACGCCGTCCTCGCGAAAGCATGCGCGGACCACGCCGCGGCAGTATTAACGGGACAGCTTAAAGAGCCATGAAACGGGGCCTGGACAGGGCCTGTTTGGCGTTAATAACCCTCTACCAAATCCTTAAGTCCTGGTCCGCTTGGTTGCGGCGGGTTTGGCAACCGGGACGACAGCTGCTGTTTCGGCGCGGTTCCCATCCGAACTGCGCCGCCACGGCCCCGTGTAAGCCGGATTGTGCTGCCGCCGCCGGCATGGCCCGCAATAATCGGGAGTCCGAACAAACGGCCGCGGTCGCTGGATGATCTCGTCGATGCGCTGATACAGTCCAGTCGCGGTCACCGGCTTGGCGAGAATCTCGGTTACGCCCGCGTCGCGCGCGGCTTTTATCTGTACGCGTTCGGTATGTCCGGTCACAACGATGATCGGGAGCACGCACAGGCTCTCGTCGGCCGAATGACGTACGGCGCGGGTAAATTCCAGCCCGTCCATCGGCGCCATCGAAAGATCCGTCAGGATGAAGTCCGGCTTGGTCTCGTGAAGGTGCGCCAGCGCTTCGGTACCATCGCTGTAAGCGCATGTGCTCGTTGTCCTCGACCAGGACAACGCACAGTTCAGAAGCTCCGTGGGACACTTTGCCTGCCATCGGCCCCGCCAATAGAAAGGGGGCAGACATAAAGCCTGCATTCCCCCTGACCTTTTGTAGGAGAATTCCAGTTAGCAAAGGGTGAAGGATTGAAATGCCGGACGGCTTCTATCTGTGGCTTGCTGACCCGGAGCGGCTGCACACCCTGCCGGGAAATGCTTTATAGGAGCAGCATGTGGGAAATCAGACCCGAACGCGAAGGCGATGAGAGCGCTGTCGAAGCCGTCGTCGACAGAGGTTTCGGACCCGGCCGCTTCGCCAAGACCGCCTATCGCCTGCGTGAAGGCGTGGAGCCAGACCGTCGACTGTCCTTCGTCGCAATAAGCGAGAAGGACGGCGTGCTTTTGGGCTCGGTGCGTTTCTGGCCCATCGCGATCGGCGGGAATTTGTCGCTGCTTTTGGGTCCTCTTGCCGTCGAGCCGGCCTTGCGCGGCAAGGGCATCGGCATCGCGCTCATGCAGAGGGGCATCGAGGAAGCACGTCTGCTCGGCTACGAAAGTGTGATTTTGGTCGGCGACGAGCCCTATTACGCGCGCGTCGGATTCGCCAAGCTGAAGCCTGGGCAGATCCGCTTTCCGGGTCCGGTCGATGCCGACCGCTTGCTTGGGCTTGCGTTGAAAGATGGCGCGCTCGACACGCTCTTGGGCGATGTCAAGCGCGCTCGAATCGACGTCGAGGTGTCGGCGCAGGCTACGCCTGTCGCTTAACTCTAGAAATTGAAGGGCTGGATCGTCGTGCCGCAGCCTTGGATGTTCGGCGGTGTGCCGCCCGCTTCTCCGCGTCAAGTTGAACAGCAGCGATACGACGAAGCGCGAGCCGACGGGCGAGGAGTAGTCGCCGTTGGCCGGGAGGATCGTCACCGACTGCTCATAGAGCTTGCCGTCGCGGAAATAAAAATTCGTCAGATTGCGGCCGCCGCCATTGGGGTAATCCATGGTGATGCGCCGGCCATAGGTCGCGCCCCGGACGACGGGTTCGATTCGCGCGGTGTCGTTGCCCAGCATCTTGCCGTTCCGCAAGCCATGATCGTCGGCTTCCGTATGCTGGAATAGCGCTTCCTCCAGAATGCTTGCTCCGAAGGGAACGCGGTCCGTGTAGTCGGCCACCAGCATCCTGTAGACGACGTTGTCCACGGTCGTCGTGTAGGTGCGAGCGGACTTGGCCTCGCCGTGGCGCGGCATGGAAAATTTTACGGTTTCCATCTTGGGAACGCCTGGAAATTGCGTGGCAAAATTGTCGGACGGACAGGCGTAATACTGCCAAGCCGCCTGTGCCGGTACCGCCGAAACCAGCATTGCCGCAACCGTTAAGGCCAATCCACGCATCGGTAATCCTCCCAAGCTATCGCGCCAGCCCTGATTAGCTGGTATTATATCGTTTCCGTAGGCCATGTCATAGCGGTCTGCCCTCAGGAGGGGTCCGATGAACGTTAAAGTCTTGGCAGTCGCCGGCCTGGTTCTGCCGCTGTTAGCGGGACAGGCACTCGCCCACCATTCGTTTGCGATGTTCGATCCGGAAAAGTTGATCACGCAAACCGGTTTGGTCAAGGAATTCGAATGGACGAACCCGCACGTCTGGATTCACATCATGGTGCCGGACCAGAGCGGCAAATCGGTCGAGTACTCGTTCGAAATGCAGGCGGTCGCCGCGGTTATATCGGGCGGCTGGCGTCCCGACTCGGTGAGACCGGGCGACAAAGTCACGATCGAATATCATCCGTTGAAAGACGGTTCGCGCGGCGGAGAACTTGTTGCCGCGACGCTTGCCGACGGCAAACGCCTCGGTTCGTCGGCGAATAGGCCCGCACCGGCGCGCTAGTTCGAGACCGTCGAAGCAATTTGCAGGGAGCACGCGAATGAAACTCAAAGCGCTCGGGATAGCAGGGTTCGCACTTTTGCTGGCGGCGCCGGCATCGGCCCATCATTCCTTCGCCATGTTCGATCGGGAAAAGTCCGTGACCATGACGGGCATCGTCAAGGAATTCGAGTGGACGAATCCGCACGTGTGGATTCACGTGATGGTGGCCGACGCAGCGGGAAAGCCGGTCGAGTGGTCGTTCGAGATGCAGGCGATCGCCACGAACGCGGCGCTGGGCTGGCGCGCCGATTCGGTGAAGCCGGGCGATAAAGTCTCGGTTGATTTTCATCCCTTGAAGGACGGATCGCGCGGCGGTCAATTGGTCGCTGCGACTCTCGCGGACGGCAAACGTCTCGGAGGACCCGTGCGCAGGCCTGCCGCGCAGGAGTGAATTCATTACACTGGAGGAGCCCATGAAGTTCAAAGCCGCTTTTTTGGCCGGTCTCGCTTTCACGCTTGCGACCCCGGCTCTCGCTCACCACTCCTTCGCTATGTTCGACCGCGAAAAAGCCGTGGGCATCGACGGCACGGTGAAAGAGTATGAGTGGACGAACCCGCATGTCTGGATCCATCTGACGGTGCCGGATGCGCAAGGCACGCCGCGGGAATGGTCGTTCGAGATGCAGTCGACCCAGCAGGACGCAGCCGCTGGCTGGCGTGCCGATTCCGTGAAGCCCGGCGACAAGGTCAGCATTCAATACCATCCGCTGAAGGACGGCTCGCGCGGCGGGCAATTGATGAGTGCGACCCTTGCCGACGGCAAGCACCTTGGACCTCCCGCGGCGCCGGCCCGCGTCTTCGGCAGGCAGCCCGCGAACGCCACCAACGCCAACTAGGAAAGCCGAAGGCTTCCGGAGGATTCCATGAAGGTCAAAGGCCTCGCTTTGGCCGTGCTGGCCTTGGGCGTGACGGCGCCGGCTTGGGCGCATCACTCCTTCGCCATGTTCGATCGCAACAAGACAATGTCGGTCAGCGGCATCGTTAAGGAATATGAGTGGACCAATCCGCATGTCTGGCTGCACATCATGGCGGCCGATCAAGGTGGCAAGCAGGTCGAGTGGTCCTTCGAGATGCAGTCCATTGCTCAGGACACGCGTGCAGGCTGGCGCCCCGATACGGTCAAGCCCGGCGACAAGATCAGCATCGAATTTCATCCGTTGAAGGACGGCACGCGGGGTGGCCAGCTCACGGCCGGCATCCTTGCCAGCGGCAAGCGTCTAGGACCGCCGCCGCCCGACGGGTTCTTGAGCGTCGCTCCAGGCGACGGCGGGATCTAATCCCGCCGCGCGACAGTCTGAGTTCGAATTGCTAATGCGACTCCCGCCGCCAAGCGAAGAGCACCGTGCTCAGAACCAATATCAGCGCAAGCCACGGCGGCAGCAATTCCTGGCTGTCGACCGAGGTTACGCGATAGGCGCCGCGGCGCTGGATTCCGAACCAACTGCTGCCTGACGCCGTGCTGCCCGTGTCGACGGGGAGCAGGTCCGGTATGCCATCCGATATCCAGTGAATGCCGCCGCCGGTTGCTTGCGCATAGGGCTTCAGGATTGCATCGGTAGCCCGCATGTCGGCGACTTCGCGCGGATTTAAGGGCCCTGCAGCGGCAACGGCGTTCAGCGCTCCATCGGTCATGCGGTAAAGCCCGAGCTCTTCGGCCTTGATATGGCCGGTGAACCGTCCCGGGCTGGTCAAAGCAAGGGGCACGCTTTCGGCTTTGCCGGTCGGGCTGGTCACGTTCACGTTGGCGGCTTTATCCGCCATGGTCTGGCGCGTGACGCGCAGCTCGCCGCCGGAGACTTCCGCCATCAGGCGCTCTTCTTCGAGGTCGGGCTCCTTCATGAGCCAATGAGCGAGACGGCGCAGCAATTCGGCCTGCGGGCCGCCGTTTTCGAAACCGCGCGCCCAAAGCCAGATCTGATCGGACAGCAACTGCGCGACGCGGCCCTTTTGTACCCGGTCGAGCACGAGAAGCGGGCGGTCCTGCGGCCCCGACATGATCGTGTTGCCGGCCAGCTTTTGGGCCGTGATAACGCGGAACCAGCGACCCCAATTGGGGGTAACGCCCTGGGCCGCCGTTGGCGTGGGAACGGCTCCAGGCGCCGGTGGGGCAGCCTGGACGGGCTGCGGATTGGGTGGCCCTTCGCCAGGCGCAGCCGGCGCCTCGAGATTGCCTTGCGGCAGATCGCGCGTCACGGGATGGGCAAATCCCGCCTTGGTGATGATCGGCTTGAACGCCTGGGTAATGACCTCGCCCGTGGGTTGCGCCGGCAGCACGGCCGCCAAGGGCGTGCGGTAGATGCTGGAATCGTCGGCGAATTCCGGGCCGGAGGAGAGCAGAAGCGCGCCGCCATTCTCGACATATTTCGCCAGGTTTTCGAAATAGGCGAGCGGCAGGATGTCGCGATTCTGGTAGCGGTCCAGGATCACCAGATCGAATTCGGGCAGCTTTTCGGCGAACAATTCGCGCGTCGGGAACACGATCAGGGCGAGCTCATTGATCGGCGTGCTGTCAAGCTTCTCCGGCGGCCGCAAGATCGTGAAGTGCACCAGATCGACGGAAGGGTCGGACTTCAGCAGATTGCGCCAAACCCGCTCGCCGGCATGGGGTTCGCCGGAAACCAGCAGCACGCGCAGACGGTCACGCACGCCATTAATGATCACCGCGGCGCGATTGTTTTGCAGTGTCTGCTCAGCGGGACCGGCTGCAGCTTCGAGCTCGACCACGTTTTCGCCGCCATGGGCGACTGGTACTTTGATGGTTGTGTCCTTGCCGACCGAAACGTTGCTCTTGCCGCGATCCTGACCGTCGATGCGTATGGCGACCTGGGCATTGCCGCCTGCCGAACCGCCAAAATCATCCACGCGGAAGGTAATCTCGGCATCCTTGCCGACGATGTTGAAGCGGGTCGCGCGCACCACGGTGAGTTTGCGGTCGCGTTCCCCCGGCGCTCCCGTCAACAGCACGTGGAAAGGCGCACCGAGGTGGAAGGTTTTCGGATCGGGCGTGTCGTGCACCTCGCCGTCCGTGATGACGATGGCGGCGGCAACGCGATCGGGCGGGGCGTCGGAAAGGGCCGCGTTCAGCGCGGTGAACAGCGCCGTGCCGCCGGTCTCCGCACCGGCATCCGTGCTGGTGCGAACCTCAGCTTCGCGAACCTCGACGTTGAGGGTTTTCAGCTTTTCACGAAACGCGGCCAGCGCTTTATCGGCGTCGGCGCGGCGCGTGCCGATGTCCATGCTCTGCGAACGGTCGACGACAAGGGCAACGATATTGGACAGACCTTCGCGCGTTTCGTGCACCACGAGCGGATTGGCCAGCGCCAGAAGAACGATTGCGAAGGCAATCACGCGCGCCCATGCTCCATGCGCATGGCGGTAAATTGAAAAAGCTAGAATCAACAGTGCGATGGTGGCAAAGGCGGCCATCAGCCAGAGCGGCAGGTGCGGCGCAAACGCGACGCTGAAGGAAAAAATATCCACCGCTTGCGTTCCTACTTTCCCAGGCGCTCCAGCAACGGCGCCACATGCACTTGGTCGGTCTTGTAATTTCCGGTCATAGCATAGATCACGATATTGATCCCGAAGCGAATTGCCATCTCACGCTGCTGTTCACCGCCAGGAACCACGGCCGCGATGGGATTGCCCATTTCGTCGCGCGCCCAGGCTGCTGCCCAATCATTCCCTCCCATGATGATAGGGGACACGCCGTCTCCGCCGCGCGCCACCACTGGCCCCTCGGGCGGACGGTTGGGATCTTGCGGAGGCAGTGCCTCGACCCAGACTTGTCCGCCGCTCCAACGTCCCGGAAATTCCTTGAGCAGATAAAAGGTCCTTGTCAGCACATGATCCGCCGGCGCGGGCTCCAGGGGTGGAATGTCGAGCTTGGAGAGCAGACGCCGCAACGTCACTTCGCCGGGCGAGCTCCCGGAGGCGAGACCGCCGACTGGCGAATCCCTGGTGTCGAACAGGATGGTGCCGCCTTCGCGCATGAACTGATCGATCTTGGCGACCGCTTTCGGCGAAAGGTCCTTTTCGGACACGTGCATCGGCCAATAGAGCAGGGGATAGAAGGACAGATTGTCCTTTTCGATGTCGACGCCTACGGGAGGAGCAGGCTCATAGGCCGTGCGCGCCCGAAGCTCCAGGCCGAGGCCGAACAAGCCTGCTTTGCTCATATTGTCGGTTTCGGCGTCGCCCGTGAGGACATAGGCGAGGCGCGTGTCCAGCGCCGATTCCTGTTCCTTTTCCTGGTCACTGGCGCCGCCACGCGGAGCAGGAGCCGCGAGCGCGGAACCGAGCGAAGCCACCACAACCAGTGGCGCCAGCATGATCAGCACCACCGAAGCGGCGGACGCGGCCCTGCGGGCCCGGGGCTTCGATCTGTTCATGCTGACATACCCGCGCAGCCAGAGCGAAATGAGCGCATCGATCAGAAGAATAATGAGAGCTATCTCGAGCATTGGCCATTTCAGCTCGCGCGCGGCCGTCCCCGAGTAGGGGAAAATCGAGCGGCCGATGTCGAGCGGCGTCAGCATCGTCCGCGAACCGAATGCGTTCAAGGCCACCAGCGCGCCCTGCACGCCATAAAGTCCCGGCGGATGAAGCGGACCGATGCTCGTGGTCTCGATCTCCGAGGCGCGGATGGGCGTCGCTTCCGGGAACGGTTTCTCCAAATGGCCGAAACCGTCGAGCGTCTGATAGGGCGGGAAAGTCCCGGTGCGCGCTGCCGCGGCGCCTCCGCGCACGCCTTCAGAAAGCTCGACGACGCGGCGCAGCATATCGACGTAGAGCCCTGAAATCGGCAGCGACGACCAGCCGGGGCTGGCGGCTACATGGAACAGCACGATCCAGCCGCGGCCCTTCGACGCGCCCGTCACCAGCGGCGTGCCATCGGTAAGACGCGCCCAGGTGTGGTCGGCAAGCTCCACCGACGGCTCTGCGAGCACTTGGCGCGACACCGTCACGTCATTGGCGATGTTCAATCCGCGGAACGGGGAATCGTCGGTGAACGGCGTCATCTTTTGTGGCGAAGCCCAAGTCATGGCGCCGCCCGTCAGACGCTCGCCCTCACGCAACTTCACCGGCACGAGATCGTCGCTATGTGCAGCCAAACGCGGCCCGCCGAAGCGGACGAGCACGCCGCCTTCCTCGATGAAGCGCAGGACGCGGTCGTGTTCGGCGGTATTGAGCTGTCCGATATCGGAGACTGCCAGAACCGCGACGCCGCTATCCAACACCTGCTCGACCGTGCCCTTGTGGATTTCGGCGTAAGGCGCGAGCGCCCGTTCCAGATAAAAGATGTCCGAAAGGTACGGTGACGCCGTGTCGTTGGAGCTGCCCGAGACGAGTCCGACCGGACGGCGGCGGAAGCGCGCATCGATCAGCTGCACGGCGCCCGCCGAGTCCTGCGCCATCACCGCGATGCGAACCGTATCGTTTCTGAGCTCCAAGGGGAGCGAGATGATGGTTTTCGCCTCTCCTCCCCGGATCGCAAAATGATAGGGCGCTGTTTCGAGGATCTGGCCGCGACCATCGAGCGCCGCAACCCGGCCATCGCGTGCGACGTCGGTCGGCACCCGCGCCAAATTCACGCCGAAGCCCGCAGCGACATTGTCCGGCGGGCGCATTGCGATCGGCCCTTTGTCGGGCTCATCGGTGAAAATGCCGAGCGTGCCGATGTTCGCCAGTCCATCCGCGAAAGCTTTGGCGTTGCCGTGCTCGAGACCGTCGGAAAACCACATGATTTGCGGCGTGCCGGTAAATGTCATGGTCTGCAATTGCGCCAATGCCTTGGCGCGATCGGGCAGCCACGGCCTCGGCGTCATGTCGGTGATGGTCTGCAGCGCCTTGCCGGGATCAAGAAATTGCGTCGTGACCGGCGCGTTTTCGGCCGTGGCCACGATAATAACCGGCCGGTTGTCCCGCGTCGCTCCGGTGAGAGCGCGGTTCATTGCGGCTTGGCGCGTTTGCCATTGCGCCGCCGACGTCCAGCCATTGTCTACCACCAGCACCAGCGGACCAGCCCCGCGGGCGACCGGCGTCGGGTCATAGAGCGGTTCGGCAAGAGCCAGGATCGCAAGCGCGGCTGCGATTAGCCGCAGCAGCAGCAGCCACCACGGGGTGCGCGCCGGTGTTTCTTCCGATGACTTCAAGCCGAACAGCAGGCGCAGCGGCGGAAACACGATTCGCTTGGGCGCCGGGGGCGTGACTCGCAGCAGCCAATAAATGATCGGCAGACCAATCAGCGCATAAAGCAGATAGGGCGCGCCGAACGAGAGCCCGCTTATGAGACCGGTGAGGAGACCAGCGAAACTCGGCATGCCTCAAAATCCCCGTTGTGCGCGTGCTCCGCCGAGCGCGCCATAAAGCGCAATCAGTGCCGTCCCCGGCGGGCGGTCGGTGCGGTGGCGCAGGAAAACCCACCCCAGCCTGCGTGCAAGCTCCTTTACCGCTTCCGCATGGGCGTCATAACGCTGACGATAGGATGTTCGCACCATTTCCGCCCGTCCCAAAATCGTCGTGTCGCGGACGGTATGAGCCTCGAAGCGAGCCCGGCCCATGAAGGGGAAGTCCTCTTCGGCGGGATCGATGATCTGCACCAGATAACCGTGGGCGCCGCTATAGGCGAGCGACTTCATATGCGCCTCGATTTCGTCCAGCGGCTGGAGGAAATCCGATACCCAGACCATCTCGCAGTGCCGCTTGATGATGAGTTCCGGCGGCAGATCGGCGTCACCGGGCGGCAATTCCGCAAGCTGATGCGCCATTCTGCGGAGCGCGATGCGGCCGGACGCCGGACGAATCCCGGCGCCGAGCAGTCCGATGCGTTCTCCGCCACGCACGAGAAGCGAAGCAAGCGCCAGCGTAAGCACTGTCGCGCGCTCCCATTTCTCCGGAACATTCCGGTCCGACGCATAGCGCATGCTGATCGAGCCGTCGCGCCAGAACCACACGGTTTCAGCCGCTTCCCACTCGCGTTCGCGGACAAAGAGGTGCTGTGACTTCGCCGATTGGCGCCAATCGATGACGCTGGACGGGTCCTCAACGCGATAGCGGCGGAACTGCCAGAACGTCTCGCCCATGCCGGCTTTTCGCCGCCCATGCACGCCGAGCCAAACGCCCGACGAAAGCCGTTCGGCCGCGACCAAAAGCGGCGGCAGCGCCGCGGCGATGCCTTCGGCTTCCTCGCGCGGACGATTCCAACGTTCGGGCTGACGTGAATCAAAAGGTTGATAAGCCGTGTTCGACATGGAGGCCCGCGTGGTTCAATTGACCGCCCCGCCACTCGCGGGGTCGTCTTTAAAGATACGCTTGGCAGAGACCGTCGATCACCTGCCTGATGGTCGCGCCCTCCGCGCGGGCGGAGAAATTCAGCGCCATGCGGTGCCTCAGGATCGGATGGGCCAGCGCCACCACGTCATCGATCGACGGCGCGAAACGTCCTTCGATCAGAGCGCGGGCGCGAATGGCCAGCATGAACGCTTGGCTGGCGCGCGGCGATGGTCCCCACGCGACGAAGTTGCGCACCGTGTCGTTGGCGCCTTCATCGGGACGGCCGGAGCGCACCAGCCCCAAAATCGCGTGGACGACTTTCTCGCCCACCGGCAGACGGCGGACCAAAGCCTGCGCTTTGATCAAGGTTTCCGGATTCAACACCGGCTGAGGTGGCTTTTCATCGCCGACGGTCGTCCGCATCAGCATCAAATTCTCCGCCTCGCGGTCGGGATAACCGACGTCGACCTGCATGAGAAAGCGATCGAGCTGCGCTTCGGGCAGAGGATACGTGCCTTCCTGCTCCAACGGGTTCTGCGTCGCCAGCACGTGAAATGGTTTGGGCAGGTCGTAGCGCTGACCCGCAACCGTGACATAGCGCTCTTGCATCGACTGCAGCAGCGCGGACTGCGTGCGCGGACTCGCGCGGTTGATTTCGTCCGCCATCAGCAATTGGCAAAACACCGGACCTTTGATGAAACGGAAAGCGCGACGGCCTTCGTCGGATTCCTCGAGCACTTCGGAACCGACGATGTCGGCGGGCATCAAGTCGGGAGTGAACTGGATGCGCTTGGTGTCCATGCCGAGCACGGTGCCGAACGTATCGACGAGGCGCGTTTTGGCGAGGCCGGGCACGCCGATCAAGAGACCGTTGCCGCCCGCGAGAAGCGTGATCAGGATCTGGTCGACCACCGTCTTCTGGCCGAAAATGAAACCGGAAATTGCTTCGCGTGCCTTGCCAAAGCGATCGCCCAACTCTTCCGTCAGGGCTTCGGCTTGGGCGACATCCATGTTGTTGGTGTTGATGCTCATGATGCGCTCGGCTTCTGTGGTCATTTGCAATGGGTTCCGTTGAGTTAAGTGTTCGCGTTTTTAGGGCCTTTATGGCACTGCAATCCTACCCGCTATAGAGTGCGGAAGCACGGCGCCCAAGGTTTTGGGGGCTATGCTCCATCTCCATGTTGCACCCTTGCGGCGCCCATGCAACAGCCTAGGCCAGAACCCGAGAAACCACAAAGCGCCGCCCAGCGTTCGGGCGCGTCACACGAACCTGTGAGATTCCATGCGGGAGACCGCCGCCGCTATGGTTAGCGAGAGCAAAGATCAAGAGGCACCGCGCCAAACTGC